>Ga0224522_1000399_pt1 | contig 14881 bp, 14 predicted proteins | sample CFST25metaG_FD_182733 | JGI IMG/M metagenome (GOLD analysis project Ga0224522, IMG submission 182733) | Peat soil microbial communities from Stordalen Mire, Sweden - C.F.S.T25 | ecosystem: Environmental > Terrestrial > Soil > Wetlands > Peat | place: Sweden: Norrbotten County, Stordalen Mire...
AACACCTTCAAACCAAAATTCAGTATAATCCGGAATATCTACAAGTACAACTGCTGAATCTTCATAGTTTTTACAAACAATTCCCGATTTTTTATTTTTCTCCTTTTCAATAAAACTATAATTAGCAAGAGAATTTATTTTAATAATCCTGCTTTTACTGCCGGCAAAATCACTCAGGAAAGGGGTTCCGAACATTGCGGAAATATCATTTATCAGCAGTATTTCAGGACTGTCCGATTTAGATTTGATTAATTCGGTCAGTTGTTCCGCACATTTCATTTTATTTTTATAGACTTCAATCTCATCCGAATTCAGTAATCTCGAAAAAAATAAAATACCGGATATGAAGATGCAAATTACGAAAATGGAATATATAACTCTTCTGATAATTGATTTACTATTTAGAATTAAATAAAAAACAACGGGAATAAGGAACAGATGGAATGTATACCCGAATCTTCCAGACAGACCGAAGAATATCAGTAAAATAACAGACGCAAGAATCCAGGAAAGATATATTTTATATTCTTCATTTTTATTTTTGTATTCTTTAAAACTGTCGATAATAAAAAATAAAGTAAAAGCCAGATTGAATACAACAGCAATTATTATATATAAAACCGAACTGCCGTTTATTAAATCCCCTTCGGGAATACCAGTCGGCCATAAAATAATCCCCCTGAAAATACTAACGGCATATATTTTCAGAATTGATATGCTGCCTGTATTTACACCGGCAGATATATCAACATCGACTAATTTTTTATAAATAAACCATATTAAAATAACCGAAGATGCGATAAATAAATATTTTATAAACTTCTCTTTATTTATAAAATATAAAGTAACGGCAACAGCTAACGGAATCAGCAATGATGTTTCTTTTGTAAGCAAAGCAACAAAAGTAAGCAGGAATGCAAAGTAACTTTTATTTTTCATTGCTGAAATAAATGAGAAGAATATTATTACTGATACAAATGCGTCTAATACAAACGAAGAATAAAAGAAATAGTCCCTGTTCATTACAGCAGATGTAAAGAAGAAGGTGAAAGCAGCTAAAAATGAGAATATTTTATTTATCTTAAAATATTTATTGCACAGATAATAAACAATCACGGTGCCAGTTGAATGAACGAAGATGTTAAAATATAAATATAAGTTAAAACTTTTACCAAAGATTAAACTGTTTATATAAATTATAATATTAGCAACGGGCCTGATTATCTCTTTTGAATGTAGACTCCATTCGGGATAGACCCTGAAATAATCCGTATATCCTTCCGTAAACCAGTTGCCCGGATTCAAAGCCTTGAAAAAACCCGTGGAGTTGACCAGCAAAGATATATCATCACCCGTAGGAAAATAATTACCTGTAATATAATTCAGCAGAACAGATAAGGACAGGAAAGAGAATGCGAATATTACAATTTCATTAATATACCGGCGTAAAAATATTTTAATATTGTACAAATTATTTATGCAAATTGAATGATTAAACTATTTACATTTTATAATTTTATCAAGTCATATTTGTAATATGGGATATTGCTGAAATTTTAATATGCCTGAAATAATATGCATTTTTTTAACTTATTTTTTCGGAGTATTTTATTTATAATATATAAAAAAATAATATGTTATATATTACAAGAAAAGAACATTTTTCGGCTTCGCATACATTAAAAAACCCGAAATTATCGTGGAAAAAGAACGAAGAAATTTTCGGAAAGTGCAGTAATTTTCACGGGCATAACTATTATCTCGAAGTGACTTTATGCGGAGAGGCAGACGGCGTAAGCGGATATGTATACGATTTGAAGAAATTAAGTAAAATAATTGCGAAAGAAATTCTGGATAAAGTTGACCATAAATTTTTGAATGATGTGAATATTTTCAAAGGCATTAATCCGACAACCGAAAACATGGCAAAGATATTCTGGAATATCCTTAAACCCAAACTTAAAACCAAAAATTCACAGCTGTATTCCATAAAGCTTTATGAAACCGACAAGAACATGGTCGAGTATAGAGATTAAACACAATATAAATTGAACAACGAGACTTTAAAGAATTATATCAAGTTAAAGCAGAAAAAATACCGTGATGAAAGCGGTCAGTTTCTTATAGAAGGTATCCACCTGGTGGAAGAATGCCTTAAATCGAAATTTTATAAAAAGAATATAGAAACTATTTTCCTGAGAAAAGATTTCGATGATGATACAATATTGAATAAACTTCGCGGAATCGATATAGAGACGCTTACTGACCTAGAGTTCAAGAAATTATCCGAAACCGAAAACTCACAAGGAATTATAGGGCTGATAAATAAATCAGATTACATTCCCGCGCAGAACGATAAAATAATCTGCGCACTCGATAGCCTGAGCGACCCGGGAAATCTCGGTACGATATTCAGGCTGTGCTGGTGGTTCGGGATAGACAATATTCTAATCAGCAAAAACTCAGTTGATATATACAATTCAAAGGTAATACGTGCATCACAGGGAGCAATATTTAATTTAGATATTAAAGAAGATGTAAATTTACACGAAGAACTGATTAATTTATACGGAAAAGGTTACGAAATAATTTTAACTGATTTAAAAACAAAGAACACGCTTCACAATTTTAAATTCGGAAAAGACAATAATTACATTCTTGTTTTCGGAAATGAAGCAAACGGAATATCATCCGAAATCAGAAATTCGCCATTGTTCACAAAAATAAAAATAGATTCTTATACAAACTGCGAGTCTTTGAACGTTGCGGCATCTGCGGCCATTATTTTTTACGAATTAAGAAAGAGCATTTAATAAATAGTTTTATTTCATTGAAAAATAAATTAAATAAAATGAAGAATACAGCAATAACTTTAGTTATTCTGACAATAATATTATCCACTGCATTCAGTTGTAAATCACAGACAAATAATAATGATAACCATGTCAGGTTTAAGATTGACGCACCTCAAAAAATGGACCCGCGTCCAAGCAAATTCCCCGTCGGTGATTTCGAATACCCCGTTAAAGGTGCGAATATAATGGAAGGCTCAAATTCGGGAATAAATTTTGAATTTTTACAAAATGAAAACGAAAAAAGCACACTCACACTGGTTTTTGAACTCCCATCGGGAAATACATTTAAAGTTTTTTCTGCCGGGAAAGGCTATGTTACGCAGTGTCCCCCGCTCCCCTGCACGATTACAAATGAAGATTTCAAAGGGATAAAAAGCGCACGGGTTGGAAGAGATGTACCTGCATTTATATCTCTTATCAGAAACACGAGAAAATCGTCGGATGAATCGAGCGTAGAGAGTGTCAGTTTTGAAATATTCAGCATAACCATTATCGAGTTGAATTTTAATAATGATAAATTAAATTTTTCCTGCACATTTTCTGGAGAGTTAACCGAAAAGCAGAAATCGGTTCAGGATACGGAGTATAAAATATCGGGAAGCTTTACACTTAAAGATTTTAGTGTTGGAGTGATGAAGGTGGACGATTAATTAATGCAGAATTATGAATTAAGAATTATGAATTAAGAGCAAGAAATAAATAGTAAAGAAATTTCACAGAGAGACGCAGAGGTTTGCACAGAGTCAGACAAAGCAAGAAAAAGTTTTTTTAAATTACCCTGTAAGTAACATTATATTTTAAAAAAATATCGCTCCGAAATAATCCGGAGCGATACATTATTAAACGAATGAACATTTTCCCGCTACACAATCAAATATGCATAACGAGAATTAATATTATTATTTCACGAGGAACATTTTCTTAATATCGGTAAACTCACCAGCCTGAATTTTATAGAAATAAACACCGCTTGATAAATTTTCACCGTTAAATGTTTCAAAATGTTTTCCTGCTTCCTGCTTTCCAAGATTCATGACATTTACAAGTCTTCCCGCAATATCAAAAACAGAAAGTTTTACGTTTGATGTTTTCATCAAAGCATATTCTATTTTAGTGGTCGGGTTAAACGGATTCGGATAGTTCTGATACAAATAATATTCTTTGGGCACATCGTTGACAACTATTCCTGTTACGAGATTGCTTACATAGATTGTTGCTGTTCTTACGTGAACAGGAGTACCGTTAGGACCATTTGTCTTTAAAGTTAAAGTATATGTACCGTTTGTCACACCGCCTGCTGCAGTTACTTTTACGGCTAATGAATCCGGGAAATGGGCTAAAGTAGAACCATTCGGATAAGATACAGTCAGAGTACCTGCCGCCGGAGTCGGGGTAATTGTAGTTGAAACAAGAACTGTATCAGTATATAGTTTAACAGCCGGAACAAGCATTTTAAAAGTAATATTTCCGGAAACGGAATTCAAAGAATCCACAGCCGGAGTTAATTTTAAGGCATAATCAGGGAAAAATGAAGACATATTCGCATAATTGCAATTTCTTCCGTCATACCATACTGCAAAACCTACTTTTTTATTTGCTGTAATAGCATCGTAATCACCCATATAGCAATTAGTGTTCGGAGAGCAGGCAGGACACGGATAAGTCCATGAAACATTTGTTAATCTCTGACTTGTCGCCCAGTTTACACCTCCGTTTGTTGAATATGAAGCATAGACATCTGTCTGATATGTAGAAGGATTCGCCCTTGTATCATACCATTTTACATAAAGCTTACCTGTAGTCTTTTCGCACCAGATTGCCGGGAACCACTGGTCACTCGTAGTTGGACTTGGAGTATCATTTACAATTATTTCTGTTGACCATGTTGCTCCTCCATCAGTGGAATACTGTAATTTTATATCGGGTTTATTACCGCTGCCTGCGGGAACGTTCGAGGAATAGACGCAATACAATCTTCCGCGATAAGGACCATAGCTGTTATCAGCGGCAATCATCGGATAAGGTCTTGTACGCGCATTATTGATTACGAGTCTGGAAGCCGAATTTAAAGTACCCACATAACCGGGAGAAATAGCAGCAGTACTCATAGATACCATAGTTGCACCGCCGTCGGTTGATCTGAAGAAATTAAATGTAGAAGGTGCGGGGTTTGAACCGGTAATTGTTACCCAGTAAACACTTCCACCCGAAACCGTACCGCCGGGACCCGGACCTATACAAATCATATTTCCGGGTGTGGTATTTGGTGAACCCGAAACAACCGTTGTAAACGAAGTTCCGCCGTTTGTGCTTCTGCAGAAATTCGTATTTGGACTCCATGCAGTTGTGTAAACATTTCCGGTGTATGGTCCACCGGTAAAATCAACAGCAATTGAGTTTCTATCAGTTCCGGCACATGAATTCACTGAACCGGCGAAAGAAGCACCGAAATTAGTTGACTTTGCAACCCAATTTCCGCCTGATGTTCCCAGATAGCTTGTGTAAAGGTTTCCAACGCTATCTGTTGCAGACCAGGGGTCACAATAAGCAGCGGAATAAGATATCGTACTGTTCGACCAATTCTGCCCGGCATTAGTAGAATAGCGGGAAATTAATCCACTCGATAAATTAACAAATAAGTAAAACTGTAATGGATTCAATGGATTTGTAACCATACTTTGTTCACAGAAATCCACACTGATATCAAAATTATCATAACCGGTTGCATCAGTTACAACGTCAGACTGATTTAATTGTTTTGGCTGATGAAAAGTAGTTAAATACTGATATGTTGGCTGGTCAAACCTGTAGTCATTATCCCCTGTCAAAGGTTTGAAATTCTGTGCCTGAAACAAAATTACACCAGCTAAAGAAATAAACAATATCAATGCAAAATGAAGTTTTGCATTTTTTGCTTTTTGTATTAAATCTTTCATATTATTGAATTTTAAGTTTTTAAAAAGAAATTAATTAAAAAATATTTAATGTAACTGTCAAATTTTTAAAAGGAATTATAAAAATCTTATTTATATAACTATATTCACTTATTAAAATTCCGACTTAATAATTCAATAATAATCTGTGAAACATTTATCTTAATTATCTTTAACACTTAAAATCAAATTCCGCATCGGCAGTATATCAAAAAGAATAAAAAAATAACACTACTGCTAAGCAAAAGTGTTAATGTGTAATTCTTTTCACATAATTTACTATTTTTCAATTATTAAGAAGATTGCTTATTTCTTTTTTTAAAATTGCAAGTGCCTGATAAGCACTTCTAATTTTAGTTCTTTCCCTGTTATTCCCAAACAGGAATTTTTTCGCATAAGTTTTCTTGCCATCAGAATATCCGATCCACACCAGACCGACAGGTTTTGCCATATTTCCCCCGGATGGACCTGCGATACCGGTGGTCGATAAACCAATATCCGAACCGAATTTTTTCCTCACGTTCTCTGCCATTTCAAGAGCTGTTTCCTCACTTACAGCTCCGTAATTATCAATCGTTTTCCTCTCAACTGATAACAAAGCGATTTTTGATTCATTGGAATAAGTACAGATACCGCCTTTAAAATATTCAGAACTGCCGCTGATGTCTGTAATCTTTGATGACAGCAATCCACCTGTACAGGATTCAGCAACAGAAAGTGTCAATTTATTAAATAGTAAAAGTTCCCCTGTTTTCTGCTCCAATAAATCATCATCTGTTCCAAATATATATTTTTCTATTTTCTTTCGCAAGGAATTTTCGATAACATTTAATCTTTCCTCAACTTCCTCCAGACTGCTTCTTTTCACATCGATTCTCAGCCTTACCCCGTATAAAGTCGGTAAAAACGCCATTTTATCTTCACCAATCAGTAGTTTAACATCCCCTATCAATTCAGACAGGGATGACTCCCCGATACCTGTTGTCAATACGGTTCTGCTTTTAATAACATAATCCAGTTTATCCGTAAATTTATCAATCAGCATCGGTAATACGCTATCCTTAATCATTGCCTTCATTTCAAACGGCACGCCCGGCAATGCAATAATAATTTTGTTGTTTTTTTCTATCCATATACCCGGAGCGGTGCCCATTCCGTTCCAGATAACTTTTGATTTTTTCGGTACCATTGCCTGTCCGTAGTTCACATCGGGCATTTTTATATTTCTGTTTACGAATATACTTTTTACATGCCGGAGGACTTTTTCGTCGTTAACAAGTTCATCTTCAAAATATTTTATTAATATCGGTTTTGTAATATCATCGTGTGTCGGGCCGAGACCGCCAGTTATGACCGTCACGTCATAATTTCTGACCGAATCATCGAGCTCGGTAAGCAGTGCATCTTCGTTATCACCAATAGTGTTGATTTTTTTAACGGGAATTCCGATTGAATATAATTTTTCACTTATAAACTGAGCATTAGTATTTACAATTTGCCCTATTAAAATTTCATCGCCAACCGAAATTATTTTGGAAGAAAGCATATTAATAAAAATATTTTATTACCAGCAAAATAATAATTGTTGAGAAACCGCCATACACTCCTGCTATCACGTCATCCATCATAATTCCAAACCCGTTTTTTACTTTATCAAAAAAAGAAGCGGGATACAATTTAATTATATCAAACAATCGGAACATAAAAAAACCAATTATAATTGTCGGATATCCGAACGATAAAAAACCAGCAATAAAAACGGTTATCCACATCCCGACTATTTCGTCTATCACAACCACCGAAGGGTCGTCTCCGTATCTTTTTATCATTTTTTCAGATGTAAAAATACCAACTGTAAAACAAACCAATATCGAAGATGCAGAAATAAAAGGGTTTAAAAAACCGGGGATGAGATAAAATAGAAGCGCAAAAGCGCTTCCGACCGTACCGCTTGCGGCAGGGGCATAGCCGGTAAAAAATCCGCTTGAAAAAAACACGCTGAATAAGTCTACTTTAATATCCGGGTCAACAATTTTTTTTCTTTTAATTAATCTCATTATTTTTATAATGCCTTTTTTCAATAAAATATGAAACACCGGTATAAAGCGTTATCAAAGTGATTACAAGCATAAAAATATAATTCGTGGAGGAGTGAAAAAGAAAATCGTTAATAGATATTTTAAGGGTTTCGGAAATATCAAAAGTAGGTAAAGTAAATAAAGCAAGAATAAAGAAAATATAGGCCATCTGAAGAAAAGTTTTTGACTTTGCAATTTTTGATGTTTTAATTGTTCTGCCTTTATACTCATCATAGGACCTTAAAATAGTTATTATGATATCCCTGACAGCAATAATTATGAGCATCCAGTAAGGAAGCATCCTTTTTATAAAAAACAGAATAAACGCAAATGTAGTAAGAATCTTATCCGCGAGAGGGTCGAGGAAGATGCCGGTTTTTGTAACGGACTTATATTTCCGAGCATACCAGCCGTCGTACCAATCGGTTAAAACCGCAATAAAGAAAACCGCGACAGAGATTCTCTGCATAAACACATCCCCGGTTAAAAACAGATATAAAAATACGGGTGACAAAATTATCCTTATCACGGATAAGACATTAGGAACGTTCATTTATATGATTTAATATGCTAAAATGGTAAATCGTCTTCTTCGCCGGTACCGGTTCCGGAAGGCTTGCTAACTTCATCCGAAACTTTATCAGCAGTGCCTTTAGAATCCAGCATGGTCATATCGGTCATAACGATTTTCGTGCTGTATCTTTTTATTCCGTCTTTTTCATAAGAATCGGTCTGGAGTTTTCCTTCACAATATATTTTGCTTCCTTTTTTTAAATACTGCTGGCAAATCTCAGCCAATTTTCTCCAGGTTACTATATTATGCCATTCAGTTCTTTCGACTTTATTACCGTTTTCGTCTTTGTAAGATTCGTCAGTTGCAATCGAAAAGTTACAATATGCAGTACCTTTTTCGGTATATTTCAACTCAGGATCTTTACCAAGATGTCCGATGAGCATTACTTTATTTAAACCTTTAGCCATATTTAATTATTTTTATTTAATTGTGAAAAAACTAATTTTATTTTTTTCGAGGAATAATATTCTGTTTTCGGAATAGACCACCATATCGTTTACCTGCAAATCGGACATACTTTTACCGAGCGTTATTTTATTTACATAAGCATTTTTCCTGACATCATAGAGCAGTAATTCACTACCCGTAAAAATGTAAACAATATTATTAAAAATTGAAATAGATTTAATAGTAATACTTTCTATTGATTTGACAAAATTTCCAAAATTATCATATACATAAACTGAATTCGCTTTATTATCAAAAATATAGATATTGTTATACCCGTCCTTTAAAAGCTTAACTGGATTCAGAAAAGGTTTCTGAGCCGACTGAAATCCGCCGAAATAAGTAAGCGGAGTAATCCCGTCAGGGTAATAGACTATTCTTTTATTTTCCCCGTCTATAATATACAATGCGGAAGAATTAATAATTATCGAAGCTACAGGAGTATTAAACTTAAGTTTTTCATCAAAGGTAGCAGAATTAGTAACAAGGGAAGATATAAAGCTAAGATTCAAATCAAATCTCTGAATCCTGTAATTTACTCCATCGGTAACATAAATATCGAATCCCGAAGAACCGTCAATATTTGTGGGAGAATCGAATTCGCCTGTATTCCATCCTTTTTTTCCGACACGTTTTACCTCTTTCAGATTTTCGCTTATTTTTACAATTTCATTCGATTCATTATCGAGAACATAAATAAATCCCCTTCCGTCTGTAGTAACAGAGACAGCATTTTTAAAGCCTGTAAATTCATTTGATTTTACAAGCGTGGCAGTATCATTATTTAGAAACAGTAAATTGAAAAATAAAATTAATATCATTTACTTGACTACAAAATTAAATATTATAAAAAATAAATTCGGATTTATTCCGAAAACAATCGTACCTGCGACAGCTATTAACAAAGTAATTTTACCGTAAATATCGAAAGGGATTTTTATTCCCGAGTTAATTTCTGCCGGTTCCGTGAACCACATATATACAATTACTTTAAGATAATAATAAAGCGAAACAAGGCTTAACAAAATTGCAACTACGGAAAGCCAGATTAAATTTGATTTTATTGCGGCATAAAACAGGTAATATTTTCCCCAGAAACCTGCAAAAGGCGGAATCCCCGCAAGTGAAAGAAGGAAAACCGTGAATATTATTCCGAGCAGTGGATTTCTCCCGGCAAGACCTTTATAATCATCCAGGTTCAGCAGGTTAAAATCTTTTCCGTCTGCGGAACTTGATTCGTAAATGGAAATCACAATAAAGGCACCAAGCTGCATGAATACATACGCTGTCAGATAAAATGCAATGCCCTTTACGGCAAACTCATCCAGCGATGCAACACCGACAAGGACATAACCTGCGCTTGCAATTGACGAATAAGCCAGTAATCTTTTTATGCTCGTCTGGGCAAGGGCAATAACGTTTCCGAAAAGCATTGTCAGTACTGCTATGATAGAAATCAATGTTTTAAGCTCAGCAATATTAAATCCGATAATTATCGGTGCAATTGTACCGACTGCCGCAATTTTTCCGGCGGTGGACATCAATCCTGTAACTACGGTAGGGGCACCTTCGTAAACATCGGGAATCCACATCTGGAAAGGAAAAGCACCCATCTTGAAAAGGAAGCCGATAATAAATAAAATAAGTCCTATTAAAAATATGGGGGTTTTTGTAATACCCGCAATCGTAATATACATTGAAATTTTAGTTGAACCGGTAGCGCCGTACATCATTGAGATTCCGTAAAGTAAAAATCCCGAAATAAACGCACCCAGTAAAAGATATTTTAAAGCGCTTTCGTTTGATTTAATACGTCTTCTGAAAAATCCGACGAGTATATAAAAACAAACAGACATAAGTTCAAGACCCAGGAAAATTATTAAAAAGTCATTTCCGAATATCATAAGAAGCATTCCGAGGGCAGCGCATAAAACAATGATATAATATTCTCCGTAATTAATTCCCGATTTTTCCAGATAAGGTTTTGAAGATACAAAAGTCAGAAGAACTGAAAACAATATTATTATTCCGAATGCAACTGAGAAATTATTCGTCTTGAGCAGTTCATTAAAAATAAAAACGTCTTTAGGGGAAAGGAAAAAGGAACTGACAAGCGCGGACAATGCAGTTGCAATGCTTATGACATAAATCAGTAATTTATTCTTATTAAGGATTATTTCCAGAAGCAGTATTAATACAATACCGGCTGTTAATATTACTAAAGGTAAAATATTATATAATTCATTTATTTGTATCATGGGCAATATAATACGATTTATTTTTTTTATTATTTACAAATTTCTTTATTAACAGAAGAAATATTATTGCTAAAATAACACCGGCAACATCTGCAAGCCAGTCATAAATATCACAGCTTCTTCCCGGGACAAATAGCTGATGGACTTCATCCAAAGCTCCGTAAAGTACCGAAAAAACCAAAGATGTAAAAATTACATTCTCATTTAACAATTTAAATTTTTTCTGGTTATTAAAAGAATAATAAGCAGTCAGAAATAATATAAAATAAATTGCCATATGTACGATTTTATCGGAAAATTCAAATTCTAATTTCGGAAATGCATCCGACGGAACAGAGGATTCTGCAAATATCAAAAGGCAAAAGGAATAAAACGGGATATGATATTTCAGACTTGTTTTCAAAAACCCAGTAATTCCTTTTTTACATTCTGCAATTCAGAAATTAGTTCAGAGGCAATAGTAGAATCGGGACCTGTTTTTTCATATAAAATATCTCCGCATCTTCCGTGTATATAAGTACCTGCGAGTGCGCTCTTTAAAGGATTTTTATTTTGCGCCAGCACTCCCGCGATAATTCCCGACAGAACATCTCCGCTTCCTATGGTAGCAAGGTTTTCCCTGCCTGCAGAATTGATATAAAACTCATCTCCATCCGTAACAATTGTCGGAGAATTTTTTAAAACAAGAATAATATTATATTTTCTTGCAAACTCAACGGATATTTCATAAATATTATTTTTTATATCTTCGGTTTTTATTCCGGTCAGGTTTGAAAACTCCCCGTAATGCGGTGTGAGAATTATTTTTTTATCCTGCTTTTTAAGCAGTTCAAGATATCCTTTAAATGCAAATATTGCATCGGCATCGAGAACGGCAGTAACATCGCATTCAGTTACAATCCTTCTTACAAGTGCAAGTGTTTCGGGATTCCTTCCTATTCCAGGTCCGATAAGAACTGCATTGCTCCATTTAATTTTTTCTTCAATCTTCTGAAATGCAAAACCCGAAAGAGACTTTTCTTCGGTTTCTTCCAGCGGGAATGTAATTACCTCAGTAGTCTTCGACTCCAGAATAGGATTCAGTGATTCGGGCAAACCCAGTATGACCGCTCCGCAGCCCATTTTTAACGATGCAAGGGAACAAAGGTAAGACGCTCCGGTAAATCCGGCAGAACCAGCCAGGACAAAAAGCTTTCCGTTGGTATATTTGTTTGAATTAATTCCTCTTTTAGGAATGAAGTTCTTAAAGTCCGCTGATTCCACTTCGAAAATTTTTCTTGAATTATACCTGTCGAATTCTTCACCTTCAATGCCGATATTCATCACAACAATTTTCCCGCTGACTTCCCTGCCTTTATCAAAAACGGAATTGAATTTTTTAATTCCCATTGTCAGAGTAAAATCCGCGTTAAGATATTCATCTTTATCAAAATAATTCTTAAGACCACTTACAGTATCAATTGCAATTACTTTTTTATTTTTAATTTTATTTATTTCGCTGAATAAATTTTTAATTCTTCCATCCAGTTCTCCTTTAAACCCGATTCCGAAAACCGAGTCAACGAATAATAATTTTAAGCGCAAAACTGTTTTCAGGTAATCAATGAGTCCGTCTGAAGAAATTATTTTTATCTTATCTCCTATATTTTTAATAACGTTGAAATTTATAAGTGCATCACCTTTTAAATCACTTTCAGGATAGAATAATACAACGGAAGATTTAATATTCAGGTTTGAGAGGTGCCTTGCGATAACAAAACCGTCGCCGGCATTATTTCCTTTACCTGCAAGTATTACGATTTCATCTGAATTTTCTTTTTTACAAACATCATAAATAAAATTCGCAGAATTCATACCTGCATTTTCCATGAGCACAAGCGATGGAATATTCAGGTTTGAAATAATATTTTTTTCGGCTTCAAGAACTTCATTATTGAAAAATACACTCTTCATTAAGTCTGCAAGATTATTTATTAACTATTTTATAAGCTCTTTTAATTTTTTTGTCTTCTTTTTTTTGTCGCCGTCTTTGAAAATTGAAGCTCCGCAAACAAACATATCCACCCCGTTTTTGGCAAGTGTTTTTATGTTATCCTCACTGATTCCGCCGTCTATTTCGATAAGGCAGTCCGGATTTTTCAGATTAATCAGTTTTTTCAATTCCCTGACTTTTTCAAGTGAGTTTGGAATATATTTCTGCCCGCCAAATCCAGGATTTACGCTCATAATAAGTATGAAATCAGTATCCAGGATAATATCCGACAGAAGACAGACAGGTGTCGAAGGATTGATTGCGACTCCTGCTTTTACTTTAAAGCCTTTAATATAATTGATTAAACGATTGAGGTGAATATTATTTTCATAATGAACTGAAATGTAATCGGCTCCTGCATCACAGAAATTCCCTATATATTTATCGGGTGAATCTATCATAAGGTGCACATCAAGGGGAAGCTCCGTGACGGCGTTGATTCTGGATACCATATCGGGACCAAAGGTAATATTCGGTACGAAATGCCCGTCCATAATATCACAGTGTATAACATCTGCACCTGCGGATTCTACCTCTTTGATTTCTTCTGTAAGCCTTGAAAAATCAGCAGAAAGAACAGACGGACACAATAATTTTTTTATCATTTATTCCCTTCCTTCTTTTTTACTTCCGGTTTTTCTTTTGATTTATCGGTTTTATCTTTTTCCACGGGCTTGTCTTTTTTTTCTTTATCCTGCTTTTCTTTTACGGATTCTTTATCCTGTTTATCTTTTTTTTCTTTATCAAGTTTTTCCTTTTCCTCAGCTTTTATTTTCTCCGCACCTTTTTTTTCATTATCGTTCTGATTATCGCTGCTTACTTCCTGGACTTCTTTTTCCGTAATTCTCTTTTTCGCAATAAACAAATCTATTGGGGTGTTCTCTTTTGCAGACTTATCCCTTTGCGGATACTGGTCAATAATCTGTCCGCTTGGGGCATCACTCGCCTGGTATGTAAGTTTCCCGACTTTAAGCTTTTTATCTTCAAGAATTTTTCGTGCTTCTTCGAGTTTTTTACCTATCACACCGGGAATAATGATATCGCCTATTTGCTGACCGTTACTTACAATCAGGTCAACTTTTGTCAGTCTTTTCACTTTACTTCCGGGCTGAATTATCTGCGATACGACAGCATCTTCAGGATAATCGGCGGTAAATTTTTTAACTATTTCACCGACCTGAAGATTCCTCTGTTCAAGAGTAAATTTAGCGTCTCTGAGTGTCCTGCCGATTAGTTTTGGTACTTCTACAAGCTGCTCGCCACCGCATACAGTAAGATAAATTCTCCTGCCGTTTTTAACCATCTGTTCTACGGGAGGATTCTGGTCCATAACAAAACCTATAGGTTTTGATTCATCATATCTTACATCTCCCTGTTTTACATCAAGTCCCGATTTTTCAAGAACCTGTCTTGCTTCATTAAACTGCAGGCCAACGACATTCGGCACTTTAACCAGCGAAGCATGTTTAACATACCACGGCATTATGACGCTGTTAAAAAGTAAAAACAGCAATAAAAACGCGGAAACTAAAATTATTATTTTCTTAACCATTTGGTAAAACTAACAAACTTTATATTAATATAAAATTTAATAAAATATTATGTTATTTTTAGTGTAAAAAGAAGTGGCTGTTTAAAAAATCCTTAAATTTATCAAACAGCCATTTTGGGGATATCGGAGGTATAAAAAGTGTAACTATTAAC
>Ga0224522_1000402_pt1 | contig 14864 bp, 12 predicted proteins | sample CFST25metaG_FD_182733 | JGI IMG/M metagenome (GOLD analysis project Ga0224522, IMG submission 182733) | Peat soil microbial communities from Stordalen Mire, Sweden - C.F.S.T25 | ecosystem: Environmental > Terrestrial > Soil > Wetlands > Peat | place: Sweden: Norrbotten County, Stordalen Mire...
CAAAATTACGTGAAAAAGAAATAGTAGATGTAGAAAAGAAAATTAAAGCAGATAAAGAAGTAGTTGATAAGATAAAAAGTGATTTAGTAACCAAGGAAAAACAGGCTCAGATTCTGATAACTGAATATTCTGAAAAGCACAAAGAAGTATCGGAGAAGAAAGCTGAAGTTGACAGGATGACCGAAGAAAGCAAGGAAATAATGACTGAGCAGAAATTGAAATTGCAGAGAATATCAACTCTCACCGAAGAAGATGCGAAAAAGATGCTATTCGACAGCCTGATAAATCAGGTAAAAGTTGAGTCGGCACAGAAACTGCAGGATGTCAGGGATGAAACCAAGCTCGAAGCAAATAAAATATCCAAGAATATAGTAATTCAGGCAATCCAGCGCTCGGCAGTCGACCACTCGGTTGAAACAACAGTCAGTGTGCTCCAGATTACTTCAGATGAACTAAAAGGCAGGATAATCGGTAAAGAAGGCAGAAACATTCGCGCTTTTGAAGCCGTGACAGGTGTTGATATAATAGTGGATGATACACCGGAAGCAATTATCATATCGGGCTTTGACCCGTTCAGACGTGAAGTTGCAAGAGTTGCAATGGAACGCCTTATTGCTGACGGCAGGATTCACCCTGCGAGAATAGAAGAAGTGGTTGCGAAAGTCGAAAAGGAATTGAATGAAGAAATAATTAAAGTCGGTGAGCAGACTTTAATTGATATGAATCTGCAGGGCGTGAACAGGGATATTGTTACATTGATTGGAAGAATGAAATACCGCTCGAGCTATGGACAGAATGTTCTCAGTCACTCGATAGAGGTTGGATATCTTGCGGGCATAATGGCTGCAGAACTCGGACTCGATGCTATGATGGCAAAACGCGCTGGACTTCTGCACGATATCGGTAAAACAGTAGACAGAAACATAGAAGGACCTCACGCAGTCCTCGGATATGAAATTGCAAAGAGATGCAAAGAGCATCCTATAGTATGCAATGCAATAGGCTCGCACCACGAAGAAATGCCTATGGAGCATCCGATTGCGGTTCTTGTACAGGCGGCAGACGCTGTAAGCGGCTCAAGACCTGGTGCAAGACGCGAATCGGTTGAAGCATATTCAAAACGTCTCGAAAAACTTGAAGCAATAGGAACATCTTTTAAAGGTGTTGCGAAAACCTATGCGATTCAGGCGGGAAGAGAAGTGAGAGTAATTGTAGAACCTGATAAGATTGATGATATTCTTCAGGACCAGCTTGCGGATGATATCGCGCATAGGATTCAGGAAGAAATGGAATATCCGGGTCAGATTAAAATTAATGTCATAAGGGAAAGAAGAACCATTTCGTACGCAAAATAATAGACACAATAATATTTGAATAAAATCAAACGGGATTCAGAAATGGATTCCGTTTTTTTATTTGATTAAAATCCTCATCCCTATTCTATACTTGTTTCAAATAGTCTTTTTTTTTATATTATACAGATAATTAAAACGGAAATTTTGTATGAGTAAAATTAAAGGGAAAGTTTTAATAGGTATTACCGGTGGAATTGGTTCGGGTAAATCCGAAGTTTGCAGGCAGTTGCATAAAAAAGGATACAAAGTAATTTTTGCAGATTTAAAAGCAAAGGAACTTTACAAGAAAGATACGAACCTTGCCAAGATGGTAGTAAAAGCTTTTGGAAAAGATATCCTTAATTTTCAGGGTGTTATAAGCTTATCAAAATTAAGAGCAAAAGTTTTTGCAAGCAAAAAGAATTTCCAGAAAATTAACGATTTGGTTCATCCGGTTGTGATTAAATACCTGATGGCAGAAATAAAAAAAACGAGAGATAAAATTATTTTAATCGAATCGGCACTTGTGTTTGATACATCATTTTATAAATACCTGGATTATGTAATAATGGTTTATTCAAATAAAAAGAACAGACTTGACAGGATTATGATGAGGGACGGTGCTAAAAGAACTGAAGTTGAAAGAATAATGAAGTTTCAGCTTGATGAGAAACATAAAATTGAAAAATCGGATTTTATTATTGTAAATAATAAATCAATTCAGGACCTCGAAGGTGATATTGAATTTTTAAGCAAGGTTTTAAAATTTTTAAAATAAAAAAAACCGGAATATTCAGTATAATTTTAATGCCATCTTTCAGGTGGCATTTTTTTTGAATTTAAAATTGATTTAAAATGAAAATAACAGTAGTGGGTGCAGGTAATGTTGGTACTGCCTGTGCAACTGAAATGGCCGAAAAAGAAATTGCCGAAGAAATTATAATTTTAGACGTAAAAGAAGGTGTCACGCAGGGCAAGGCACTGGATATATGGCAGGCATCGGCTATACAGAGCTTCGATACAAGAGTGGAAGGCGTGAGCAAAGATTATTCCGCAACAAAAGATTCAGATGTCGTTGTTATCACCGCAGGTTTACCCAGAAAACCCGGAATGAGCCGCGATGATTTGATACACACAAATGCCATTATAGTTAAGGAAGTAACTGAAAATGTTGTTAAATATTCTCCTGACGCAATTTTGGTAATTGTATCAAATCCGCTCGACGTAATGACATATGCTGCTTTCCTTGCATCCGGAAAAGAATCCAGCAAGGTTTTCGGCATGGCAGGACTTCTTGATACTGCAAGGTATAAATCTTTTATTGCAAAAGAACTGAATATATCTCCTAAAAGCATTCACGCTATATTGATGGGTGGACACGGGGATTCTATGGTACCGCTTCCGAGATATACAACGGTTGCTGGGATTCCTGTTACTGAATTTTTATCCGATGATAAGCTGAATGTTATTATTGATAGGACTAAAAAAGGCGGAACAGAACTTGTTAACCTTATGGGTACATCTGCCTGGTATGCCCCCGGTGCTGCAGCGGCTCAGATGGTGGAAGCTATAGTTAAAAATTCAAGAAGAGTGTTTCCCGTATGTGCGGCACTGAACGGTGAATACGGATTAAAGGATTTACACCTAGGAGTACCCGTGGTTCTCGGTAAAAACGGAATTGAAAAAATAATAGAATTAAAACTTAATGAAGCTGAACTGAAATTGGTGCTGAATTCAGCAAAACAGGTAAAGGAATTGATGAAAATACTGGATGATATGAATATTTTTAAGAAAAAATACGGAAGTGTAAACCCGGTCTGACATAGTTATTTTTAATTAGTTGATTATATACTAAAATATAATTAAATTTATAGATTAATATATTTAAGGAGGGTAATTGTCTTCCACGATTCAGAGACTTCAAATAGAAAACATAATAAAGCAAACCTTTTAAACGGTAAGGTTTTGGTTCTTAATCAAAACTACGAACCTATTACAATCTGCAATGTATGGAGAGCAGTAGTTTTAGCTTATTTAGGGAAAGCTGAAATAATTAGTTGTCTCGATGGAAAGAGAATAAGGTCAGTATACAGGTCATACGAATTTCCGAGTATAGTCAGGTTATCTGTTTTTGTCAGAGTTCCGTATAAAAAAATAATTTTATCCCGTAAAAACATACTCAGGCGTGATAATCATAAGTGCCAGTATTGCGGTTCAACTGTAAATCTGACAATTGACCACATTATACCGAAATCAAAAGGCGGTGATGAAACGTGGGAAAACCTGGTTACGGCCTGTATAAAGTGTAATAACAAAAAAGGGGACAGGGCACCGGAGGATTCAAGAATGGCACTGCGCTCGAAACCGAAAAAGCCGTCTCACATCACATTTATCAAGAACTTTGCAGGTGATGTTGAAGATGACTGGAAACCTTATTTATTCATGTAACTTCTTTAATTTGCTCTGCAGTTTTATCTGAAATACATTAGATTAAATTATTTTCTTTTTGCTTTTTTACTCATAATACTTTAAGATAGAATATTGAAAAAGATAATCAGAGGGACTAACTTTGACCTGGTAAGATTCAAAACAGGTGATGAAAAACTTTATGATTTGGTCCATTCAATTTTTAATGAAGAAATAGTAAAAGGTTTTATCAATCCGGAATATTTAAAATTCAAATCAAAATCAAAAGTAATAAAATGGGTGGAGTCGAAGGTCAGTCCGGGATGTGAAGTATGGTATGTGATAAAATCAAAAGGGAAATACGCGGGATATATATGCTATAAAACAAGAATTGACTGCAGTACTGTATGTGAGCTTTCTATAGTGCTGGCAAAGGGTTTTCGCGGATTTGAAACAGGGCTGCAGGTAACTAAAATATTAATTGATTATCTGGTGAGCAATAAACTATTCGGGTATATTATTGCCTACGCCAACAATAATAACAGGCTCGCCGAACAACTGCTGAAAAAACTCGGTTTCAGAAAAACCAACAAATTACATAAGGAAATAACAGACAGATTATACAGCGAAAACATTTCGCCGAATATTAAATTAAATTATAACTTATTCTCAATCTCAATAAAATAATATAATGGATATAAAAAACAAAAAAGTTCTGATTTTAGGCGGTTGGGGTCTCGTAGGTTCTGCAATGGCAAGGAGAATTGTCGAAGGAAAACCTAAACAGGTAATTCTGACGTCCTTATTAAAACACGAAGCGGTAAGTATTTGCGAAGGACTTAATAAGGAAACGGGAATGAAAAATCTGTTCGTTCCTTTCTGGGGAAATATATTCATAAGGAATGAATTTAAGGATTTGAACAGAAATGAATTACTCGAAGACCCTGTAAGAAGAAGAAAAATGATACACGATATGGTAGAAGAACTTGATGATAAGATGCTGAAGGAAACCTGCATTTACAAGATGCTGGATAAATTCAAGCCCGATATAATTATCGATTGCATTAATACTGCAACGGGAATTGCTTATCAGAATATTTACAGCTCCTACCAGGATGTTTTAAAAATTACGGATAATAAGAAAAAGAAGGATTATGACGCATTGTTAAACGGTGTGGAAAAATTAATCTGCACATCTTATGTGCCTCAGCTAATCAGACACGTGCAGATTCTTTACAATTCAATGGTAAAGTTTGATACGAAATATTATTTTAAAGTCGGTACAAGCGGAACAGGCGGAATGGGCCTGAATATACCGTTCACGCACAGCGAGGAAAAACCCTCCAGAGTATTATTAAGCAAGTCTTCGGTTGCAGGGGCTCATACACTGCTTCTTTTCCTGATGGCAAGAACACCGAACGGTCCATGCATAAAAGAAATAAAACCTACGGCAGCTATTGCATGGAAGAGAATAACTTACGGCGATATTAAAAGAGCAGGAAAACCGATTCAGCTTTATGATATAAAACTCGGCGAAAAAATAAAACTGCAGGATAAATTTGAAAGAGTCACCGGCAGGAAATTTAAAAATGCGGGAAATTTTAAGACGGTATATATCGATACAGGTGAAAACGGAATCTTTTCAAGCGGTGAGTTTGAAGCTATTACAACAAACGGCCAGATGGAATTTGTCACACCTGAGGAAATCGCGGAAAACATTTACAGGGAACTGACGGGCGGTAATACAGGTAACGATATTATCAGCGCCCTCGATTCATCGGCAATGGAACCTTCATACAGGGCAGGATTCCTGCAGCACAGTGCTGCCAAGAAAATCAAAGAACTCGAGAAAAAACACAATACACATTCGGTGGCTTTTGAAATGCTCGGTCCCCCTCGTCTTTCGAAGTTATTATATGAAGCTCATCTGATAAAATTGATTTATAAAAGTTTCAATAGTTTCCTGAAAGATAAACCTGCGAATGTTTCGAAAAAAGTCTACAGTTATTTGATAAAGAATGCAAAATTAAGGAATGAAATTGTTTCCATCGGTGTTCCAATTTTATTACCTGATGGTAAAGAACTTTTGAGGGGACCGCTGGTAATTATCCCTTCCAAAGCCGAAGGAGACATAATCAATATATCAAAGGAAAAGATTGATAAATGGGCTTGTGACGGATGGTTCGACCTTAGAGAAAAAAACTGGAAATTCTGGAAGGAAAGATTTACAAGCATTATAAATGATACAAATAAGCTTCAGGATGATTCTTTTAGTTCTAGATACGTATTCAACATTGATTACTGGGATAATTTCAAGGAAATAAATATCGGCAAGGTAGTCGGATGGATATTTATCAACGAAGAAAAAGGATTAAGAATGAAAGGTTAATTTTTACATTAAATTTTATTAAAAGATTTTGCAGGAACATTTTTTAAGCATATTAATTTTTTTCCCTGTTCTGTTTTCAATTCCTCTTTTGTTTTTCAAAAGGGAAGCCGGAAAATCAATAAAAATTTATTCAGTAGTAGTTTCTATTATCGTTTTCTGCCTTTCAGTATTCCTGTATTTTGGGTTTAACCCTGATTTGCAGGATTACCAGTTTGTGGAAAAATTTGCGTGGATAATTTTTCTGAATTCATATTATAAAGTCGGAATAGACGGGCTCTCGCTTCTGCTTATTTTACTTACGACTCTTATCATGCCGGTAAGCATCCTTGCATCCTGGAACACCGTAAAAATTAGACGCAAAGAGTTTTATTTTCTGCTGCTCTTACTTGAAGGCGCTCTTATAGGTGTTTTTGCTTCGCTGGATATGATTTTATTTTATGTATTCTGGGAATTCATACTTATTCCGATGTACTTCCTGATTGGAATCTGGGGCTCGGAAAACAGAATTTATGCAACAGTTAAGTTTTTTATATATACAATGTTCGGAAGCGTATTGCTCTTAATTGGAATCATATGGCTTGCATTCCAGTGCCAGCTTGTAACCGGATCAGTTTCGATGGATATAACCACACTTGCAACTAATTCGATTTATATTCCTCTTGATAAACAAATATTTCTATTCATTCTGTTTTCACTGGGATTCCTGATAAAGGTCCCTCTCTTTCCGTTCCATACCTGGCTTCCCGATGCACACGTTCAGGCACCGACAGCAGGCAGCGTAATTCTGGCGGCATTGCTTTTAAAAATGGGAACATACGGATTAATAAGATTTTCTTTGACACTATTTCCCGCTGCGTTTATTAAACTTACGCCTTACATCGCAGTCCTTGCGGTAATAGGAATTATATACGGAGCACTTCTTTCAATTGTTCAGAAAGATATGAAGAAGCTGATTGCCTATTCATCCGTGAGCCATCTTGGATTTATTGTGCTTGGTACATTTGCAGTTACGCAGGAAGCATTGCAGGGAAGTATATTGCAAATGGTAAACCACGGGTTATCTACAGGTGCTTTATTCCTTATTGTAGGGATGATTTATGAAAGACGCCATACAAAAGAAATTTCCGAATTCGGAGGATTGATGAAAGTGATGCCTGTGTTTTCAGCAATATTTTTAATTGTCTGCCTGTCATCTATCGGATTGCCGGGATTGAACGGATTTGTGGGTGAATTCCTTATACTGGTCGGTTCATATAATTCCCCGAATCTGCATTCAAATTTATATACTATCTTTGCTTCAACGGCAGTGATATTGTCTGCCGTTTATTTACTATGGCTCTACCAGAGGGTTATGCTCGGTCCCATAGAAAATGAAAAGAACAAAGATTTGAAGGATATCAGTAAGCTGGAGTTATCTTATATGCTCCCTTTACTTCTGTTTATCGTATGGATTGGCGTTCATCCTAATACGTTTCTCAAGCTTACAGAGAACGGTGTGAAAAAAGTATTGGTGAATTTTGAAAATGCAAAAGCTTATGAGCTTCAAAGAAGTATAGAAAAAAAATAATTTTAAATCGAAAAATATTCAGGGAGTGTTTTTTTTAAAACACTCCTTTTTTAATGTAAAAAATTTGTAATTCTTGTTCAGCCGGATAATTTTAATATTGCCATTTATATTGTTGCTTGGAGCAATAGCAATAGCTCCATTTGCAAATAAAAAATGGTGGGATAAGAATTATCCGTTCGTTTCTGTTATTCTTGCACTCATAATTATTATATATTATTTTTTATCAGGTCAGTCTTTAAAGCTAATTATATCTCTTGAGGATTATTTTAGTTTTATCGTATTGCTCTTTAGCCTGTACGTAATATCGGGTGGCATATTCCTGAGAATAAGCGGGAAGGCAACACCTCTGAGCAATTTGCTCCTTCTCGCATTCGGAGCATTGATTGCGAACATTTTCGGAACGACAGGTGCAGCAATGCTTCTTGTAAGACCGTTTCTAAGTTCGAATGAATACAGGTTCAGACCGTATCATCTGGTCTTTTTTATCTTTATAGTCTGCAATACAGGAGGTTCTTTATCACCGGTCGGCGACCCCCCGCTTTTTCTCGGATATTTAAAAGGTATTCCGTTTTTCTGGGTAACACAAAATCTGTTTATTTTTTGGTTGATTACAAACGCATATTTATTGTCACTCTTTTATTTTATCGACAGAAATAATTTCAGTAAAATAAAGCAAAACCTGAAAGAGGAAATAGGGAAAAAAGGAGAGAACGTAAGATACGGAGGATTGTTAAACCTGATTCCGCTTGGTATTATTATAGGAGCGGTTTTCATCACAACACCCGTATTTTTGAGAGAAGGAATAATGCTCCTGACTGCAATCGTTTCATATAAGATAACCCCGAAAAATATTCACGAGTCAAATAAATTTAATTTCAAGCCGATTAAGGAAGTTGCAATTTTATTTTTTGGAATATTCGTGACCATAATTCCGGCATTGCAGTTATTAAGTGAATATTCGAAATCGTTCGGATTAAGTGATGCAGGAGATTTCTTCTGGGGATGCGGATTCCTGACCAGTTTTCTTGATAATGCCCCTGCTTATTTAAATTTTCTTACTGTTGTAATGGCTAACAATGGATATGATATTAACGTACATACAGATATGGTAAAATTTCTACTTCAGGGAAATGTATATGCAGTTGCAATATCGGTTTCATCCGTATTTTTCGGTGCAATGACTTATATAGGTAACGGACCCAATTTTATGGTGAAATCCATAACAGAACATAAATTTCCTAAAGGAAAAATACCGGGTTTTCCCGGTTATCTGGGTTATTCTCTGACAATTTTATTACCGTTTTATTTTCTTTTGTGGTTGTTATTTTTCAGGGGTTAATGTAGATTTGCTAGGATTAATAAGAAATTATCATATTAATTTGATTTAAATATTTAATATGATGATTTTATGGAACTAAATTTAATTATTTTTGTATTAACTTATAAGAAAATATAATAAAACTATGATTCACAAAAAATTAATTGTCCCGTTATTTTTAGTACTGTTGGTGATAGGTATAGTAGCAGGGATGAAAATTCAAAATGCAATTTCCGATGATAAGGTATCTGACCAGGTAAAAAAATTCGCTGATGTACTGGGTATTACATCGAGATACTATGTTGATAATATCGACACGCAAAAACTTACCGAGGCAGCAATAAGGGGAATGCTGGATGAATTAGATCCGCACTCCACGTATATCAGCCAGGAACAATTGAAAAGAGTAAACGAAGATTTTCAGGGCAGCTTTGACGGAATCGGTGTCGAATTTGACATAATTAATGATACCCTAACGGTTGTATCACCAATCAGCGGAGGTCCTTCCGAAAAGCTTGGGATACTTGCAGGAGATAAAATTGTTAAAATTGACGGGGAAGCTTGCATAAAAATTTCAAGGGAAGATGTGCCGAAAAGACTGCGAGGTCCGAAAGGGACAAAAGTAATTGTCTCTATTGTAAGATACGGAAATAATAAAGTTATTGATTTTGAAATAACAAGAGATAAAATACCTTTATACAGTGTAGATGCCTCGTTCATGATAAACAGTGATGTCGGATATTTAAGAATGTCAAGATTTGCTGCAACCACATATGATGAATTCATGCAGGCCATGAATAAATTAAAGGGACAGGGAATGAAGATGCTTATGCTCGATATAAGGGGCAACCCAGGTGGTTACCTTGAACAGGCATTCAGGATTTCCAGTGAATTTATTCCAAAAGGAAAGAAGATTGTATTTACAAAAAGCAGAACCAAAGAATTTGAAGAAGTATATAATTCCACAGGAGGTAGTTTTACCGAACTTCCTTTGATACTGCTAGTCAATGAAGGCTCGGCATCTGCAAGCGAGATTTTGGCGGGTGCAATTCAGGATCTGGACAGGGGTCTGATTGTCGGAGAAACAACATTTGGAAAAGGTCTTGTTCAGAGGCAGTTCGATTTATTCGACGGATCGGCATTCAGAGTTACTACCGCAAGATATTATACCCCTTCGGGCCGTTTGATTCAGAAACCTTATGAAGGCGGAAAATACATGCATTCTATGAAGCTCGATACACTCGAAGGCGAGAACATATTACACGATAAAGACATGAATAATACGAAAGATACAACGCGTCCGGAGTATAAAACATCAAAAGGAAGAACTGTTTACGGCGGAGGCGGAATAACTCCCGATTATTTTGTAAAACTCGATACACTGACTTCTTATACGGTGCAGTTGAGAAGGCTGAATTTGTTTTATGAATTTGTTGAAAATTACCTGGCTTCAAACAGGAAAAGTATTGAAAATAATTATAAAACATATATAGAATTCAGGGATAAGTTTAATGTTGATGATAATATGTTAAGTAATCTGAAAGAGCTTGCCGGAAAAAGAAAAGTGGAATTCGATAATACCGCATTCAACAGGGATATTGATTTCATCAAGATTTCCATTAAAAGCCAGATTGCAAGAGACCTGTGGGGTAATGAAGGTAATTATGCTGTGTTTATAAGCAATGATGAACAGGTTCAGAAAGCACTGAGCTTGTTTTATGAAGCAATAAAATTAATGAAAATGGATTAATTGTTTGTGAAAATAATTAATTACATATTACTGATATTATTATTAACCTGTAATTCCTTTGCTGAAAATAAAATGCTTGAAGTCGGCGAAGAACTTACGTATAAGGTATATTATGGCTTTATAAAGCTCGGAGAAGTAAAATTTAAAATATCCAGTTTTGACGCAAGTACAAAAAAATATACGACAACGGCAGAGCTTAAAAATTATGAAGCCCTGCCGCTTGTTAAAATAAATTATTTTTTTGAATCTACGATTATAAACATAAGAGACTCGATTTATTCTTATAGGTTTTATTCTTCAGAATTTAAGGAAAAAGACATTAACCATATTGATTATACTTTTGATTATGAAAAAGGAGTTATAATAGCAAAAAGCGACAGGAATTTTCAGAATGAAGAAAGCAAGGAAATAAAAATCGATGCGAATAAAAGATTTCAGGACGGGTTGTCATTATTTTACAATGCCAGACTGCATTCTTTGGTTAACAAAAACTACATTGTTCCTGTATATATTAATTCACAGGAATCGACCGTAAACTATTCGTTTAATATGAATAAAGATGTCGTATCGAGCGATTTAAAAAGTTATGACATGTCGGCAATAAAAATTCTCGGTACTGCTCACTTCAAGGGGGTATTCGGTTTGACCGGAGAATTCGTGGGGTGGTTATCAGATGATGATGCGCGCGTACCCCTTAAAGCAAAATTTAATGTCTCAATCGGCAGTGTCACGCTTGAGCTTACATCTTATAAGAAAAAGAACTGGTCCCCCCCTGTTTATGATAAGTAATTTTGAATTGAAAAAACTTCTATAATTGCTTAACTTAATTAATATCTTTAAAAATTAGTAATTATAATGAATATATTAAAAATTTCTATTGTAATATTTCTCTCATTTTTTGTAAATGCTGTTTATTCTCAGGATGCCCAGGAAATTATCAAAAATGTGCAGTCCAAGTATAACAGTACCAAGGACGCCCAGGCAACATATTCGCAATCGGTTAAATATTCTTCAGGCAGCACACAGTCCTCTTCAGGCATCATTTATATTCAGAAAGAGGATAAATACAGGATAGAGTCCAAAAATGAAACAATTGTAACAGATGGCGTGACCTCTTGGTCATATTCCAAAAAGAAAAAACAGGTTGTAATAGATAATTATAAAAACGACGGAAATACATTTTCCCCGAATAAGTTTTTATTTAATTATCCCGAGAATTTTTATTCGGACCTAGACGGCTCCGAAACAATTTCAGGGTCGGATTGTTATGTATTGAAGCTGTCCCCGAGACATAAAGGCTCGGTCAAATCCGCAAAAATCTGGGTTGATAAGGAAGAAAATTTGATAAGAAAAATCACTATAAATTCTTCGGAATCGAGTACAACTTATTCTCTTAAAAAAATTACTCTCGATGCAGGTCTGGCTTCATCAAAATTTACTTTTTCTCCGCCCGAAGGTGTTGAAGTAATAGACTTACGCAATTGATTACGGACTGAATTATAAATTAACATAAACGGGAGTTTTTTTATTTTTGATTTTATACCGGTAGTTTTTTTCTCAAGTAAAATCTGCTACTGGTATTTTTTTTAATGAAATATTTATTTGCCTATTTAATGAGTTTTACTGACTATTAATGCCGAAATTAAAGAAAATATTGCGTTTCTCAGTTTTGATGATACTTCTGGTATTCTTTATGTATCTTGCATTCAGGGGAATCGACCTGAACGGATTGCTTACCGAGCTTAAAAAAACAAAATATATTTATTCCATTTTTAGTGTTTTAATAGGTGCAATATTCGGGAGTTATATCAGGGCATTGAGATGGAAATACTTACTGAATCCCCTTAAAGAAAATATCAGCATGAAAAACCTTTTCTCCACCGTTATGATTGGTTATATGATGAATGCACTGATACCGAGAGCCGGAGAAGTTTCAAGGCCTGTACTACTTGCAAAAAAAGAGGGTATCTCAAAAGCTTCAGCATTCGGAACAATTGTTGCGGAAAGAATATTTGATATGCTTTCGATGTTTATTGCGTTCGGATTGTGCATTTTATATTACAGGCAAAAGATAACGGATACATTCGGAGAATATAATATTGAAATGATATCTCTTTACTTTTCAATTGCAATCCTTTTGTTCGTTCTGATTGTAGTATTAATGCTTTTCAATCTGGAAAAAACGGAAATTATCGTTGAGAAAATTACATCTAAAATATTACCTTTTAAATATCAGGAAAAAATCCATAAGATTTTTATATCATTAATAAACGGGTTTTTATTTATAAAATATCCGAAATATTATTTCAAGATTTTTTTGTTAACGATAGCATTGTGGGTCTCGTATGCCTTCTCGACATACGTTGCATTTTTTGCATTTGATATTAATCTTACATTTATAGATGCAAATTTAATTCTCGTAATGATGTCATTTGCACAGACTCTACCGCTGCCGGGAAATTCAGCGGGCACATTCCATTTGTTCACTAAAATGGCACTTGTAAATATTTTTGGTGTTAATCCCGAAACTGCTCTGGGTTATGCTACTGTAAGTCATTTACTCGGATTTATTGCTTTGCTCGTGATTGGATTCTATTATTCCGTAAAAGAGAACTTCAAATTTAATACCGGGCTATGAAATTAGGAATTATCGGTACAGGATATGTTGGCCTTGTAACCGGAACCTGTTTTGCAGAAAGCGGCAACGATGTTATCTGCATGGATAATAATCCGGAAATAATCGAAAGCCTGAAAAACGGCAAATGCCCAATTTATGAACCTCTTCTCGAAGAATTACTCAGAAAAAATATAAAGGAAGAAAGACTTGGCTTTACAATGGATTTGAAAGAAGTTGTAAACAGTTCGGAAATAATTTTTCTTTGTCTTCCGACGCCGCAAGGGGATGATGGTACCGCAGATGTTTCAAGGGTGATTTCTGCCGCTAGGGAAATTGCGTTAATTTTGCAGGAAGGTAAAATCATTGTTGCAAAAAGTACGATTCCTGTGGGTACGGGAGAAAAAATAAGAAATATTTTCAGTATCAATTCAGTTCATAAAATTAACTACGTTTATAATCCCGAATTTCTTAAAGAGGGAAATGCTGTAATGGATTTTATGTCTCCCGACAGAGTTGTAATTGGCTCCTCATCAAATAAAGCAATCGACATTATTAAAGACCTGTATTCTGCATTTATGAGGACTTCCAACAGGATAATTACCATGGATGAGAAGAGTGCAGAAATAACAAAATACGCCGCAAATGCAATGCTGGCTACGAGAATATCTTTTATGAATGATATTGCCCTGCTTTGCGAAAAAACAGGTGCAAACATTGATTCCGTTAGAACAGGAATTGGTACCGATAACAGAATTGGAGAAAAGTTTTTATTTGCAGGAGTTGGCTACGGGGGAAGTTGTTTTCCGAAAGATATAAAGGCACTTATCAAGACAGGAGACGATAACGGTATAGATTTTAAACTGTTAAAAGCAGTTGAGGAAATAAACTACAGGCAGAAATTGATGTTATTGCATAAAATTAAACGGCACTTTGGCGAAAAATTATCAGGTAAAAAATTTGCAATATGGGGCCTGTCTTTCAAACCAAAAACAGATGACGTAAGGGAATCTCCCGCTATTGCAATAGCACAGAAAATACTCGAAGATGGAGGTTCGGTGAACGTGTCCGACCCCGTTGCAAATGAAAAAGCAAGACCGTTTTTTAAAAGAAAATCAAGTAAACTGAAATTCTTTGAAAATTATTATGATTCGTTAAAAGATGTTGATGCCCTTATAGTTGTAACAGAATGGAATGAATTCAGAAAACCTGATTTTGATAAAATGAAATCAATTATGAAAACTCCAGTCATATTCGACGGAAGAAATATATACAATCCGAAACTTCTTAAAGAAAAGAAATTTGTATATTATGGAATTGGTAAATAAATCTTCTATGTACAATGCTCAATGTACAATTATTAATTTTTTAATACTTGAAAATAAAAATCAGTAAAACCGTCTGGATTTTAAGCCTGGTAAGCCTTTTCACGGATATAGCAAGCGAAATGCTTTACCCTGTCATGCCGATTTACTTAAAATCAATC
>Ga0224522_1000404_pt1 | contig 14765 bp, 14 predicted proteins | sample CFST25metaG_FD_182733 | JGI IMG/M metagenome (GOLD analysis project Ga0224522, IMG submission 182733) | Peat soil microbial communities from Stordalen Mire, Sweden - C.F.S.T25 | ecosystem: Environmental > Terrestrial > Soil > Wetlands > Peat | place: Sweden: Norrbotten County, Stordalen Mire...
CATTGCGCAGCCGCCGTATTTCTCGGGAACAGTGCAGCCGAAGACGCCGATATCGGCCAAACCTTTGATAATATCATCGGGGATGCCGTTTTCCTTTTCGTCGATTTCCCTGGAGCGCGGCGCCACATTCTTTTCGCAGTACTCCCGCACCGACCGCTTGAACATCTCATGTTCCTTGGATAATCTGAATTCCATTTTTACCTCCTGCTAAATTTATCTTTTTAAGGGGGTGAAGTTGACGCCTATATGTTACCCCATTTTTTAGCTAATCCACCAGATAACCACGCATAAGCTTTTTGGCGTAGATTGGGGAAACGGTAATCATTTGATTGAATATAACTTACCTTTTCCCTTCCTGATGATGAAAGGGCTAAAACCGCCCACAATCTCCCAATATAAATATTCGCGCAACTTTAATAAAAACCTCACCCTCTGGCTCCCTCTCCGTCTGCGAAGAGGGAGGAGACTACTTAGAGGGGCTGCGCCCCTCTAACTCAAGCCTTGCTTAATACGTAATAATGACATGAGACTCGTCCTCTATCTTAGTAAAGACAAACTCTGATTCAGCTTTGACAAGCGGCGTGAATAGTTCCTATACTGAAATTATTAGACCTGACATTTCTCTGATTTTTAAAAATAAAATTGGACTTGCCCGTTTTCAAATCGAACCCGCAGCCCAAGGGGAGCATCATAATGAATTCAACCGGCAAAAATCCCGTTAAAATCACCGATGTGACATTCCGCGATGGGCACCAATCAATCTTTGCCACACGCATGACAACGGCAGACATGGCCGCGATTGCACCGGAGATGAACCGCATCGGTTTTCATTCAATGGAAGTGTGGGGCGGCGCGACCTTCGATGTGGCCACCCGTTTCCTGAACGAAGACCCCTGGGAAAGACCTAAGATTTTAAAAAAGCTGATGCCGGACACTCCCCTGCAAATGCTGCTGCGCGGCCAAAACCTGGTAGGTTATCGCCATTATGCCGACGATGTCGTCGAGGCTTTTGTTAAACATTCCGCGGAAGTAGGGATCGATATTTTCCGGGTATTCGACGCTTTGAACGATGAACGCAATATGGTAACCAGCCTCAAAGCCGTCAAGAAAGCCGGCAAACACGCGCAATTAGCCATCAGCTATTCACTGACCGAGCGTAAAATGGGCGGGCCGGTCTTCAACCTCGACTATTATGTAAACAAAGCAAAAATCCTGGAACAAATGGGTGCCGACAGCATTGCCATCAAGGATATGGCAGGTCTGATTGCGCCGGACGATGCCTTTAAACTGGTAACTGCACTCAAAAAAGCCGTTAAAGTTCCGCTGCAATTACACACCCATTATTCCAGCGGCATGGCCGCGATGTCTTGCCTGAAAGCGATTGAAGCCGGCGTGGACGGTATCGATACCTGCATAGCGCCGTTCGCCCTGCGCTCTTCGCATCCCGCCATCGAACCGATACTGGTAGCGCTGGAAGGGACCGACAGGGATACAGGACTGGACCTGGCGCAAATCCTGAAGGTTGGGGATTATCTGGAATCGATTGCGCCGAAATACCTGCAATACATGAACCAGACAACATTATCGGTCATCGATGCCGGCGTGCTGGTGCATCAGATTCCCGGCGGGATGATTACAAATCTGGTTTCACAGTTAAAGCAGTCGAATGCGCTTAACCGCATCAAAGAAGTGTACGAGGAAATGCCGCGGGTCAGAAAAGAATTGGGCTACCCTCCTCTGGTCACCCCGACCAGCCAGATTGTCGGCACACAGGCCGTGCAGAATGTGCTGGTGGGCAGGTATAAACTGATTTCCAAGCAGGTAATGGAATACTGCTGCGGATTGTACGGAAAGCCGCCGGCGCCCATCGACCCCAAAGTGATGGAACTGGTATTCAAGTATTACCGCAAGACCGCTAATGTCATCGAATGCCGCCCGGCCGATTTATTGAAACCTGAAATGGAAGCTGCAAGGGAAACGGTTAAGGACTTTACGACAGACGAGGGTGACATTTTGATTGCGGCGATTTATCCCATCACCGGCATTGCTTTCCTGAAGAAAAAGTACGGAATAGAGACACCTGCGGCGAAATAACCAAGATTAAGTTATTGAATTATCAGCTATGAGCTTCTTTATTTTATAGGCAATTTCATTTCCAGCATATCAGTGGAATAGCGGGCGCCGATGTGCCAATAGAATTGCCGGGCGGCACGATTAGGGGCATAAACCGTCCAGAACATTTTTTTCGCGCCCCGCTTCCTGGCGGCGATTTTCACAGTTTCGATTAATTGCCGACCCAATCCGATTCCCCGGTATTCCGGACGCATATAGAGGTCGGCGAGATAAACGATGCGGTAACCTTTGTCCGTATTGTAACCGTCGTGGTACAACGAATAACCGGCAGCCTTGCCATCCACTTCCGCGATAAACCCATAGAAAGCCCGATGCCGACCGAAACCGTCACGCAGAAAAGATTTGGCGTTGAATTGAAAATCAGTATTATCGCCGAGACTGCGCAGATATTCGGCCATACCCTGTATCATTTGCCCGACCTGTTCGGCGTCCGAGCGTTTGATGGGGCGGATTTTGATTTTATCGGTAACAGGAGTTTTAGTCATATGTGGAAATAATAATGGTCAGTGTGCGAAGATGTCAAGGTCGAGTTCAATTTTATTTCTGTTATGCACCCTCACCAAATTTGCTTCACAAAGGTCCGAAAATGGCTCTAGCCGGAGAAATGAAAGAGGTGGAATTAATTCCACCTCTTTATTGATAATCGATTCCATCTTTCGCGGGAATGATAAGAAATGTACTATTTGAAGCCGCTGTCTTTATGCTTCTGGACGATGGTTTCCGCGAGTTTTTCCAAAGCCTGATAATCAGCTTCGCGCGGCTGGCCTTTACAGATTACCGGCGGAATAATTTCCACTTTCAGGTTAGGAATCAGGCCGGCAATGGTATCCACCGCTTTGGTGCCCCAACCGTAAGAACCGATAATCGAAGCAAATTTCGCTTTTGGTTTGAGGGCGTTAGCCAATACCGCGGCATATGCCATCAGCGGATGAGGTCCGATCATCACGGTCGGGGTACCGATAACAATCGTGCCGGCGTCTACGAGCGCCATCGCCAGCTTGCCGGTATCCGCGACAGACATATCAAACTGCTGGACAGTAACGCCTTTAAGAACTAGCGAGCTGACCAGATAATCCACCATCTTTTTGGTGCTGCCGTGCATCGAAATATACGGGATGACGACGGTATTTTTCGGTTCATCGTAAACCCAATCATGATAGGCATTGATGATAAATTCCGGTTTACCGTACATCGGGCCGTGGCTTGGGGCAATTATTTTGAATTCGTAACCCTTGATTTTTTCCAGGTTATTCCGGATTTGAGCCCGAAAAGGCATCATAATTTCGGCATAATACCGCTTGGCGGCTTCATAAACCCGTCCTTCATCAGTGACATAGAGATCGGAGGTGGCAATATGCGAGCCGAAGAAATCGCAGGAGAATAGTATTTTGTCCTCACGCAGGTAAGTCAGCATTGTTTCCGGCCAATGCACCCACGGCGCATGAATGAACTCGAGGGTATGGTTGCCCAATGAGATTGTTTCCAGGTCGATTACCGTCTTGAATTTTTCCGGCGGCAGATGGAAAAGGTCGATGAGCAAATCTTTACAGCGCGGCGTGCAAACGATTTGGGCTTCCGGGTATTTCGCGACGACAAATGGGATGGCACCCGAATGGTCCGGTTCGGCATGGTTGGCGATAATGTAGTCTAACCGCTTGATGCCCAGTAAATCCAGGTTATTCAGCAATATTTCCGGCATTTTACGGTCGATAGAATCGATTAACGCAGTCTTTTCGCTGCCCTTAACGAGATAGGCGTTATAACTGGTACCGTCAGGTAATGGGATAAGCGAATCGAAGAGCCGCCGGTCCCAATCGACAGCTCCGACGGAATAAATCCCCGGAACAAATTCTCTCGGTTTCATTTTCGGATGGCTCCTTATTTTGCTTTCTTGAACTCGCTTTTAGCCGCGCCGCAGACCGGGCAAACCCAACCATCAGGAATTTTTTCAAAAGGAGTCCCGGGCGCGATTTTACCATCGGGGTCACCGACAGCCGGGTCGTAGATATAACCGCAAACCGAACATTCATATTTATCCATAGCAGGTTTTTCCTCCTTCTTAATATCGACAAAACTTGGAGCGGATTTTGGCGTGGTGCCGCGTTTGACTTCATGGTAATAAGCATAGGTCATCGGCTCGCCTTCTTTGACGACTTCGGCACCAACGACCTGACCGATGAAAACAGTGTGGGTGACGGCATCCGTTTGTCCGATTACCTTCGCTTCAAGATAAGCTACCGTATTATCTGTTACAATCGGCGCTCCGGTTGTTCCGGTGGTATAGTCAATGCCCTGAAATTTGTCGGTTTCCCGCCCCGATTTAAACCCGAAATTACCGATAAAAGAAAGCGGCGTATCCTGAGCGAGAATGGAAACAGTAAAAACTTTGCTCTTATCAATGTAATCGTGGGTAAGATTATTTTTATTAATGGCTACCGCTATAATGGCCGGTTCCGAGGCGACCTGGATAACAGTATTGGCAATCTGCCCGTTCACCTTTTCGCCATACTTGCTACAGACAACAAATAGGCCGTAACTCATTTTGAAAAATGCTTTTGGGTTCATTTTGATACCTCCCTGGAACTAATATTAATTTAATTCCACTCAGATTAAAACAAGAACTTATTTTATGTTAACCTCATCCTCCGGCTCCCTCTCCTTTCGCCTGTGAGCTCATGGCGAGGAAACGGGGCGGGCGAGTTATAAACTCGACCCTACAGAATACACATTTACTTCGTAAAGTACCTCCCGCTTTGTCCAACGGACTCAAGCCTTGCCTAATAGACAAGGTAAGATAATTTTTTTACATGAAATCTTTTTCGTCGGTTTTCACGGCGCGCTGTAATTCTTCATTAAGCATCGGCGGCAGTCCGTCGATGTCTACCCGGAGAAAACCCCGGACAATCGTAGCGGTGGCTTCTTCCCGGGTGATACCGCGCGCCATTAAATATTCTACTTCTTCTTCGGCAATCTTGCCGACGGCGGCCTCATGGTAAAGGTCGATACCGGCCAGATTCCCTTTGAGCTCGGGAATCGCGTGAATCGTGCCTTTAGCCCCGAGAATCAGACCGCGGCATTCCAGGTGGCCTTTGACTTCCGGCTCGTTGCCTTCGATATAACCGCGGCTGACGATATTTCCGCCCGTAGTAATAGCGCGGGTGATGATTTCAGTTTTCGCGCCTCTGGCGTTGAGATACACTCTGGAACCGACGTCCATATTGGAACCGGGGCGGGCCACGAGGATACTGTTAAAACGCGCGGTGGCATTCTTACCGTTGCACCGGGCGATGGGATTCATCTGGATGGTGTTGACCGGTTTCATTAAAACATAGTTGCTCAGGAACAGGCCGTCCTCCTCGATGATTGCGGCAGTCCGCGGGCGCACGGCGAATTCCCGATTCCAGCTGTGGATCATGGTGAATGTAACTTTAGCGCCTTTTTTGATATAAAATTCGGAGACACCGAGGTGCATGCCCGGTTCATTGCCCAGGGAAGTGGTGCAGCCGGTGATAATATGCAATTCGGAATTTTCCTCGGCGATGATGATATTGTGCACATTCTGGGCAAATTTCGGTTTGGAGAGATACAGGCAGGCCTGCACAGGCATTGTGGTTTTTACACCCGGCAGCGTGCGGATAAAATAGCCGTCATTCTGCCCCATTTCCACACTGGCGGTGTATTTATCCGTGTCCACCGCTACCGCTTTCCAGTAATAATCGCTTAACCAGTCATGCTTCTTCAGGGCCTGGCTGACCGGCATTACCTCAACACCCTCTTCTCTCACGGAACTGTGAATCGGGGTATTGTCCATCTGGATAAAAGTCCCGACTCTCTGACTCGGGTCGTCCAGCATCAAACCGGCTTCCAGCATTTTACTCTTGGTGGCAGGCGACAGTTCCGAGGGGTCTTTCCGGTAGGGATGTTCTTCCGCCGACCGGGTGAACTGGGTCAGGTCGACATCTTCGCCCATGGCGGCCTTTTTGTTGACGGCAGCCTGCGCTTGCTCTTTGCGGCTTCCGGATGAATTACTGTTCACAGACATTCTGACCGCTCCTGAAAATACATTTGGCACATTCTTCATAACCCTTTTCTTTGATTTCTTTTAGTATTTCATGAGGATCGCCGACACAGCCGATTTTCCCATCCAGCATAATGTAGCCGTTACGGGCATTCACATAGTCCAGAATATGCCCGGTATGCGTGATAATCAAACCCATGGAATTGCGGGTGCGCATCGTGCTTTCTTTTTCCAGCAGCTCGTTGATCAGCCTGCCGATAAGGGCAATATTTTCCAAATCAACGCCCGATTCCGGTTCATCAAGCAATATCAGGTCCGGTCGCTGCGCCAGCAACTGCATCAGTTCGCTGCGCTTGATTTCTCCGCCCGAAAAACCGTAGTTAATATCCCGGTCGAGGAAATCCAGCAGGTCGGTGCGGCCGGCCAGGGTAGTCACCAGTTCCGGATTGCTTTTATCCTTCATCGAAGCGAAGACCATATCCCTGGTTTTCACGCCTCTGACCACAGGAGGGCGCTGGAAGGACATCCCGATGCCTAATCTGGCACGTTCATCAACCGGCATACGGGTAATATCCACACCACGGAAAATAATACTCCCGCCGGTGACCTGATACTTAGGGAAGCCCATGATGGTCATCAACAAGGTACTCTTACCGCTGCCGTTGGGGCCGAAGAGAACATGCGTTTCACCGGTGCGGATGGTCAGATTAACCCCATGCAAAATTTCCTTGCCTTCTACGGAAACTACTAAATCTTTGATCTCGAGCATTGTCCCCTCTCTCTAACTCTCTCCCTGTACATTTTGCCTTAACGACAAAAGTATTTCGTCCTTCAGCTGAAGGACTCAAGGCGAGAGGACTAACATTTTATATTTAGCTGCCGCCATCCAGGGACGTGTGTTCGGCTTTAACATACCACCCGCCCGGGTCTTTCATGTATTCATAATAATCGAGGAGAACCAGTTTATGTCCTCTTTCTTCGCCGGCAATCTTTTCATAGAAATCTTTTTCGGCGCCCTTGGCCGCCTGCTCAAACCGCTGATTGTATAAATCATACGATTTATCTTCCATCTGCATTGCCTTTTCAATGGCTTCAAGCTCGGTTTTAGCCGCTTTGGCCTGAGGCGCTGTTTCGTTCGATGCATCGGCAAAAATAGTTTTTAAAACCTGACCGGCATCCGGTTTGAAATCAACGACCGGCCATTTTTGCGATTTACTGATTTTGGCATAAATCTGTTCGAAATTCCGGCGGTGGAAATCTTCCTGCTGCGCCAGCGATTCGAGCAACTTTTTCCCGAGTTCGCTGGTGCTGTCCTTGCACGCTTTCAGGTAAAATCCCTTGCCGTCGATTTCCATTTGAATACAATATTTGAGTGCTTGAGCCGTCTTTTCCTGTCCGGTCGTCATTTTCCCCTCCGTGCCGATATCCCGGCAAGTATCTAATTATACTGCGAGATTACCCATTTTGAACATGGCTAAATAAATTTAACTCAGATGAAGATTAAGTGATGTGACTAAGGTCGCAAATGAAGCTATCCGCTTTGAAATCCGAAATACGAAACCCTAAACTCGAAACAATATCAAAATATCAAATACAAACACGGATTGCCAAGGGGTAAAATGATGAGTTGTAATCATTTTGCCGATTGCGGCAGATAATCAGTCCCATTTAAAGAATTTAACGGTGATTGCGGTGGCGACCACTGTGATGCCGCCGACAATAAGCGAGGTAATGACATTCCAGCCAAATCCCAGCCATGGGTCCTGCAGCAACCGAATTACATACCATATTGGGGTAGCCTTGCCGACGTCACGCATCACGGTTCCCATCACTTCAGGCGGCGGCCCGGCTCCACCCAGAATCATCATTACAAAAAAGAGCATCAACCCGATGCCCTGCGCGGCACGGGTGTTCGGCAGAATCGCACCCAGCATCACGCCCAGAGAAGTAAAACAAAGTGTCCCCAGGATAAATGCAGGAATTAGATACCCCCACATCTTTGGCGCTTCGGAGTGATAGACAAGCATCGAAACCACGGTCAATAAGATACTGCCCAGGATGGCTATGAAGAAGCTGACCAATATCTGCGACCCGACGATGTGCCACACTGACAACGAAGAGGCATGGAAACGTTTTAACACCCGCCGCTCCCGGTAGGCGGTAAGATGGACAGGCATGGCGACAATACCAATCGAGGCAAGCACCAGTGCGATATAGGCCGGATTATAGTAGTTTACCGCCCCTACACCGCGGTAGATGTGCATTCCGGTAGTATCCGGTTTGTTGCCAAAGACGCCACCCATGACCAGCAAGAAAACAACCGGCAAGGCAAAAGTGAACACCAAAGTCAGAGGCTCCCGGAAAAAGAGCTTCAATTCCACCCAGGTCAGTTTCAGCAGTGATTTCATATTATTACTCGACGACACTCCGGCCGGTAATTTTAAGGAAGACATCCTCCAGCGAAGGCTGCTCCTTCCGCAAGTCCAGAGGAATAATCCCGTGTTTGACCAGTTCAGATGCCACCAGCGCCAGCACCGGACCGTCACCCTCTACCTCAACCTGCCGGCCATTCTGGGAGAAATTGTGCACATGGGGCACTGTTTTTAACCAATCAATGTCGGTCCGTTCGGTGCTAAAGATAACTTTAATTTGATTGGCATGGATATTAATCAGGTTCTGCGGTGTATCCATGGCCGCCAGTTTGCCGTTGTTCATGATGGCAATCCGGTCGCAAAGATTTTCCGCTTCATCCATAAAGTGCGTTACCAGGATGACAGTAGTACCGCGGTTACGAATCGCTTTGATTAAATCCCAGGTCACGCGGCGGGCGGCCGGGTCAAGGCCGGTGGTCATTTCATCGAGGAAAACCACCTTAGGGTTGTTCACAAGCGCCAGTGCGATTAACAACCGCTGGCGCTGCCCACCGGATAAAGTGCCAAAAACCGCATTGCGTTTTTCTTTCAATCCCCATTGTTCGATCAGAGCGGACCAATCAACAGCCACTTTACCGGTCGAGGCAAAAAGGTCGAGGGCCTCCCAGACTTTAATCCGATCCGGTAAAGCCGACTCCTGAAGTTGGGAGCCGATTTGTTTTTTCAGGTTCGAGGCGTCTGCCTCAGGGTCAAGTCCCAACACCCTGATGGTTCCGGAATCCTGGCGCCGTAAGCCCTGCAGACATTCTACAGTAGTGGTCTTGCCGGCGCCGTTGGGGCCGAGCAAACCGAAGATTTCCCCTTCCCGTACTTGAAAAGAGACATCGTCGATAGCGGTAATCGACTTATAAGTCTTGCGCAGATTCGAAACTTCAATCACATAGCCGGTAAGCATAACCATTAAATCATAACTTGGGAATCAGGAGTTGTCAAAAATAATGGCCATTTTTTACAACGTGCCGGATTGAATGCAGTCTGAAAACAGTATAGAATTACAGCTACCAACATAATAAAATACGCGAAGGAGAAGATAATTTATGGGCGCGCCGATAACATTTGAACAGAAGAAAACAGCTGTTTTAATCATGGATTACCAGATTCGCATCTTTAATTTTTTCCCGAAAGAAATCCAGGACGGACTCACTGCGAGAGCGAACAAAGTGCTGGCCGCAGCCCGGCAGAAAGGGATGCCGGTTATTTATATTGAAGTAGTGCGCGGCGAGAGGACACCCGAGCATGCCATTATGGCCCAGGTAATGCCCCAATCCGGAGACGTGGTGCTCACCAAACACCGGGTGGGGCCGTTTTCCACTACCGACCTGAACGAAAGATTGAAAAAACTGGGGATTGAAACATTGGTGCTGATGGGCGTGGCCTCGAGCGGCTGCGTTTTATCCGCGGTGCGGTGGGCGGCGGATATCGATTATAAATTAATCGTACTCTCCGACTGCTGCGCGGACCGTGATGACGAGGTTCAAAGAGTGTTAATGGAGAAAATTTTCCCGGGGCAGGCAACCGTGACCACTTCGAAGGAATTTATCGAAGCCGCGGCCAATAAATAACGCCCGGCGTTTTTGTTTTCACAATTTGTCAGATTGAAATTAATGCCATTCAATTGGTAGTATAAGAATCAGAGAAGGCAGGTGAATGGCAATGCCGAAATGTACCGTTGATTTTTTTGGGCTGCCCATATATATTAAACCATTAAAAGTTGAAATCGAACTGAAAGACGAGGCGAAACTGAAAGATGTCATCGCCGCGCTGAGACAGAAGGTTCCGGCGCTTGAAGGAACTATTATTGTGCCCGGCCAGGACCGCATGATTGACGGGTATACTTTCAATATTCAGGGACGATTTTATGTCGACGGGTTTGACGGCGACCAAAGCCTGCACTTTAAAGACGGCGACCACATCGCGCTGCTGACGCTACCGGTCGGCGGATAAAAACGTTTAACTAAACCGAAAACGCGAACAAGCCTGTCAATCTTCAGCTGTAGTTGTTATTTTTCCGTCGATAACATTTCCATCCATTTACGGTCAGAGGAAGTGCTGGCGAGCGCCGTTTCGACGAAAGCCATCCCGATGACACCGTCATCTACCGTAGGGAAATCATAGACAGTGTTTTTACGTTTCCCGGCGCCGTCACGAATTGCCCGGAAAGCTTCGAAGTAAATATTGGCGAGGGCTTCGATAATGCCTTCGGGGTGACCCGGCGGCAGGCGAGAGGCATTTTGCGCAGCCGGACAAAGTATCTTATTGCCCTTGGAATAAGTAGTAGTATATCCTTCTTTGGCTTTCAAAGTGAGGTAATTGGGGGTCTCCTGATTCCAGTAAAGCCCGTTTTTGGTGCCGTAAACCCGGATATTGAGCCCATTTTCTTCGCCGGTTGAAATCTGGGAGGCAGAAATAATCCCCTTGGCGCCGCCCTGATAGCGAATGAGAATATTAGCATCGTCATCCAGCTGATTGCCGGGGATAAAATGAGAAATATCGGCGCAGACTTTTTCGACTTTCAGTCCCGTGATGTAACGCCCCAGATTTTCCGCGTGGATGCCGATATCGCCCATGCATAAGGAAACCCCGGCTTTTTGCGGGTCAGTCCGCCACATCGTGGCAGGAGTGACCCCGCTCTCCAGAAAACCGGCCAGCCAACCCTGAGGATATTCCACCACAACTTTATTAATTTTTCCGAGCAAACCCTGCTGCAGGATATATCGTGCCTGTTTCACCATCGGATAGCCGGTATAAGTATGGGTCAGGGCAAAAACCTTGTGCGACTTAGCGACAATCGACTTCAATGCTTTGGCTTCTGCCAGGTTGCCGGTCATCGGTTTATCGCAAATCACGTGAAAACCGGCCTCCAGACTTAATTTTGCCGCTTCGAAATGGTAGACATTCGGTGTGACAATGGAAACAAAATCGATTCTCCGGTCAAGCGGCATAGCCGCTTCCTTTTCCGCCATTTCCCGGTAATCCTCGTAGACCCGGGCGGGATCAAGATAAAGCGCCTCACCCGACCGGTGGGATTTTTCAGGGTCGGATGAAAAAGCACCGCAGACATATTCAGCCTGTCCGTCCAGAGTGGCAGCCATGCGGTGCACCGGTCCGAAAAATGACCCGATGCCGCCACCAATCATGCCGCCGCGCAGTTTTCTTTTTTCCATGGTATAAAACTCCAGTCTTTCAATTTCCATTAATTCAGGTTGCATTGAAATTGTTATTATCGAATTTGTCAGCACCCCTAAATAATTACCCTACAAGCCACTTTATGAGAGGGATCAGGGCGGGCGGGTTCAAAACCCGCCCCTACAGATACGGATTATTATTTCAAGTGACGGCTATCGCAGAAGGGTTTATTCATGCTCTTGCCGCAGCGGCAAAGGGTGACCCGATTGCGGATTTCATAAGTGGTGCCGTCTTCTGCTTCGATGGGGATGCCGCCGCGAACCCACAACGGGCCGATTTTCCCGGCTTGAACATCTTCCACGACACCGATGGACGGCTCGAAATCCGGTTCAATCGGTTTGCCGTCTTTATCCCAGGCAGCCAACCGGCCGGAAGGGCAATCTGCCACTTCTTCAACCACCATCTGTCTGGCTTTCGGGTTACCGGATTGTTCGGCCAGTTTCCACGTGCCGCCGCCGCGGTGACAAAAACGGGCGCTGGCGCAAAGATTCTGGACATCCGTCAACTTAAGGCCGGAGCCGTCGATTTCTTCGGCCTGTTCCAGATACGGACGAAGGGATGCCGTCTCTTTGCCTTCAAACTTCACTTTACCGTGAGTGCCGTCGCAAAAAGGCATATTAGCGGAGCGGCCGCAGCGGCAGAGAGCGTAAGTTTCCTCTACCGGATACTTTTTAATTTCCTGCCAGCCGTGACACTGCCCTTCGCTGTCAAGGCACATAGTTTGCCCGGATAGCGGGACTCCGCCGGAGACCAGATAAGGGCCATTTTTAGTGATTTTGATTTTGTATTTGGCTGTCTTTTTTACGGTGTTTTTTACTTTTGCCATTTTCGTCCTCCTTAAAAATCTATAGATAACACAACAAGGCGAAAGGACTGATTGGAATGTACTCCAAAGAGCAGGAGGATGTCAACGTCAAGAAGCATTTGGGGGGAAGGCTAAAACGCAGTTGTAAATGTATTGTTTATCCTTCCGGCGGAACATAATTTGGGACATGCTGCGATGTTTGCAGGGGTTTACAGATGATCTCAGTAATATGCAGGTCCGGCAGGTTGCGGGAAGAGGCCGCGATGGCCACCACAGCCGTATCGGCGCCGCGCCCGGTGCCGGCAATCGAAATGACCTGTTCGCCGCAAGCCACAAAACCGCCGTCTACCACCATCAGAATCATCTCGATACAAACCTTCATCCCCTGGGAAAACGTTCGCAAAAGAAAAGCCATGACCCTAGGGATAGGGGTGCCGTAGAGATTTTCCGTGGCAAACAAAGATGTGGCAAAATGGACGTGGTGCCCCTGCTTTTCCAGCGATTCAACTAATTCCTGCGGAAACCGCTGTTCGCGGCCGGAACTGTACTGATGCGGAATCACCACCATCGTAATACCGGTGCCCGCCAATCTTTCGGCCGCCAATCGCGCCGTATCACCTCGTGTTGAGGCAATTACAATCCTGGTAATGCCGCGAGCTTTAGCCCGTTCGATAACGAGGCGCAACGTCTCTTCGGTATTACCGACGCCGGGCTTCTCGAAATAAACGATTTTCTCTTCCAAGATTTACCTCCTGTCAGCGGCGGTTAATCGATATAAAGTTCCTCTACCTTTTCCGGCAGCGGCACGCCATGGGCATCCCAACCCATCAAGGTGTAGTAATATTTCCGGACCATATCTATTTTGGCATGGTCAAGCTGCGTCTTTGAGACAGCACCGTCGGCTTTGGGAGTAAAGAACCGTTCCGGCAGCGTATCATCAGCGTCAGTAAGCCCTTCCCGCATATTGAATAATCTCATCGTAGTCAAAACCCGTTCGCCGATGCGCAGGAGTTCGCCGATGCCGGTATCCCAACCGGTGACCGCTTTCAATAACTCGGCATTCCCTTCGGGGCCGTAACCGACAAACATGCATAATACCAGCGAATCGATTGCGGCGTAGTTGCAAGCATCCATTTTGTAGAAGCCCACTTTACGGGCACTGATTTCATTGGAGACAAACCCGGACTGCCAACCCAGCGTGTGGTACGCAGTCAAACCTTTGTCTGTAGATACAGCGCCGTCGGTAGCGGAACCACAATGGTCTGCACCGGCCGGTGCAAACATAAAGCCGTATGCCATGTTTGCTTTAATTCTGGGTTCGTGCATCGAAGTTTCCTGGCCCTTGACCTGCATCGCAAAGTCAATTGAATTGTGACCGATTTTACGGGCCATTCTGGCGGTGCCTTCGGCTAAAAAGTTACCGAAACCTTCACGATGGGCAATTAATTCAACCGCTTTCAGCAGCGCGTCGGCGTTACCCCATTTCAATTCCAGGCCGCCGGTATCTTTCAGAGTGAGATAACCCTTCTCGAAGCACTCCATGGCGAAAGCAATGGTTGAGCCGCAAGAAATCGTATCCAGTGAATAAGCATTACACCGCTCATTCGCCTTAACAATAGCTTTAAGGTCATTGATGCCGCAATCGGAACCGAAGGCTGCCAGGGTCTCATATTCCGGGCCGCCGTATTCGGGCTCGACTTTAAAAGGTTCGTCAAATTTGCAAACTTTTTTACAGCGGATGGGACAGGCAAAGCAGCCATCCATCCCTAATCTCATCGTATCTTTGATCACGCCGCCATTAATTTTAGCCACATCCGGGAAAACGCCGGCCTGGAAGTTTCGGACAGGCAAGTTACCCACAGATTCGTGGAAGGCCATATCGGGGCCACCCGTGCCAAAAATTGATAGAGGATGCTTGATAGCGACCATCCGCTGTCGGATTTCTTTGACCTTATCCGGATTAGCGACCGCCGGCAAATTATGCCCGCGGACCGCCACGGCCTTCAGATTTTTAGAACCCATGACCGCCCCCAGGCCGCCTCTGCCTCCGGCGTCCTTGCAGCCTTCCATGATACAGGCATAGCGCACCATGTGCTCGCCGCCGGCGCCAATCATGGCAAGATGAATTTTCGCATCTCCCAGTTCAGTTCTGACCGCAGCCTCAGTTTCCAGTGTATCCTTTCCCCAGAGA
>Ga0224522_1000405_pt1 | contig 14730 bp, 10 predicted proteins | sample CFST25metaG_FD_182733 | JGI IMG/M metagenome (GOLD analysis project Ga0224522, IMG submission 182733) | Peat soil microbial communities from Stordalen Mire, Sweden - C.F.S.T25 | ecosystem: Environmental > Terrestrial > Soil > Wetlands > Peat | place: Sweden: Norrbotten County, Stordalen Mire...
TCATTGATCAGTAAAAATATATCTTTTTTACTTACCTGAATTAAAAATCATTCCATTTAGAAAATGAAAAATGATTAATTTCTTAACTCTATTTCCCCATCTTACTTGGATCTAGTAACTGTGGAAACCAAACGCGGAAGCGTGACTGCTCATCACAGGTATTCCCTGCAGAGGCATAATCGCACAATATCAACGAAATAGGATGACTTCCACCTTCCTTATATGATTCTGGTATAAATGCTGCCTTGAACTGCATCCATATTCCTTTCTGATTCTGTCCTGCCAACTCCAGGTTCAGATATCCATCCTTATCAGTCATCGGACTCATCACCGCATCTATAACCGGACCAGGAAGCCTTGCATCTCTGGCAAGAACAATAGGTCCGCGAACAATCGCTATATTCTCAGGCAGTTTACCCAACTTAATAACTCGTCCACGCATATCCAGATTCAGTGTCACAATATCTCCCGAATTCCATTTCCGCTGAATTACTGCATACTGACCTGGCGTTATTTCTTTTACAATTTCGTCATTTACGCTTAAGGTAGATTGTATGCTCCATTCCGGAATCCGAAAATGAAGTGCCATTTCTTCAGCCTCCGATAGTATCACTTTCATACTTACCTTGCCGTTAACCGGGTAATCTGTTTTCTGAACGATCTCTACCTTTTGCTTTCCCGGAGTTTGTGTAGCATATGTGCCTTCCCCATAGAAGTTGACCTGAAGTCCGTCTTTCCTGTTCATCACAGTAGTTAGCGGAAAAGTAAATAATCCTCGGGGACCACTGGCAACACAACAATTCAGTCCCATGCCACATTGTTCATCCCCATCCATGCGTTGACCGGAGAGTGGCGTATATTTAGCCCAGTCCGATCCATCAGGCTTCATTGCTCCCAATAATGCATTGTAATATGTCTGTTCGATAGCATCTGCATATTTTGCTTCGCCTGTCAATCGAAGTAACTGCTGATTTAGCTTAATCCATGTTGCTGTAACACAGGTTTCCTGATAATTGCTGATCGACAATGTTTGCAATTCTTTCCCTCCAAACCAACATTCCATTGCAGATCCTGAACCAACGACATTGATTTCGGTATTCTGAATATTCTTCCATGTTTTCTCAACAGCTTCTTTGTATGCTGCCTTTCCTGTCAAACGATACAACTCAAGTAACCCTTCATAACACGACATCATTTCATATGCCTTTTGCCCTTGCTCCCATCCAAACCAGACTTTAGCTTTCGGAAAACGTTTTGAAACATCTTCATCAGCTTTCGAAATGAGTTGAGGACCATCCGGAGTTTCCCATTGCCGAACAATCTCTTCTGCAAAATCCAGATACCGTTTATCTCCTGTTCGGGTATAAAGCAAACATATCGGTTCTAATACAGAAGATGCTGCCATACCTCTATGATTTCCTTTTTTAACGATCAGTACATTCTTGTCGGCCAACTCTTTGATCAAGTGATCTGCTAATTTAGCGGTAGCCTGCAAAACCTTTGTATTTTTTGTTATATCGTAGTAAGCCAATAATCCTAGCATACAATACTTTCGTCCCCATATATCCCAACTTTCAAGATGACTGGCTTCTGTATAATTACCAATATACCCATCAGGAGTCTGTGTAGCTAATAGTCCATTCACCGCCTTATCCAATACATCTTTCAACTTTGGTTCCGGATGATAACGATAAGCCAATACTGCCGATGTAAACCATTTTCCCCAGAACTCACTTTGCCAGCAACTGGTTTCAGTTCGGTCCTGAAAAGGAGAGATTAATCGGTTTACGTTTTGCGCTAATATTCTATTTTGATATGAAGCATTTAATCTGTCGCCAATAAAACCTTGTATTTGAGCAGAAGTTGCTGGATATAAAAGATCTACAATTAAAGTATTATTCGCAGTGGGTTTAAGCTTAGATTCCTGAGCATTAGTAGTACCTATAAACAGGAATAAAAGCCAGAAAACAAATAACTGTTTCACGTTTAATTATTTATGTGGTGAATAAAATATTGCAATCTTGATTCTGGGATTACCGAATAATGTGAGATTTGCACTTACAATTTTAAGTAATATTTCTTTTACTTATACACTAAATCTAATGAATACCTGATATTGATAGGATTACTATTAATGATTCCCTTTTAATGATCTAAACTAAATTGAGAAAACATATCCTATCCCCTTAATCGTTTTAATATGAATGGCTCCTATTTTATCACGTAACTTTTTGACATGCACATCTATGGTTCTATTACCTATCGTTTCATCATGGCCCCACACCTGCCCCATAATCTCACTTCGACCAAACACCTTACCAGGTTTTGAAATCAACAATAGCAATAACTCCAGTTCCTTTTTAGAAAGACTAATGTATTGATTGTTCTTGATCACCATATAAGCCTCTCTGTCAATTACAAGATTCTTCAACGTAATGACATTTCTTTTGGAGGTTGAAGGCTGTTTCCTTCTTAATAAAGCATTGATGCGACTCAGGAAGAGCCGTGGGCGAATAGGTTTTGCTATAAAATCATCGGCTCCGGCATCGAATGCGGTGAACTGTAACTGATCATTTCCATGTGCTGTCAGCATAGCAATAATCGTATTCTGAAACGGACTCATACTTCTCAACTCTCTGCATGCCTCTACTCCACCCATTTCAGGCATCATAATGTCTAATACAATGATGTCAGGATAAACCTTTTGAGCTGTAACAATTGCTTCCAGACCATCCTTTGCTGCATATACTTTATAGCCTTCCCTTTCGAGGTTATAACGCATAAACTCTAAAATGTCCTCTTCGTCGTCTACTAATAATATAACCGGATGTAATTGTTCCATTTTCAGATAAAAAGCTTGATGACGAAAGTACTTCAAGGTGTTAAACTATGCATTACCACAATATTAACTTATTGTAAATTCGACAGATTATAGGACTATCCCTTTCTGAAAGACGAAACCTAACAAAAAAAGCCGGCTCATCATGAACCGGCTTTTAATACTCAAAAAAAGTTTACTATTATATTGTGCATTTCGCTGTATAGCGAGTCATATTTTCTTTAATGGCTAACTTCATATCCTCAAACTGCAGCTCCATACTTTTTAACAGCTGGAACTGAGCTCTGTTGCGTTGTAAATTGTGTTCCGGATGATGAACCTTAAAATAGTTATCTCCATCAATATAATCAGTCAGGAATCTTAATCCGATAATAAACACCATAAACTTAGCCGAAAGTGCCAGATTCTCAATTTCTATTGGAGATAGAAATGTATGTGCTTTACTTAAATATCCTTCAGCATATGCCTTAAACAAGTCAATATCCATGCTTACTTTCGAAAGATCAGCTTCATCTTCTGCACCAGTATTGGTTCCGGTACGGATGGCATCACCAAAGTCGTGTAAAACGGAACCTGGCATAACAGTATCCAGATCGACAATACACTGTGCGTGATTATTCGCGTCGAATAGAATGTTGTTAAACTTGGTGTCGTTATGTGTGATGCGCAATGGGATCAACCCATCATTAATCTTTCTGGTAATCTGAAGCAACTCTTCGACCCGCTCTTCAACAAACTGAATCTCAGCTGAAGCTTTAGCAACTCTTTGAACTGGATCGCGCTTAACAGTATCACGAAAAGTCTCCATTCTTTTTTCCAGATCATGGAAAAAAGGAATTGTTTCCGTTAATAACTTAGGATCTAATCCGGCCAACATCGACTGAAACTTACCAAAACTACGTCCTCCTTCTAAGGCCATCTCTCTATTTTCCACTTTATCGAAGCTAGTCGTATCTGGGATAAACAGATAACACCTCCAGTAGTTACCCTCTACATCCTGATAATAGGTCTTGCCGCTCTCAGTATAGATAAGTGTTAAAACCTCTTTGTTTGGATCAGATCCCGGAACGGTTTCCAGATAACTCCGAATAAAGTTAGTTACGAGTTCTATATTTCGCATCAAGCCGGGAACATCTTTAAAGATGTGATGATTAACACGTTGGATAACGAAATCCGGATTAGAATCGCCAACTGACTCTATCAAAAGTGTGTCGTTTATATGACCCGAGCCAAAAGCCTTAAAAGATTTAAGTTGTGTTCCAGTCTTAAATTGAGCAAAAATAGTTGCTATTTGATCTTGCATTGTACTGTAATAATTACTTCCAAAGGTCAGCAGGATATACACCTTCTTTGACCAACTCCTGAATTTTCGAAACTGCTAGTTCTCTATCTTCACGATAGGTAACACCAAACCAACGTGCGCTTGAACGCAAAACTTTTACATCGGTCTCTTTTGTTTCGATTAACCTGTTGACTACAGAAGGAATGAAAAACTCCGACTTAGGATTGTTAATATTTTCTTTTAAGAAGACAGTAAAGCCATCTTTTAACTTTTTAAATATAATAGGTGTAAAGCCCCAGAAATTCATTGAGACAATGGTTTCGTCCGGAATGTAAACCAGTTCACCATTTTCTTTATATGCGATACCTTTTTCGTCGCGTTCAATTGCAGTACGCTCAGTTACAGATACCAGATAATGTTGCTCATTTTCAGCACATACACCTCTCGAAACAGTACCAAAATCTGATAAGGTATTACAAACATGATACCCAACCATCGAATAGAGGTTCTGGTCATCACTTTCAAGTTCTGCAAAGAAATTACTTAATACCTTAAATGCATCTGCTCCATAGAAATCGTCAGCATTGATAACACCAAAAGGCTCATTAATCTTATCAGCCGCCATTAACACAGCATGAGCAGTACCCCATGGTTTTTTACGCTCTTCAGGCAATTCAAAACCCTCAGGCAAAAACTCTAATTCTTGTAAACAATAGTCAACTTCTATTTTTCCTGATAATTTAGAGATAATAACCTCTTTAAAATCAGCTTCAATATCTCTGCGAATGACAAATATTACCTTCCCAAAACCGGCTCTAATGGCATCGTAGATTGAATAATCGATAATAGTTTCTCCATTTGGACCTAATTTGTCCAATTGTTTCAAGCCACCATATCTACTTCCAAGACCTGCTGCAAGTATTAATAACGTAGGTTTCATAGTGTTACAATTTTTGTTTAATAATTCTTCTTCAATTTACAAATCAATGGCAAACTTAGAGTAGATTTTTCAATCTACCCGTTAACTTGAAGAATTATTTTTTTATTACCCATAATATGAAAGAAACCTTTCATTTATTCTACGATTACGGGATAGATAGTTTTTACTTCGTCGGCTTTCATTGAAAGTTTCATTTTAAAAACCGACGAAGTAAAATCTCAGTTATAGTAGTTTATATTAGATATTTCAAGAAGAATAAGAACCAAAGATTATCTTCTGATTTTAGATCCGGCTACTGCATAGTAGAAAATAAACAGATAGATCGGAACCATGATCCAGTAAGCACTTTGATTACCTATAACATCAACCAGTCGGCCATATCCTAATGGAATTAAGGCACCACCAGCAATACCCATGATGAGTAAAGCAGAACCGGCTTTTGTAAATTTACCCAAATCAGCCAGGGCTAAAGGCCAGATAGCAGGCCACATCAATGCATTGGCTAAACCAAGAAGTGCAATAAATGCAACACTAACATAGCCCGAAGTAAGAATTGCTAAAATTGCAAATAGCACACCCAAGACAGCAGAAACAGCCAACGCTTTATCTTGCTTAATATATTTAGGGATGCAAATAATTCCGATAATGTAACCCACAATCATTGAGATCAACGTGAAGGTTGTAAAGGTTCGGGCAACATCAAGCGTAAAATGTTGTGATAAACCATATAAGATAATGGTATCACCAGCCATAACCTCAACACCAACATAGAGAAACAGTGTAAGGAATCCCAACACAAGATGTGGAAATTGATACCATGCTGTTTTTTTAGTTCCATCACTTGAAATACTATCTGCTTCATCATCCGTATCCACTTCAGGAAGATGAATCATGCGAAGTGTAATTGAAAGCAATACCAAAACAATTGCAATGATAATATAAGGCAGAATCACTTTATGTGCTAATGAATCGAGAAGATCAGTTCTAACCGTGCCGATAGCTACTTTTAATTGTTCAACAACATCTTTAGTATGTTGATTCAACACGATTGCCCCTAGGATAAGTGGACTTACAGCACCTGCAATTTTATTACAGATTCCCATAATAGCAATACGTTTAGCAGCACTTTCGCGAGGCCCTAAGATCACGACATAAGGATTAGAAGCTGTTTGGAGAATAGCCAATCCGGTACCCTGAATAAACAAACCAGCTAAAAAAAGATAAAATGTGCGGGTTAGAGCAGCCGGAATAAACAATAAAGAACCTAAAGCCATTACAAACAATCCAAGTGCCATACCATTTTTGAAACCTACTTTGTGCAATACCATCGATGATGGTGCAGCCATTACAAAATAAGCGATGTAGAAGGCAAAAGTCACAAAGTAAGCCTGAAAGTTATTCAGCTCACACGAAATCTTCAGAAATGGAATAAGTGTACCGTTTAACCAGGTAACGAATCCAAAGATGAAGAACAAGATTCCAATAATGGTAATGGAAAAAACATAATCTTTGTTGTTCGATCCATTTTGAGTAGCAGATTGTGTCATATTAATTACTTTGAATTTATGATATCAAGTTGATTTATTTTGTTTCCCGGATATACCCGATTGGCTTTTCTTCTTTTTAGCCAACCTTTATTCAATGATTAAGACATTTGACGATGATAGTTTTAATCCATTCGTAGAAAAGATAAAAGCATGAACATCATCAGTTACGATATGCACAAAGTTATAAATATTTCATAACTTGTTGAATTTATTTCACTTCCGTACACAAATTCTTCAGTTTAGTAAAAACCGGTCCGGATACTTTTTATCACGAACCGGTATCTGTTTCTAAACCAAGTGATATCTTACGAAAACTTCAATTGCTTCATATTCGGCCATCCCTAACTTATCATAAAGTTCGGCGGTAGCTTTGTTTCTATCTTCAGCACGTTGCCAGAATTCGCGCTTATCTGCACCCATAAACATGGCACCATCTTTTTGAGATTGGTGTTTAAAGATAGCCAATCGTTTAATTTCAACTTCCTCAGGACTCAAGGGAACTGCCATGTCAACCATGTCGAGATCCCACTCTTGCCATGCACCTCTGTATAACCAGATTCTGCAATTCTGCAACCAGGCGTCTTCCTTCATACGGTGTAAAGCTTCGAGTATGATATCAATACATACACGGTGTGTTCCATGAGGGTCGCTTAAATCACCGGCAGCATAGATTTGATGAGGTTGGATATTTCTCAAGAATGCCATTGTCTGCTCAATATCAACCTCTGATGGAGGATTCTTTTTCACTGTCCCTGTTTCGTAGAAAGGCAGGTTCATAAAGTGGATATTCCCTTCAGGAACACCAATAAAGCTACATGCAGCCTTGGCTTCGCCTCTACGGATAGCAGCTTTTACATCAAGCAGTGTACGAAGCTCTATGGTAGATTTATTTTTAGTTTTGTAGAACTCTACAGCATCATCATAAGGCTTGTTAGCATCAAAATCTAACTTGTAGATATCCTTAAATTCGTTTACAAAAGCAAGGTAACGAACAGCATCATCATCAGAAACAGCAATGCTTCCCGAAGTCTGATACGTAATATGTACATCGTGTCCTTGTTCAACCAAACGAGCAAAAGTTCCACCCATTGAAATTACATCATCATCAGGATGAGGGCTAAACAAAACTACTTTTTTAGGATATGGATTAGCACGTTCCGGACGGGTAGTGTCGTCCACATTGGGCTTTCCACCAGGCCATCCTGTAATGGTATGCTGCAGATCATTAAAGACCTTGATATTTATTTTATTAGCCGGACCGTGTTCTGTAATCAGATAACTCATACCGTTATCATTATAATCGCGGTCAGTCAGTTTCAGGATAGGCTTTTCAAGTTGTTGACACAACCAGACGACAGCCTTACGAATAAAACGATCGTTCCATTCACAAGGACCAACTAACCAGGGAGTCTTAACACGGGTGAGCTCAGCCGAGGCTGATTTATCTACAACAATTGTAGTGTTATGATGATTCTGTAAGAAGGAAGTAGGAACGACATCACTAATCGGACCTTCTACAGCACGTTTTAAAATTTCAGCTTTACCTTCGCCCCAAGCCATCAAAAAGATTTCGCGGGCAGCAAGGATAGAACCAACACCCATGGTGATACCATAACGAGGGACATTCTCTTCTCCAGAGAAATCGCCTGCAGCATCATGACGGGTTAAACTATCTAAAGCAACCAGACGGGTTGTAGAGTTAGGAGGTGATCCTGGTTCATTAAAACCAATATGGCCGGTACGACCGATACCTAATATCTGAAGATCGATGCCACCAACCTCTTTTATTTTACGCTCGTACTCCTGGCCAAGATTTGAAACCATTTCACGAGGATAGTCACCCTTAGGGATGTTAACGTTTTCTGGAATAATATCAATATGTTGAAAGAGGTTATCCCACATAAAGTAGTTATAACTCTGAACATGATCGGGTTGAATAGGATAATATTCATCCAGATTGAAGGTAATTACATTTTTAAAGCTTAAACCCTCTTCTCTATGCCTTCTAACAAGTTCGGCATACAACCCTTTTGGAGTAGATCCGGTTGGCAGGCCTAAAACACACATTTCGCCTTTTACTGCCTTCTCTGTTATTAACGACTCAACCCTATCCGCAATTGCTTTTGTACCCTCGTCAGCAGTTGCAAAAATATGTGTGCGGATTCTTTCAAACCGGCGTACATATTCATCCGGATGGTTACCTAGCTGCGATAGCGAGCTATTTTGTAGATTCGACCGCATGTCTTTCAATTCCCCTTTGTTCATTTGTCTGTCATTTACTTAGTTCGACAAAAATAATTTCTTATTTATCTCCCCCATTAATTGAAGTTCCAAAGTTACATTATCTTTTTAATATTTTACATTAAGTTCGAAAAAAAAGATTAATTATAACACAAATATAATTATTAGGGAAAATATTATGCTAATAATAAACAGTCAAAATCAAAAAAAGTATTTAGTTTAGTACAAATAAAAGCCTTCTTTCATAAATATTTTTTAAAGTGACTTGTCATAACTCCAGAATCAGATTACCCTGATTTGCTCCATTTCGTAAAAGAAATGTTAATTTTATCTCCCCAATCAATGAACATACTATTTTAAAATTGTTTGATAGTATTATAGGTCTCTAAAAGCTTGTACACTATAAAACAATAATATTTCAATTAGAAATAACCAATTTACCATGACAGCAACAGAATCAAACATCGCAAATGTGTTTCAAAGTCAACGAAACTATTTTGATAGTGCCGCTACCCGATCTTACGAATTCAGAATCGCTCAACTCAGAAAGCTAAAACAGGCAATTTCACTCAATGAGCAGGAGATTCTAAATGCACTGTATCATGATATGCACAAGCCTGCGTTTGAAGCCTTCACCAGTGAAGTGGGTGTGATGTACGAAGAGATCAATCATACTATCAAACATCTCAAGAAATGGATGAGGAAGACCTGTGTTCATACGCCGCTGGTACTTCACCCTTCCTCTTCAAAAATCATGCTGGAGCCGCTAGGTGTTATCCTGATTATAGGTCCGTGGAATTATCCATTTCAACTTCTTTTTGCACCACTGGTTGGAGCAATAGCTGCAGGTAATACGGCCATCCTCAAACCCAGTGATAATACAAAACATACTGCTGCTATTATTGAAAAACTTATCAACGAAACATTTGAATCAAAATACATCAGTGTTATTACAGGGCCGGGAGCAATGGTAGGACCGATGCTCATTGAGAAATACAAGTTCGATCACATTTTCTTTACGGGAAGTCCGGGAGTTGGTAAACAGATCATGACCATGGCAGCCCAACACCTTACACCCGTCATATTGGAACTTGGAGGGAAAAGTCCAGCAATCGTTGATCAGCATGTCGATCTCAAAGTAGCCGCGAAAAGATTAACATGGTCGAAGTTTTTCAATGCAGGGCAAACGTGTGTAGCCCCCGATTACCTATTGATCCATAAAGATGTAAAAGATGCTTTTATTCAGGAGATGAAAAAAGACATTATCGAATTCTATGGAATTACTCAGGAAGAGAATCCAAACCTTACACATATTATTAATGATAAACGATTCGACAAACTACTGAGCTATCTGACACAGGGAAATATTTTGCATGGAGGAGGATTTGACAAAGAGAAACGTTTTATAGAACCCACACTTATTGATGGCGTTTCATTAAGCGATTCTATCATGCAAGAAGAGATATTTGGTCCTATACTACCTATCTTAACCTACAGTTCAAACGAAGAGATCATTGATATCGTAAGACATAACCGCTATCCATTAGCTTGTTATATATTCAGTACCGACAAAAGATTCAGTCAGTTTATTATCGACCACATCGAATTTGGGGGTGGAGCAATCAATAATGCGCTGGTTCATCTTGCCAATCCCAATCTGCCTTTTGGAGGTGTTGGAAACAGTGGAATGGGCAGTTATCATGGCAAGCGTAGCTTCGAAGTAATGTCGCATACAAAAAGCATTCTATCAACATCAACTTTTTTCGACCCATCTTTTAAGTATGCTCCCTACACCCAATCGAAAATGAGATGGGCACATAAATTCTTTAAATAACAGATTGTTGCAAATGTTGGCAAATATTTAAGGAGGATAACTATTCGCCCAATAAGATTTTAACTAATTTTGAACACTGAAGCCATCCCACCTTTGTGGATCGCTTCAGTGTTATCATAAATAAATGAATGACTATGCGTTATACTGCAATAATCTTCGATCTGGATGGAACCCTCCTCAACACCATTGACGATCTCGCAAATTCTCTGAACTTTATTTTAAAACAACATGGGCTGCCTGAGTACCCTGTAGAAAAATATAAAACCTTTGTTGGAAATGGCATGGAGAATCTGGTACGCCGTGTATTGCCAATAGCATATCATGATGAAAAGACAGTGTCCACCATTCTGGCTGAATTTCAAAAGAGATATAGCGAATGCTGGCACAATGAGACCAAGCCCTATCACGGAATCAATGAGTTACTCGACAACCTCGAAGCATTAGGAGTCAAGATGTCGGTACTCTCAAACAAAGCCGATCAGTTTACAAGTATTATGATTGATTATTTCTTTGGCTTAGATCGGTTTGATTTTGTAGTTGGTGCCAGAGCTGGCGTTCCCAATAAACCCGATCCCACTGCTGCATTAGAAATCATTAAGGGCTCAAACATTGAATCAACCTCCTATCTATATCTAGGCGATTCAGGTGTTGATATGCAGACTGCTAATGCTGCCGGCCTATATGCACTGGGTGCTACATGGGGCTTCAGAAGTATAGAAGAGCTGGAAACCAATGGCACAAAGAAACTGATCTATAATCCAATGGAGATTATTGAATTGATTAATGAAACTACAAAATAGATTTCACCAGAATAAGTATCTACCTCTTCATTCACAACTAAAAAAAATCCAGAAAAGCTATTTCCATTGCATGGAATTTGTTAGAATTTAAACAATTCATTCGTTTTTTCAAATCGTAATGATCATATTATCATAGATTTTGTTACTTTTGACACAGTTTATTTTAAATATTCATCATTTTAAAAGCTGTTCTCTTGCTAAATGATTCTGTAAAACATGAGAAAAGGCTGTTACAACAAATAGCAGAAGGTGATGAAACTGCATTCAACCTTTTGTTTAAGAACTATCGAAATAGGTTGTTCACCTATCTGTACAAGATAACTAAATCAAAAGAGACTTCGGAAGAGATCGTTCTGGATGTCTTCTTGAAAATATGGATGGGACGTGATATTGTTACTGAAATTGAAAATTTTGAAGCATTCCTATTTCGAATAGCGCGTAATAAAGCACTTGATTTTCTGCGGAGCTTACAAAAAGCCCCCAATATCCAGCATGAAGTATGGGAGATACTGGAACTATCTTCGAATGAAGCAACTGATGATAATATTATCCAAAAAGATACAGCTAATTACATTGAAACAGCAGTTCGGCAACTATCTCCTCAGCGTCAAAAAGTCTTTCTACTTAGCCGTGAAGAAGGTTTGAGCCATGAAGAAATAGCAAAACGCCTCCAACTATCCCGGAATACTGTTCGTAACCACATATCCGCCTCTTTAGAATTTATCCGCTATTTTATTAATACAAAGACACTTATCGCAGGGTTTATACTCTGGTATTAATATTCTTCATTTTCCGACTTGAAAATCTAAAAAAATCTTCATTTCCGATTGGTACTACCGATCCCTTTATACGTCTTTTAGAAAAAGCACATCACCATCACATGAAAAATATAAATACCAATTTCCAGCAGTTGTTTGAGCAATATCTGGATGGCCATATGACATCTAATGATTTTCAAAAATTTCTGACCTTATTAAAAGAAGTAGACCAAGATCATCTATCAGAAGATCTTACATCGCTATGGGAAACCTCGCAATCAGAACAGTTTTCATTTACCGAAGAAGTCTGGAATGACAAAATGACGAGGCTAATTGAAATGACTAAAGAAACTTCACCTTCGAAGAGCCAGATAAAAAAATCGTATGTTTTATTAGGATTTTATTCATGGGGAAAAGCAGCAGCAGCCATTCTTATTCTTGCCATTGTTGGGGGAGCATTTTGGTTTATACACAATAATAAAGCAGATAAAAAAGAAGATACAATTAGCACTATTGGCAACCAATTGAAACACGATGTGGCTCCCGGAGGTAATAAAGCCATACTAACCCTTGCCGATGGTAGCACAATCATACTCGATAATGCTCAAAACGGAGCTCTTGCCACACAAGGCAATATAGCTGTGGTAAAAAAGAATAATCAACTGATATATGATGCGTCTAAGTCTGTGCCTGATGCGCTTGGAAGAGTGCTTTTTAACACAATTGCCACACCGCGTGGTGGGCAATACCAAATTACCCTACCCGACGGTAGTAAAGTATGGCTTAACGCAGCCTCTTCCATAAAATTTCCAACCATTTTTAGAGGCAAGGAGCGCAAGGTGGAAATTACCGGTGAGGCTTATTTTGAAGTAGCTCACAATGCGAAAATGCCCTTTCTTGTAGAAAAAGACGAAGCAGAAGTTAGGGTTCTTGGCACTCATTTTAATGTTAATGCTTACACTGATGAAAATGCAATGAAAGTAACCCTACTTGAAGGGAGTGTTAAAGTCATACGACAAAAAACGAATGAATCCAAAATCATATCGCCCGGCCAACAAGCTCAACTACTTAAAAGTGGTACTATTAAAATAGAGGAAGTAGATGCCGAGGAAACCGTTGCATGGAAAAAAGGTTATTTTCATTTTGACCATGCGGATATTAAAACGGTAATGCGACAATTGTCTTACTGGTATGATGTGGACATAATCTATGAAGGGTCAATCCCTACCCAGCAATTTGGAGGAGACATGCAACGAGATTTAACGCTCTCGCAGGTTTTGAATATTCTGGGAAAAAGTCAGGTAAAATTCAAAATCGAAGGAAAGAAAATAATCATAAGTCATTAGTCGTAAAACTTGTCATATCACACAAGTCTAATGACTTAATTTAAAAACAGAAAGGAGAAGAAGGAGAAACGTAGAAAGAGAATTGATCCTTTAAATAAAGGCCACTCCGGGTGGAGCCGGAGCAGCCAGAAAAGTCAGGATCAACACTGTAATGCAATTGCTTAAAATGCTTGATGTCCAGATAATTATCAGGGCAAGAATAAACAGAGTTTAACCTTAACAAACACAAAAGTATGAAAAAAGAAGGTACAACACGCAATGTGCCCCAAACCTCGTCTTATACTATAAGAAAGAGGTTTAAAAAAACACTGTTGATTATGAAACTGATCATAACAATATTAATAGTCACCTGTTTTCAGGCAAACGCAAAGGTCTTTTCCCAACGGATTACCCTATCGGAGAAGAATGCTTCGCTTGAGAAAATATTCTCCAATATTAAGAAGCAAAGTGGTTATGTCTTTTTTTATAATTACAATCTTCTAAAAGATACTAAAAAAATCACGATTGATGTAAAAGATATTTCACTTCAAGACGCGCTTGAAGCTTGTCTTAAAAATCAAGCACTTGATTATTCTATTGAAAACAAAACCATTGTGATCACTAAAAAACAGGAAAGGATAAACATACTTAGCCTGTACCCTCTCCCGATTATTATTCCCATTACAGGTAAAATAACCAATGAAAAGGGTTTATCATTACCCCGAGTAACAGTTCTAAACAAAAATAGCAAAAAAGGATCGGTTGCTGACCTCGATGGAAATTATAGTATAAAGGCGGATAAGGGAGATATTCTTGTTTTTAGTTTCATTGGATATAAGACCAAAGAAGTTACAATAGGTGATCAGGAGGTAGTAAATATCTCCATGGAACAAAGTGTTTCCAGTTTAGACCAGATAGTGGTCGTAGGTTATGGTAGCTCGAAAAAGAAAGATTTGACAGGTTCGGTGACCTCTGTCAACGTCCAGGAAATTGAAAATGTTCCGATGCTCACTGTTGATAATGCCATTGCCGGTAAGGCTGCAGGTGTTCAGGTTACTAAATCAGATGGCACACCCGGAGGAGCTGTCAAGATCCGAATTCGTGGCTCCAGTTCCATTCTTGGTGGGAACGATCCTTTATATGTTATTGATGGTGTCCCTACAC
>Ga0224522_1000406_pt1 | contig 14723 bp, 12 predicted proteins | sample CFST25metaG_FD_182733 | JGI IMG/M metagenome (GOLD analysis project Ga0224522, IMG submission 182733) | Peat soil microbial communities from Stordalen Mire, Sweden - C.F.S.T25 | ecosystem: Environmental > Terrestrial > Soil > Wetlands > Peat | place: Sweden: Norrbotten County, Stordalen Mire...
AACATTTAATTGTTCAACCTCTCCATTACGGTTAAATATTGCCTCATCTGATATCTGAGCAAATAGTTTATTCAAATCAAACCTAGTGCCCATTCCATTTTCCTGTTTTATCATATCTCGTCCGGCAAACCGATTAGTTTGGGGTAGTGGATATTGGAAATATGTCTTTTCGCTCTTTTTTCCGTTCAGGTCAAAGTTGATGATTAACCCCGTCCTCATAATCTTCATAATCGTGATGAATTCTGACGTATTCAACTTTATATGCAGATCCTTTTTGTCGTTTGTTACGTTGTAACGAATCTTACTGTCGGTATCTGAATAAGTATATTCATTTGAATTACTGTTTGTCTCTCGTGTGCTTTCAACTTTATTGAGTGATACACAACCACAAAGCAAAATAAATGTCAGGAAAGATAATCTGTTCATAAGGTTAAATAATTATGGTTAGACAAAATCATTAGACTATCTAAAATGTCGATAGTTAATTTCTCTCTATCAAATTTAAGTTATTTTAACATTGAGGATGTTTTGTCAGCTGATGCCGTGGATAAGCTTTTCTGTAGATAGCAATGTGTTTATTGTAACTGTAGAAAAAGTATAGCTGCAATAGCCGCACCAATGATAGGGCCTGCAATGGGAATCCATGCGTAGACCCAATCACTGGTGCCTTTACTTTTAATGGGTAATAGCGCATGCATAATACGAGGCCCTAGATCTCGCACAGGATTAATAGCATAACCAGTTGTACCGCCAAGTGATAATCCAATCGCCCAAACTAAAAAAGCTACCGGAATAGCACCAACAGCACCAAGTCCAATGGGTGTTTTGCTTGGGGTTATTTCAGCACCGGTAACATAGAAAACGACAAATACCAATACGAAAGCACCGATAATTTCACTTGCTATGTTCGAAATGTAATTTCTTACAGCTGGACCCGTGCAAAAGACTGCTAAAATAGAATCTGCTTTATTTGTGCGTTGAAAATGATCATAATACATTAACCAAACTAAGAAGGCTCCTAACATTGCTCCCAATAATTGTGCAATAATGTAGGGTAAAACATTAACCCATGCAAACTTACCTGCAATTGCTAATCCTATGGTGACTGCAGGATTTAAATGTGCGCCACTAATAGGTCCCGCTACTGTTATACCTACAAAAACACCTAATGCCCAACCTGTGGTAATTACAATCCAACCGCCATTGTTTCCTTTCGTATCATTTAAAAGAACGTTGGCTACTACGCCATCGCCTAAAAGAATAAGCAACATAGTGCCCAATAACTCAGCCATGAATGGTGACATAGAAATAATATATTAAAAGTGAATAATTACAATGATGATGATTCAGGAAGTTCATCTGTCCAGGATTGTGCAGTATGTATTGCTTTTTCCCAACCATGAATGCCTTTTTTTACATTCGTCAAATCATTTTGAGGTATAAATTCTCTTTCTGATTTCCACAGTTGTTGAATTTCATCGACGTTTTTCCAGAATCCAACAGCTAATCCTGCTAAATATGCAGCACCTAATGCGGTTATCTCAATCACATTGGGTCTGATAACTTTACAGTTCAGTAAATTAGACTGGAACTGCATCAGTAAGTTATTGCTTGTTGCGCCTCCATCCACTCTTAACTCTTTTATTTCCATTCCTGCATCTGCTTCCATTGCCTTTAATACATCCATGGTCTGATAAGCGATGGATTCTAATGCGGCACGAGCAATGTGTGATGCTTTACTGCCACGCGTAAGTCCTACAATCACACCTTTTACATCTGGTTTCCAGTATGGAGCACCGATACCTGCAAAAGCAGGTACAAAATATACGCCATCAGTATGGTCAACTAACGAAGCAAGTTCTTCTACTTCTGCTGAACTCCTAATGATACCCAACCCATCGCGAAGCCATTGTACGACAGCTCCGCCAATAAAAATACTGCCTTCGAAAGCATATTGTATTTTGCCATCAATTTTCCATGCAATAGTTGTCAGTAGATTGTTTTTAGATTCGATAAACTGATCGCCAATATTCATCAGCATAAAACAGCCTGTACCATAGGTGCTTTTAATCATGGCTTTCTCTATACACATCTGTCCGAATAGCGCTGCATGTTGATCTCCTGCAATACCTGCTATTGGGATTTTTGAAGCAAAAATTGTAGTTGCTGTTTCTCCATATATTTCGCTCGATTGCTTCACTACGGGCAACATACTTTTAGGAATATCAAAGAGTGCGATTAATTCATCATCCCATTGTTGCGTTTTAATGTTGAAAAGCATGGTGCGACTAGCATTAGTTACATCGGTAGCATGAACTTGTCCCCTTGTGAATTTCCATACCAACCAGCTATCTACAGTACCAAAAGCGAGTTCTCCAGCTTCAGCTTTATTGCGGGCACCCTCAACGTTGTCGAGAATCCACCTGATTTTTGATGCTGAAAAATAAGCGTCTATGACCAATCCTGTTTTAGAACGGATCATATCTGTTTGTCCTTCCTGTTTTAATTTGTCACAAGAAGATGCTGTTCGTCTGTCCTGCCAAACAATTGCATTATAAACAGGCTCTCCAGTTTCGCGATTCCATACGATTGTTGTTTCGCGTTGATTGGTAATACCGATTGCTTTTATATTCGTTCCATTAATTCCGATTTTAGCAGTTGCTTCAGCCGCTACAGCTGCTTGCGTTGCCCAAATTTCACTTGGGTCATGTTCTACCCAGCCCGGTTGAGGAAATATCTGGGTGAATTCTCTTTGTGCAACAGATCTTATTTGACCCATATGATCAAAGACAACAGCGCGAGAACTTGTTGTTCCTTGGTCTAATGCTAAAATGAAATATTCCATAGTTGTTTTTGATTGGTTAGTAAATAACAGAGACTGTTGTAAATCAGCATCATTAAAATGTTTGAAGAATCAGAAAATTAAATTACATGAAAGTATTAATTTATTTTTAAATCAACCCATTAATTTACTTAAAAAGTGTATTAAAAATATTGCAATTATTCATGTACTTTCATTTTAGAGGGCTTGGGTTTAGGATGATAAGGCTCCAGTAAGTAGCCATTGGCTAAACGTGTAAAAGATTCGACTTGATCGCTTTCCCATTTTTTATCTTTAATAAGTTCTAAAGCCATCAGACTTGCTACTTTGGGTGCCATATCAATAGCAAGACGGGCATCGAGAAACAATGCTCTTACTCTACGAGCCAGGATATCATCCAGATTACGAGCCATTTCATGACGGACACTCCAAATTACCTCTGCACATAAATAAGGCATCCCTGGATTAATTTTTTCACCCCAGGCTGCATTTTCATTGATCAATGTAAGCAATTCATCTATATCACTTCCATATACCAACAGATGATCAGTCCGTGATGCATTTTTTATGCTTCCATGTATCGGTAAATTTTTTGTAACAGTAGAGTGGGGTTGAAGCTTGCCTACTTCGATTGCTTTATCGACTGTGTCTTCTCCCATCTTGCGATAAGTCGTCCATTTTCCACCTGTTATGGTGATTAATCCTGATTCAGAAACAAAAAGCTTGTGACTTCTGGATATTTCTTTCGTCTTTGAAGAACCATCTTTTGGTGCAGCCAGTGGACGCAAACCTGCAAATATGCTCAATACATCTTGGCGGGTTGGTGTTATAGTTAAATATTTTTCTGCCGTTCGCAGGATAAAGTCAATCTCTTCTTCTAGGGCTCTTGGTTCCAAACTATGCTCATTAATTGGGGTATCGGTAGTTCCAACTACTAACTTATCATGCCATGGCACAGCAAATAGTACTCTGCCATCCTCTGTCTTTGGAATCATAATAGCATCAGTGCCTGGCATAAACAATTTATCTATTACAATATGTACCCCTTGACTTGGTCTCACAATCGGTTTCTTTCCAGGGGTATCCATCTGTAACAGCTCATCAACAAAAACACCGGTGGCATTGATAACAGTTTTACCTTTTATACGGTAACTGATGCCTGTTTCACCATCCGTTGTAACAACGCCGCAAATTTCTTTCCGATCGTTTTTAATCAGGCTTTCAACACGAAAATAATTAAGTATCGTTGCCCCTTTCTCCAAGCTGGTTTGCGCAAGATTTACAGCTAGTCTTGAATCATCAAATTGACCATCATGATATACTACGCCACTACACAATCCCTTTTGATTGATATTGGGGAGTTTGCTGATTACCTCTTTTTTTGAAATGTATTTAGCTTTACCAAAACCCAGTTTACCGGCCAGAATATCATATAATGTTAATCCTATGGTATAAAACGCACCTCCCCACCATTCATAATTTGGAATGATGAACGCCCCATTCTTTACCAGATGCGGAGCGTTTTTCAATAGGAGACCACGTTCATATAATGCCTCTCTCACCAGTCCAATATCGCCTTGGGCAAGATATCGTACACCGCCATGTACTAGTTTTGTACTTCTGCTCGAAGTTCCTTTTGCAAAATCAGACTGTTCTAATAATAACGTTTTATAACCGCGTGCAACAGCATCTAATGCCGTTCCTAAACCAGTTGCACCACCACCAACTACAATTATGTCCCAAATAGTTTCAGGATTAGAGATCGCTATTACTATTTCGTCTCTTTTGAATGATTTCATATTAGTTGTATTATGTTTCGATATAACGCCGTAAACTTACAAAAAATAATAAATCAAAATAAAACAAAACTAAAAAATAATTTATTTATAACAATATGAAAACTATATTTGCAATATTAACACGATGATAGTTGAACAGATTGACAACATAAACCATCTTACACATTATGAAAAATATAAGCGAACGACATCAAGAAATTTTACAGAAATTGCAAGATGCCGGTTATGTTAATGTTAAAGAGTTAAGTCTGGAGATGGATGTTTCAGAAGTTACAATTCGAAAGGATTTGAAACTTCTGGAAGATAAAAACTTGTTGTTTAGAACACATGGAGGAGGCTCGAAAACCAATCCTTATATCAATGACCGACCGATATCCGAGAAGGAAGCTTTAAATGCTGACGAAAAAAACAAGATAGCTAAAATAGCTGCAACTATGATCGGCAATAACGATTCTATCATCATTGCATCAGGAACAACCATGTTAGCACTGGCCCGATCGATCAATTCTGAAAAGCACTTAACGGTAATTACTTCGGCACTCAATGTTGCATTAGAATTATCTCGGCATAAAAATATGGATGTCTTGCAACTGGGAGGGCAGATCAGGCAAAACTCATCATCCGTAATTGGTCCTTATGCAGAGCAGATTTTGGACGATGTATCATGCAGTATATTGTTTTTAGGGGTCGATGGTATAGACCCAATAATGGGACTCACCACGACCAGTCTGACTGAGGCTCGTTTAAACCAGAAGATGATTGAAGCCGCCCAAACTACAGTGGTATTAGCCGATAGTTCAAAGTTCGGACGGCGGGGATTAGGTAGAATATGTGCACTCGATCAGATCCAACATATCATAACGGATGATGGTATATCTGCTGCATTGGTTAAATTGCTGGAAGATAAGGGTATCACTGTTACAATAATAAACAGATAGATCAAATAGATGAGGTTTCCCTCTTTCTATTTTTGTTTCTCGTTCTCAGGATTGGGATTCTTCCTGTTCATGGGAAGTACACCAGCCATTTCGCCAATGATATTTACTAATTCAGAGCCGATAGGAATAACGATTTTAGCATTGTTTGCAAGTGATGATTCCATGGCTTCGAGCTTCCTTAATAATTGAGCATTACCGATAAAATATTTATCTGCAGCTTCGTTAACCAATCTAATTGCTTCAGCATCACCCTCTGCATGAAGGATCTTTGATTGTTTAAATCCTTCTGCTTCTTTGATCTTTGCACGTTTCTCACCATCAGCAACAGTTTCTCTGGCCGAAGCATAATCAATAGCAGCAATTTTTTCGTTCTCGGCCTTTACAACCTTGTTCATTGTTTCCTGAACATCTTTGGGTGGGTCAATCTCTTTTAATTCTGTACGAACAATTTCAATTCCCCAGTTCAGGGTTTCCGAAAGAAGCGTTTTATGTAATTCAGCATTTATTTTCCCTCTTTCGCTATTGGCAGACTTTAACGTCAACGTACCAATAATATTTCTCAAGGTAGTACGGGCCAGATTCACAATCTGCCATTTATAGTTATTTACATTATAGAGCGAATTCTTGACGCTCTCTTCGTCCGACTTTACCTTAAAATAAACCTGAGCATCAACACTGGCATTCAGATTGTCGTTGGTTATGATTTCTTGTGACTCGGCATTAACCATTTGTTCGGTCACATTAATTCTGTACATCTTTTCGATAATTGGCATTATCCAATGGAAGCCGGGATTACCAAAACGATGGTATTTACCAAGTCGTTCTGTCAAGCCTCTTTCAGTAGGTCTTACAATTCGGATACCTGCAAAAAACAAGAGTACAACTGCAATAATAATAATCTGACTAATCATTTTGAACCTCCTTTTAAATAGTAAATGATATTAAATTTATTGAAAAGATTTATGTTCTGATTACGATGTGTAGGATAATTTTATTTTTTTGAAACGAAACGGATATATCAGAATAGTTATAAAATAATGAGTTTCGTTATTCTATAAAGGTATCATTTTATTTCGTTCAAAGAGAGGGAAAGGTAGTATTACTATTATAAGCCAACTACAAGTATCGGTTTCTTCATACAGACACTATTTTCAACATTTTTATATTGACCGTAGTTTGGAATAGAAGTATATCCAGCTTTCTGATACAATCTAATGGCCTCTGGCTGTCTTTTTCCGGTTTCCAGGATGCAAATAGGGTATCCAGATTCCAAAGCCCATGTCTCCAGCTCTTTTAAAATGTGTTGAGCAATCCCCTGACCGCGGTGATCAGGCTTTACAAACATCCTCTTGATTTCGACAGTAGTTTTATCATATACTTTAAAAGCACCGCATCCAACCGCCATATCATCAATAAAGGCAACCACAACCTCTTTGATTTTGTCAATCTTATTGAATTGGGCATAGAATAAGTGTTCATCACCATCTTTCTCATGCAAATTCTGATCAAGAAGTACTACCAGTTCCCTAAAGCCTAAATCATCTGACGAAGTTCTTTTTAGTGTGATCATGGTTTTCTAAATTCAATCAGTTCAATTGGAGCTCCATTATGTTCAATCATTGCAACTCTTATTCCTTCACCAGGGGCATTGGGTTTTGTGATAACATTAAAATTATGCCTACTCAGTTCCAAATCAAGATCGTCGACCTCAAAAGCAATATGAGGAACCTGCTTTATCAATTCGTTAATTTGTGAATCTTCATCAAACCGCATCCACTCAATCCCATACGGACTTGTTTCAAAACCACCTACATGAATCTTAAGATGTGGTATATCTGTTTCATCATTTATGGTTTCTTGCGTAGGAATTCCAAGGTGATGATAACGCCAACCCCATACTCCTGTAGCCAAGGGAAGTTCATTGGGTTCTCTTTTTATAGCCATAATTGAACGAATTGATTTATTTAATCATGGATTTAATATTGAAGCAATCAATAACTTTTGTTTTTATAAAATTAAAATTCTGAAATTCAAATAGCAAGGAAATCCATACTTATTTGATGAAGACACTTATAATGTTTTATACTGGCGCAGCACTCTTAAGGCTAATGAACTGCCCCGGAGAATGCAGCAATAGCTAATCCAAAAACAACAACTGCGCTTCCTGCAATGAGTAATAAAACAAAACCAATCGTCTTTCCCGTAGATATGGCTCGAGTTGAAAGATTAACCCCATGGCTATCCCACTTTAAAGTGTTTCCTTTCTTATCGAAAGTAAATTTTATGAACTTTTTAAACTGACTGAATTGAGCAACATGCTTAGTGTTTATTATAGAACTACTATCGGCAGCATTATAAGTAACATTCAATAATTCATTTTTATTTAAGTTGCCGTTTTTCTGATCTTTTGAGCGTGCATCATAATCATAAACCCATTCTTCAGTATTATCACTCTTTATTATTTCAGTCGGTAAACCAAATCGATTAACTACCCCTTCTTTATTTTCGTATTTTCCCATTACTTGTTGATGAGAATAAATAACTTTGGAACAGCTAAATAACATTAACGTACTAATAAATGCGATCCCGAACATCAGTTGCTTCATGATAAGTTAATTAAAAAGGTGAAAAAATAGGATTGTTTCTTTGAGGCAGGCACTTTCGGTTTTGGCACTGATTTAGGGCGTTCACCCAAATTCCAGCACAACATTTTAATTATGAATTACTTTTTAAAATGGTGTCACTATTTTTAACACCAAAGAATATATTTTGTTGTTTCGGTGTCTAAAGTTTTTAGGTCTTGCTGATGACCCGTTCATAAAAAATGAGAGAATAGAAAATCATGATACGCTAATTCTTTAGCTTACCTGTAATTACCATATGTCGCTCATTTCTGGTATCCTCATTAATGGGTCAATATATCATAGTTCCGTTCTTGATATGTCTCTGGAGGCGGAGTAAGTTTGTATTAACCATGTAATGACACATTGGTGATATTACTTGCGATGAGTTTCATCGGTAAGTATTCTCTAACTTGTCCTCTCATTGTTGAAGATTTGTTAAAAAGTCTAATTTTTTTTGCTATTATAATTTAAACTTTACACCTTTACAGTAAATTAAGCCCATACTGCATTAAATGAAAATAACACATTTACGATTCATTCTAACTATTGTTTTATCACTCGCTTTCTACTTAGCTAATAGTCAATCAATAGTGGTTAAAAGCTTCCGAAAGATAGAAGCAACACGTATTGATGCCGGACGTAATTCCCTCAACGATTCTCAAAGGCATAAATATACACTTATAAAAATATTTACAGATCAGCCAGGATATGTTTTTGATTTTGGACATATTGGAAATGTAACATCTACCGAACCCAAAGATGGTATGCAGATGTATCTGATTCCTGTAGGAGCCAGAAATGTGACAATAACGAATAAGCAATTTGGTGTGGAGTGTAATTATTCTTTCGGTACTGAATTGGAAGATTGGATTTATGAGATGGTGTTGAGCGCTGATAATACTTCAAAAAATGATAGAGGTCAAGTTAAAACGCAATGGGTCGTTATTAAAAGTAATCCTTCGCATGTTAAAATATTTATTGATGATTATAGAGCTGGTGAAACACCTTATAATGGTAGTCTCACCGTTGGATCACACAAAGTTAGAATTGAAAGTTTTGATAAATCAACAGAGAAGATTCTTCCAATTATGCAAGGCAAAATCCCACTTATTAAGTTGACTTTAGATGCCACTGAGTTTAATGTTTCAGATTCTACTAAAGCTGAAAGTAGTGATAAAAACCCTGAATTTAAAGGGGGACTCAAAGCATTACTTAATTTTCTGAAAGATAATGCACAATATCCTACTTTAGCCAGAGAATCGGGTATACAGGGAAGTGTAATGGTGCAGTTTATTATCTCTGAAACCGGAAGAGTTACGGATGTGAAAGTTATAAAAGGAATTGGTGGCGGTTGCGATGAAGAGGCAATTCGCCTGACGAAATTGATGCCGAACTGGATACCTGGCCGTAAAAACGGTAAAGTGGTTGAATGTATGTTGGAAATTCCTGTTAAGTTTCAGCTGCCTTAGCTTGCGTATGAGTGATGGAATAAGACTTTAGGTTAAACGAAATATTGGGTCATTTTATGAAATTGAAACAATTATTACTCATTCTCTCTTTTGTGTTATCATTCCATATTTTCGATGTCCATAGCCAATCGATAGCAGTTAAAAGTTTTCGTAAGTGTAGATAAGAAATACTTTTTTATATAGGCTTTCGCCTTGTTCACTCAAGGTAAACATTGGTTAATTTCACAATCGCGGATATTCTATTGTGTTATAAATAATTTTCAACCCTTTTTTAAATGAAAAATGCTAAAATCTTATTTCTGTATTTTTTTAATGAGCGCTGAGCGTTTCCGGATTATTGCTCAAAACATTTTTTTACAATTAGCATTAATTTTTATCATTGAACAAGATGGAAAAAAGTATGTTATATACACTCATTCTATCATAATCAACTACTAGTATATGTAGTTTATATGGTATTGATTATTCTTATGTGGCTGAATAAAATGAGGGAATTCAATCTTTGTCATGTGATTTTCTTTTTTAATTGGGGGTGAAATGAAAAAAATGAATCCACTTCTTTGGTTACGATTTATCGCAACTATTATAGACTTTGCAATTATATATTGCATCACATCATTATTACACGTGTTACTATACAATTATCCGGTCGTAAACCCTAGCTATATTTTTGTTGCTGTTTTTATCCTTTATTATACTGCATCTTATCTGTTCCTTCGAGAAAGAACGCCTGCAAAAATGTTTGTGGGCATAAAAGTCGTTAAGAAAAATCGAGAGCGTTTATCATTCAGCAATATTTTTTTACGTGAAATAATATTAAAAGGTATTGTGGGATTAATCATCCCTCTGTTTGTTATTGAGAAATTATTCCCAATAGGGTCGAGAATATCGCTGATGTTTATCGTAATTCTGATCACAACTATTTTGGTACTGTCGTTGATCGTTCTTCTTATCTTTAAAAGTACCTGGTGGGAGATGCTTTCACAAACCCGTATGATTAAAAGGGTTCCATCATCAAAAGGGAGGCTTAAATATTCATTTAGTGGAGTTACTGTATTGATTGTGGGTTTCATTTTGTTAAATAGTTATCCTTTCATAAAGGATAAACAACTGTTGAAAACTTCATTTCAACCTTTTTACCCAAATACGAAAGAGGTGATGCTGTATGCTGATTTCATAAAGCAGAATCAAAAAAATCCAGTTGATTATATATTCGATTTGTTTAAAAAGTATGATATTGTGGTGATTTCCGAACGGATGCATCCTGAATACACACAATATGAACTGTTTTCTAAAATTGTAAACGATAAACGTTTTATAAACGATGTTGGAAATATATTTACAGAATGTGGATCGGTTAGTTATCAAGATACATTAACTTCTTATTTGCATACAACTTTTGAAAATGAAGATTCATTAAACAAGAGCACTGCTAATCTTCAACGAAATAGTAGTAGCATTTGGCCTTTATGGGTTAATACTAATCTCTTTGATTTTTTTAAAACCATAAATAAGCTAAATAGTACATTAGCAGATAATGCTAAGATTAACTGGTATTTTACTGACCTAGCTGTTGATTGGAATACTAAAGACCACAAAAAATTCCAGGAAGATTTTACCAACCCTAAACGGGATAGTCTGATGGCTGCTCATGTTCTTGAGAAATATAATAACATTATAACGAAACAACCCCGAAAGAAAGCACTGGTTATTATGAATACCCGTCATGGTTATGGCTTGATTGATGGTAAGTTTGGTGAAGAGATGAAAAGTGAATATAATAATGGGACAACTGCTTTTCTGATGAAAAACCTTCAAGGGAAGGTTGCTAATGTGATGATGAATACTGTTTCTATGAAATATGCTCCCTTATATACACCTGTTCAGGATGGTAAATGGGAAACAGCTTTTGCAACTGTAAATAATCCGGAAATAGGTTTTGACTTTGCAGGCTCACCCTTTGGAAATGATAAATTTGATTTAGCAGTTAAGAATATCCCCTTGTTAACATATAAAGATGTTTTCACCGGATTTATATTCTATAAACCCCTCACACAACATTTTGAAAAGACTGGCTTTCCCTTTGAGTTTGATAACTTTGAAGACATAATCTTGAAAAGGGCTGGAATTGTAGATCAGTCTAGTGTAGATTATTTTAGAAAAGCCATAGCTATATATAAACAGAACCCAACAGAACCTACCACCTCGGAACCAAGTGGTTATGCTATGTTATTTAATATGCTCCAGGTTTTAATTATTCCCGGATTACTTATCATCGGTTATATAATCAGTCTTATTTTCTTTATTGTACAAGTAAGAAAGCCTGCAATACGTTCGTATTAACTTTTGTTCATAACCGATTGGGTTTTATTTGCCTCAATAACCTATCGTGCTGTTATTTAATCGATTTCACATTGATTTGAGGATATTTTCTACAATACTTATATATAAAAAGTCATAAATAAATATTTTATTCGAGTTTCATTTGTTCTAAAATGTTGATATAATAAATTGAAAAACAAATATATACGCTGTTAAATTTTAAATAGATTCATTATTTATAATTGGGCATTCTAAAAAGTGATGCAAATTCGTTGATTTTGTATATATTTTTATACCGGAAAAGTACACTTTCCGTTTTGTTTGATTCGTTGCACCACAAAAGATGATTTGTTGTCTCATAATGATGATGTAAATTATTCATATTTAATTTGGTGAGACTTTACATATACCCTTTTGACGAATTTAAGGTATCAACAATTGAATAATAAAAGTTTGAAAAATCTCACACTCCTTATTCTTTTTGCTTGCCTTTTTTGTCATCCAGTGATGTCGCAAGCAATTTTTAGTGCCGATGCTGATAAACGTCAATCGTTTTCTATCACGGCAGATCCATCTATCGTTTATATTTATCCTCAAAGAGAAGGTTTTGCTTATCGTTGCTCTTCAGCGAGTACTTTGGTATGGAAGGGTCCAAGTGCAGGCGTCTTTAATGCGGATAATAATAGTTATATGTCTCTAAGTATTCGCCCTAATGAAAAATCGAGTCTTAATATCACTAATATTCAGATTAAGTTTGTAGGTTGGAATGATGGCAATACCGGAACTCCAAATTTTAAAATGAGAATGGCTTACTGTGTAGGAAATACCAGTAATATCTGGATTTTTAATAATACCAATAATACAGGAAATACTACTGGCGATATTTTACCATCAGTAGTTAATGATAATAGTCCGACAATGTGTTCTGACGCTGTTATTCAAACCTGGCAGTTTGTTACTCCTATCACCACCAAAGAATTAGTAAGAATTCGGTTTTATTTTTTTAATGGGAGTAATACAGAAAATCTTGGTTTAATATCAATGAAACTTAACGGATCAGTGGTACAGGATGCTCCTCGTGAAAAGTCCGTTGATGTTACTGTAAATGCTGATCAACGACAAACTTTTAAGGGTTTTGGCGTTGCTTTTGCTGCCGAATCGGTTAACCTTTCTAATGTTCCGGAGCCCGTTAAACAAGCCCTTTATGATTCGCTGGTATATAAAAGTAAAGTTCATTTTGTGCGATTATGGGCTGACCCCTTTGATGATAATAGCACTGTAGCAACGCTAAAATCTCAATTTGTTTCATCATATATTACAAGCGGCGTACTCGCTAATATGACCTCCAGAGGGGTAACTGATTTCTTGTATTCAGGAACTTCAGGTCATCCTTCTTCTGTGCGCGATTATGTTGCTAAAGTAGCTGAAGTAATTAAAGAGGTAAAAGATGAAACAGGTTTCCTAATCAATTACACTGGGTTGGCAAATGAACCTAATGCAAGTAACTGGACATCTCAGGAACTTGTTGATGGGGTTACTTTTTTGCGAGCCGAATTGGATAAACGCAATTTACAAGCAGTAAAAATTGTTGCTACCGAAGCTTCAAGTGCTGATGATACTGCACTTAATGGTGAACTTATGCCTATCATGAATAATGCTGCTTCGCTATCTGCATTAGGGGCTATGGCTACTCATTCATACAATATGGCTGCTACCACTACTTTTGCTAATCTGGCAAAAAAATATAATCTTGACTATTGGATTACTGAGGCTGGTAGCGTTGGAGGTGAAGAACCTATTAAAGATGATAGTAGAGCTGCCGATCAGGTTGCTCGTGCACTCAATGATTTAAATCATATGGTAACACATTGGTGCCAATTTCTTGGAATAATTTATAGAGATAACTGGGAAATGGATCCTGATATCGCTACTAAAGTCTTTGTGTATAGTAAAGCTCAGACAACAGTTTCTACCTCACTTAAATATTTCTATTACAAAAATTTGTTTGAGTCTTTCCTTATCGGAACGAAAATGCGATTGGTGAATAGTCCCACAGAGAATGAGATGATCTATTCATACGGAGATAAGCCCGCACTGAATGTTGCCGCAGGTGTCAATCCGGATGGAAGATGGGTGATAGGACTTGTAAATAATTCAGGAAATCTTAATGATAATCCTCCCAATGCTGTTTTTGGAAATTCGCAAAGTATCCGTGTGAATATTACAGTGACCGAGTTAGCTAATGTTCCATCAAAGAAATTTAAAATAAAATCGAGTAGCAGAAGCAATCCCTATGTTAGTAATTCTACTATTGAATTAATTAATGGACGAGGATCGTTAACGATTAACCCGCTGGAATTGCTTGTTCTGGAAGAAATCAGAGGTGTAGTCACTGCTATCGAACAACCTAAAACCAATACATTCGAAGTGTTTCCTAATCCTTGTAATGGAGAGAAGATATCTGTAAAAAGAACAAATACTGAAACTGTTTCAGAAATTAGTGTATATAACCTCGCTGGAATTCAATATCCTGCACGATTTGCCTCTACCGGAGATATTACAGACGTCTATTTCAATGGAAAATTGCCTTCGGGTATGTATTTAATGCGGTTAAAAAGTGGCAATAAAGTGTCTCTCGTTAAATATATTGTCGCTCCATGAATTAAATATAATAATTCTTTGTCTGAAAAAACTTTGCAGTGTATATAAACGTTAGATAAAAGTGATGATATTTGAAATCACTTTAATTT
>Ga0224522_1000407_pt1 | contig 14719 bp, 10 predicted proteins | sample CFST25metaG_FD_182733 | JGI IMG/M metagenome (GOLD analysis project Ga0224522, IMG submission 182733) | Peat soil microbial communities from Stordalen Mire, Sweden - C.F.S.T25 | ecosystem: Environmental > Terrestrial > Soil > Wetlands > Peat | place: Sweden: Norrbotten County, Stordalen Mire...
CAATAGTGAAATACCCAAGGTGATGGAAACTGTCCACGGGAATAATTGCACAAAATCGTTAAATTGCCCTTTAAGGGTTACCAGAAAAGGAAAAAATGTGATGCTGATAGCGAGTGTTGCGGAGAATATCGCCTTAAAGAATCCTTTTGCGCTGCTAATACTTGCATTCCATCGCGACATTCCATGGTCGAGCTTTTCCATATAACTGTCGACAATCACAATAGAGTTGTCTACGATCATTCCAAGTACTACGATCAATGCTGCCAACGAAACTGTATTAAGCTCTATACCCGTCAGGTACATGATCCCTAATGCGGCGAAAATAGTAATCGGAATAGAAGATGCAGCTACGGTGGCAACTCTGAACGGCAGCAAAGCCATCGTTACTAATATTACAGCTACAATTGCATAGAGTAGTTCGAGGATAAAGGTGTTAACCGAATCGCCAACAACCTTTGGTTGATCGGCAATGCGTTCAATATGTACTCCTTGCGGTAATTTTTTCTGGAAGTTATGAAGCACTTTATCTACATCTTTGCCGTATTGTACAATATTGTTGCCCTGCTGCATTTCCATCGAAATCAGCAGACACTTCTTACCATTATTATTGATGTAACTATCCGGTTTTGGATATTCTCTTACCACTCGTGCCACATCTTTCAGCCTGATTATATTTCCGGCAGGATCTGAATAGATGATTTGTTCGGCAATATCTTTTTCGTTTAAATACGATTTTGCAACATGGATGGGTGCTACAAGTTGGCTGTTATCGATAGAACCACTCATGGTTGTAAAGCCTTGTGTAAAGAGGCTCGACAATATGGTAGTAGAACTGATGCCGTAGTTTGTCAGCTTTTCTTTTTCCAGATAAATACTGATTTGTTCTTTTTGCAGTCCATAGTGACGAAGATTGGAAACAGATTTTATCGTGCGTAAGCTGTCTTCCAATGTATTCAAATAGGTTTCAAGCTCACGATAACTTTTATTATTCGACTCCAGCGTGATCAATAATGCGGAGGTATCACCAAAATCGTTGTCAGCTATCAATGCCAATACGCCTGTAGGCAATTGAGCTTTGAAATTACTCAACCCATGCTTAAGCTTTGACCAGAATTCATCTGTGTTTTTAACATCATCATTCAACTCAACAAAGACAATCATCATCCCGTCTTTCGATTGAGAGTATGTCTTTTCTTTCTTGATCTCTTTGAAGCTAAAAAGATATCTTTCAACTGCTGTAGTAAGCTGTTCTTCCACCTCTGAAGAAGTCGCTCCGGGATATACGCCGATGACTAATCCCTGCCGAATCGCAAATTTTGGAAATTCTTGTTTGGGCATATTAAACAACGCGTAAGCACCAAACAACACCAACAAGGCCGCAATTAAAAAGACAATCTGCCGGTGCCTCATTGCAGATTCTACAATACCAATTTTTTTGTTCATCTTACTTTACGATTTGGATGGAGCTGTTTTCACTTACTTTCTGGTACCCTTCAATAATTAACTGATCGCCAGCTTGTAATCCGGTTGTGATGATGACTCCGTTTCCGGAAGGCGCCCCCACTGTTACGTTTCGTTTCACCACTTTGTTGGTTTTAGTATCAGCTATCAACAGATATTTTTGTCCGGTTCTATCTATTTGAATTACATTGGAGGGAACAACTACCTGATCTGATGAGGTATTATTATGAAGCGCAACCTTACAAACCATGCCAGGTTTTAACTTTTCACCTCTGTTGGATAAGGCTATTTTTATATCGTAAGTATGTGATAACGGGTTAGCCATAACTCCTTGCTCTTCTATTGCGCCTTCAAACTGTTCATTATCTAATGCGGTAACGTTGATTTTAGCTTTTTGTCCGGTTTTAGTTTTAGCTATTTCGTTTTCAGGCACAGATACTTTTATAAAGACTTTATCAATTTTGACCAGCTTAAAAACAGTAACTGTAGGCATTATGCTCATCCCAATCTCAATAGAACGTGCTCCGATAATTCCATCCATCGGGGCATATAGCTTACAATCGTTCATGTTTTTTAAAGCGATCTGGGTTGCCGAACGGGCTTGTTCAACACCTGTCTGGACTTCGATGTATTTGATTTCGGGCAAACTCTCTTTTTTGTATAGATCGGAAAGTCGGCTGTAAGCATCTTCGGCCTGTTTTTCTTTAGAACGCGATATCTGATACATACTCTGGTAATTGCTGCTATTCAATTCGGCCAATAACTGACCTTTCTTCACTTTCTGGCCTTCGGTAACATACACTTTCGTGACTTGACCGTTTGTCAGAAAACTTACCGGGACAGAAATTGATTCTTCTACAATTCCTACATAATAGTTCTGCTGGTCATCGGTAGCAGGTTTTATCTCTTGCACTTTCACCGGAAGACCTTGTTCATCTGATGAAGTTGGATTTTTTTTCTCACTACAACCTGTAAACCATAATATCATTATGGCTATTAATCCATTAAAAATCAGTTTGTTGTTCATAGTATTGATGTTTTATTTACTCTTTAAAACGTTTTTCGTATTTTAGTCCAATTCGTGACAAAAAAAATTTATTACTTTATCCCTTTCAGTAAAATATTAATCACAACATTAAGCCGTTCATCCCAGTTAGGGAATTTATCTTCGATCGCTAATTCAACAGTCAGACTTCGAATTGCACTTACTGCCGAATAAGCTAGCAGGTCGGCATCTTCTCTTAACGACTGATTAAACTCCTTATTTTCGATGCCTAAAAGCAGTATCTCTTTTACGATTTGGATTTCTCTGGTATTAAACTTCTTTATAAGCTTTCTTACGTGAGGTAATTTGTCTTCAATTTCGCCCTTCACTACATTATAGAGGTTGGCCTTCGTTTTTACTGTTTTTAATGAAACCAGAAAATAGGCCTTCAATTTATCTTCAGCAGAAGTAACCTTTTCAACTTCAGCTTTGGTTTTTTCAAACAGTTCGTTGCTTTCTTTCAAGATGACTGCATCAATGACCTCATCCTTGCTTTTGTAATAATAATATAATGTGCTCTTCCCACGCCCCATCGACTTAGCAATATCCTCCATCGTTGTTTTTTGAAGGCCATACTGCTTAAACAGTTTTTGAGCAGCCCGAATAATTTCTTCTCTTAAAAGCTCTTCTTTAGAGGTGTTTACTGAGGACATTTCGACTGATTTAGTTTTAGCGTACAAAACTAATATTAATTTTTATATGGTTCCAAAAAAATATTGAAGTTTTTTTCTGCTGTCTGAAGAATTGTGGAAATAGTTATTGTAATAAAATAAGTTGTTCGTAAAACAGCGTCGTCATTTCGACCCCTTGGGAGAAATCTGCTTATCAACATTGGTTATCAAGAAGAGATTTCTCCCAAGTATGGTAGCGGGAGATTGAAATTCGTTGTTACCTATAAAGGTTGATAATCGATTTCCATAAAATCAGCCACATCCTTCATCCAATACTGATTTAAAAAATGAACATGCATTGGATGGTTGTTATAATGCTCGTATTCGGCAGTGCCATTAAACTCCATAGAAACCCCATAATCGAAATTGTTCTTTTTCCCGATCTGTCTGAGGCATTCAAAATTTTGTACTCCGGGTATTGAGGATAATTTCTTAATCGCCATAAAGAAGTCTTTCTCCTTTATAGCACTTGTTTGATCGTTAAATTTAAAAACTACGGTATGTCGTATCATGTTTTCTGACTTTTATATGAGGGGTTGTTGTCGTATCTTTCCATTCATTTCTACAAAAACAAAATTAAGAAAGAATTTTGCTTACATAACATGTAAAACTTAGAGAAAAGGAACATAGTACATATTATGTACTTATTTTAGTTTGTCAACATCTATTCCGATTAAATTATACTATTAAAATAAACTAAATATTATTTTTAACAAAGTGGGCGTTGTATAATAATTTATATGTTATTTTGTGATTCTGATACACCATAATACTTTTTCCAAATGAATAAAATACTGAACCTGTCAACTTCACTTTACCGCTTCTGGATAGTGCTTGCCGTTTTGCTGTTTATCCATTACCCGATGACTGCACAAAATCGCACCTTAAGTACGAAATATGTAGCCATCCGGATTAACAACAGTGGCTATATTACAAGTATTAAAAGAATTGCTTCTCAAATAGAATATTGTCCGGTTGGTGATTCATCTGCACTCCTTAGCTTATATAAAGACAAGAAATATATCTTGCCGGTTTCTGCTAAGTTTAAATCGGCTGTTAATCAAATTGTTTTATCTTATCCAAACGGATCGGTTGCAACGGTAAAAGCTGAACAGAAAGGTGAGTACCTGCGATTTAAATTACTGTCGCTTTCTCCACGTAATGGCGTTGATAATATCGTTTGGGGACCTTATAAAACATCGATCTCAAAAACAATTGGCGAGATAATTTCTGTTGTAAGAGATGATAATTTTGCAATCGGAATACTTGCTTTAGATGATATTACGACCAGTGGTCCGCCATCTGAAGGCGACCTTCTTCAAAATTACTACTATATCCATTCACCGGATAAAAGCATCCCTATACCTTCTAATTTGCAGGAAGGACAAAGTTTTAGAATTGGGGGAGACGGCATAAGTGATATTGCATTCTTTTCACACCCGGAAGAGTATTACCGGATGAATTCAGGAAATGGTGCCTCACTTGAGCCGGCATTCGGATCTTCTATTGCGCTACATGCAAGAGATAGAAGAATACCACAAACAATATTCTTCACGCTTCTACCTGGTTTTGTAGGTGTAAATTCTCCGCGACATCAGTATGTCGATCCTGTTGACGCTGATTATATAGGCTCTTCTATCGCATTTTATGGTTGCCCGGATACATTGGGGTTGAATGTCATTGAAAAGATTGTTCTAAATGAAGGATTACCTCATCCAACTATTGAAGGGAAATGGATCAAAGATCCGGCCGCTTACCGACCTGATATCGCATGGTCCGGAGTTCATGATAGCCTTATCAGTTATGCGAAACAGACTGGATTAAAGGCAATACAAGATGAAGGCCTTGGAGAATATTACCCAAACCCTGCAAACAGATGGGGAGATAAGAAAATTGACTTTGCTAATAGGACAATGCCCATTAGTGAATACACGAAACTAACGAATAAAGAAGGGATAGCTTATGGGCTACATTCTCTTTGTGAGTTTATTCAACCAAATACCAGTGATGTTATACCCGTGCCAAATGATAGTTTGTGCATACTGATCCGTACACAGATAACAAAAAATATTCTCCCGCGTGATACAATTATTACGGTGGTGGATACCAGTTACCTGAACGAGTATGGTGGTTGGGAAGGGAATCAGACCAACGTGTTAAAAATAGGAAAAGAACTTATTTCGTATGAAGGAGTTACAACCGCAAAACCTTATACACTGTTGAAAATAAAAAGAGGGGCATACGGCACAACGGCTGGCTCCTATCAGAGTGGAGCTACTATTGCAAAGCTACAACCCAATTGTTACAGAGGGTTTGTACCAGATATGCGGTTACAGGATAAATACGCTGAATACTATGCCCGACTACTTAGCGATGGAGGTATGAAGTATATTGATTTTGACGGACTGGAAAGTTGTATGTATCAGGGCCATGGTCAATACTCATTCAAGAAGTTTTTCAGGAAACTATTTGAAACATCAAAGCAGCGGGGTATTGATTATCTACGCGTTATGGGATCGACGATAGTTGAAGGGAACTGGCATTATATGAGTGTATGCAATGTGGGCGGTGGGAACAATATGTTCAATCCAGTTACAAACCAGTGGGGAATTGAAGGAAAAGATATAAGATATATTTTTCTGAGTAATTACCTACCATGTACTTTTGGGATTATAGACCTCCAATCAGACTGGACAGTAGCTGTTGCAGAGAACCTACAAGCTAAATCTATAGGCTGGGGGGCAACTTATATGTTAGGACTAAACCAAAAAAGTGTGGAGAAATGTAGCGAAAAATATGCCATATTCAGGGCGATTAAAACATGGGAAAATGCAAGAGCGGCGAATGTATTTACCTCTAAACTAAAAGAAAAGATGAAGAATCAGGATAATAAATTTCATCTGGAACAGGTTGATGATAAAACATGGAAGTTGTATCCGATAATGCTTTCGGGGGAATATGGAACTCCTGAAATTTTAAAATCCGACAATAAATAAACTTACTTTTATATAAATATGGTATCTAACTAACAATTAACAAATTAAAACCTCAGGCATGAAACGTTCAATTACTTTTATTCTTTCTGGAATTGCATTTTTGTTTGTACTTATAAGTGGAAATCAGGTATGGGCATCAAATGTAAAGGATGCTAAAAATCATGTTGGTCGTGAATACCATGTTTCGGTAACCGGCAATGATATGAACGATGGGTCGTTAGCAAAACCATTTAAAACGATTATGACTGCTGCTAATGTGGCAATGCCAGGCGATGTGATTACAGTTCATGCAGGTGTATACCGTGAGCAGATAACACCTCCGCGTGGTGGTGATTCTGATCAGAAGCGAATTGTATATCAGGCGGCTAAAGGGGAGAAGGTGGAAATCAAAGGTTCGGAAATTATTAAGGGTTGGCAAAAGCTGGACAACGATATCTGGGTTACTAAAATTCAGAATAGCTTCTTTGGAAAGTTCAATCCCTATAAAGAGTTAATATGCGGCGATTGGTTTTCTCCCTTAAATCGTGAGCACCACAGAGGAGCCGTTTATATGAATGGCGATTGGTTGATGGAAGCCGCAAAACAAGAAGAAGTGATGAAAGCGGCTGACGAAAAAAATCCGCTTTGGTATGCAAAGGTTGATTCTCTTACTACTACCATCTGGGCTCAGTTTAAAAATATAAATCCAAATGACGAAACAATAGAAATCAATGTTCGTCCAACAATCTTTTATCCCGACAAACCATTTATCAATTTTATAACGCTTCGTGGTTTTATCATGCAACAAGCTGCTACCAATTGGGCACCACCTACGGCAGAACAGATGGGGCTTGTTGGTACACATTGGAGTAGAGGTTGGATTATAGAAAATAACACGATTCAATATTCAAAATGCGTGGGTATCGCATTGGGGAAATACGGTGATAAGTGGGATAATAACCAGACCGAATCAGCCGAAGGTTATGTAGGAACGATCAACCGGGCATTGGCCTTTGGATGGAATAAAGGAACTATTGGAGGACACATTGTTCGCAATAACACTATTGCGTACTGCGAACAAACTGGTATTGTTGGAAGTATGGGTTGTTCATTCAGTACTATTGAAGGGAACGTTATTCATGATATACATATACGAAGATTGTTTAGTGGTGCAGAAATGGCTGGCATAAAATTTCATGGGGCAGTTGATGTAACAATCAAAGGCAATCATATTTATCGAGCCAATATGGGTGTCTGGCTTGATTGGATGGCACAAGGAGTACACGTTTCAAATAATCTGATGCATGATAACTTGCTGGATATCTTTCTTGAAGTCGACCATGGTCCTATGTTGGTAGATAATAATGTTTTACTATCGAAGACTAGTTTGTTGATGAATTCGAGTGGTGCTGCTTTTGTGCATAATATTTTCGGTGGTAAAATGGATGTGATTAACTACGACAACAGGCTTACGCCTTATCACAAGCCACACTCAACTTTTGTAGCGGGACTCCACGATAATCCCGGAGGAGATATCCGGTTTATTAACAACTTATTTGTAAACGGTGGGAATGCCAGCCAATATGCTAAAGCAATTCTACCCGTCTCTTTTGAGGGAAATGTTTTTACCAAAGGATCTATCAGACCTATATCCGAAAACCTGCCAAAGAAATTTGGAGAAATGAGCGAAACAGCCAAAGAAAAAATCAAAAGCACCAAAGATCTGGTTGCAATAGAAAAAAACACATTGGATAAACGGGATTTCGAAGCAATGACCAATTTAGTGACAGAGAAAGAAGGCATTTATCTCGAAATCGCCCTTGATAAGAAATGGCTTACGGAGCAAAAAAGAAATTTAGTTACTTCTAAGCTATTGGGGAAAGCAATCATTCCGGATTTACTCTTCGAGAATGTAGATGGTTCGAAAATAGTGATCGATACTGACTATTTTGGTGAGAAACGCAATACTGGAAATCCTTCACCTGGTCCGTTTGAAATTAAGAGCAACGGGAAGCAGAAAATAAAAATTTGGTAAAAAGCAGAATGGGGATTTAAGAACACCATCTAAAACTAAATAAATCATACTAAATGAATAAGGAAGTCAGAATAATTATAGTATTTGTTATGACTATTTTAGCTTTTGGACGATTATCTGGTCAAAATAAGCTTGAGATAGTTAATGATTATCTCAGAGATATTAAAGGGAGTATCCATCCATTCGTCAGCTGGTATTCAGGTACAAAACTGGATTCGATGTATCTGTTTGAAAATAATTCTCTGAAAACAAAAACCGCAGCGTGGTTGTGCAAGGTTAGTTCAAATAAAATCCCAAATCAATCAGATGCGATAGATGTTAACGTTTCATTCAAGTTAAAAAGCGGTAGCGCATCTTCAGTAGCGGTAGCTGTTTCTTTTGATTTTGACAAGTGGAGTTCAGAAAATTATGTTTTAGTACCTGCCAGTGTTTACAATGGAAACCGATACAAAACAATCGGAAATGGATATAATCCCAACTATCCAAAGGATATGTATTACAATCCGGATGTTCCACTGACAATATCAAACAATCCACGCTTATCACTTAATAATTTAGAACCTTCGCTCATTGAGATTCAAACGACGAATGCTGCTACTCCATCAGTATGCTTCTATTCAGTATCGCAGAAGAAAGGATTCATTCTGTTAACAGAACAGGATACGCATTTAGGTAACAATGGATTAACGATTGAAGAAAACACATTACATACCAAAGCAACCATCAAAGTATCTGCCCCTTCGGTAAGAAAGATGGCTTGTGGTTTTGGTGACTTCTATCCTAGTGGGGATGTTGCTGCAGATTGGAAGGAGAATGATGAGATATCTCTTCACTTCAGGTTATTTACCTTTCCTGCTCAATCAATACCTGATTTGCTTAAAAAATTTATGGTTGTTCGCAAATCGTTATCAGGATCAAATAATCCGCGAAATCTTGTACCAATGAGTAAGATAGTTGAATTGGGTACAGGTATATGCAGTAATAACTGGGTTGAAGTTCCGGCAGGAAAATACTATAAGCCCGAAAATGATAACAATTTTCAGTTAGGATGGGTTAGCGGAATGATGAATACATATCCGATGCTAACGTTAAATAATCCAAAAGAGAGGGAACGAGTAGTTTCGGAATTGGATTTTGTAGTAGATAAGTTACAGGGTAAGAGTGGCTATTTTTATGGAGGGATAACCGCTGAAGGTGCAATACGACCTGAAAAAATGACTCCTGAATATCCACAGGTTCATGCAATGGTTCGGAAAAATGGTGATGCCTTGTTCTGGATGATAAAGCATTTTATGTTGCTCAAAGAACAGGGTTATGGCAATCTGATCAAGGATAAATGGGAAATATCAGCAAGAAATTTAGCCCTGGCGTTTAGTAATACCTGGAAAAAATATGGACAGTTTGGACAATATATTGATCCGGAAACAGGGGAAATAGCAGTCTTTAATTCTACAGCCGGGGCAATAGCTCCTGCGGGGTTGGTTTTAGCATCTGATTATTTTAAAGAAAAGGAGTTTCTGGATATTGCTAAAGATGCTGCTGCATATTATTACAACAGGGATGTTGTCAAACAGGGATTAACAGCTGGTAATTGTGGCGATATTTCGCAGGATGCCGATTCAGAATCTTGCTTTGGCTTTCTTGAATCGCTAATGGCATTGTATAACTATACAGGTGACCCTATTTGGCTTGACAAAGCAAAAGTACAGGCAGCATTGTGTTCGACCTGGGTCATTTCGTATGATATAAAGTTTCCACCCCTAAGTCAGATAGGTAAATTGCAATCACATATGGCAGGTGCTATTTGGGCTAGTATTCAGAATAAACATACAGCACCAGGAATTTGTACAGCATCAGGTGATTATTTATTTAAGCTTTATAGAGCTACCGGATGCAGGCTATATGCTGATTTAATTCGGGATATTCAACATGCGCATACTGAGACTGTGGATATGCCTGGCCATCGGACAACTAACTTTGGTTTTGGAACTTCTATGGAACGCATTCAACCTTCGGATGCTGAAGGAAAGGGAAGTGTTGGTAATTTTATTCATACCAGAAATTCATGGACAGAAACAAACGGGATGTTAATGGCACTTGAAATACCAGGTATTTATATCCAAACAGATAAAAAAAGCATATATGTTTTTGATCATGTAGAGGCAAAAATAGTAAATCAGAATAGAGAAAGAATCGTAATCTCTATTACCAACAAGACACTTTATGATGCTAATGTTTCAATATTCGCCGAGAGTAGTGAACAAGCAAAAAAACCGTTAAGCTATACAGCATTTTACAGATGGCCTAAAGTAGCGGTAGTCAGTGGTAAAACACAACTACTTTGTATCTTAAAAAGCGGTACAATAAAACAGATATAGTACACCCTATCCAAATGGGGCATCCTATATTGCTGTTTGTAAGCCTGTCTTCTCTCCTGATACGGTACATAGAGATTGCTAAAACCGAACACCCTTTAACCTATGGGACTAGAGCTAATATAGAAGGTTATTGTAGGGATACCTTTTTATATGAATGCGTTTAACCTCTTCGTAAACTAACTCGCGGAATTCCTGAATATTGATTTTATGTGTAGCTGAAATAAAGAGTGTTGGATTGTTTTCTTTCGCCATCCAGGTCTCTTTTAAATCATCGAGACTTAGGTTTTCTTTTGTGGAAGGAGTTAAATCAAATTCATCTTTCTGAATAAAAGTATAAGCATCCACTTTATTGAAGATCATGAAAAGAGGCTTATCTGCTGTTCCAATTTCCTGTAGCGTCTCTTTTACTACATTGATTTGCTCTTCAAAAGAGGAATGTGAAATATCTACAACATGAATTAAAAGATCGCTTTCTCTAACCTCATCGAGCGTGCTTTTAAACGACTCTACCAATCCATGGGGTAGCTTGCGAATAAAGCCTACCGTATCAGTAAGCAGAAAAGGGAGGTTGCCAATTACAACCTTCCTTACTGTTGTATCGAGGGTTGCAAATAATTTATTCTCTGCAAAGACATCGCTTTTGCTCAACATATTCATGATCGTTGATTTGCCTACATTGGTATAACCAACTAAGGCAACACGCACCATGCTTTCGCGATTCTTGCGTTGCGTTACTTTCTGTTTATCTATTTCGCGAAGCTTCTCTTTTAGAAATGCTATTTTATCTCTGATAATACGGCGGTCGGTTTCTATTTCCTTTTCACCCGGACCTCTCATCCCGATACCTCCACGTTGTTTGGTAAGGTGAGCCCACATACCGGTTAACCGGGGAAGCAAATATTGACATTGAGCCAGTTCTACTTGCGTGCGAGCATGAGCTGTACGTGCACGACGAGCAAATATATCGAGGATCAGGTTTGTGCGATCAAGAATTTTGCACTCCATCTTTTTCTCAAGATTCCGGATCTGTGCTGCCGATAGCTCATCATCAAATACTGCAATATCGATAGCTTCGGCCTTTATATAGTCAACAATTTCTTCAAGCTTACCAGAACCTACAAATGATTTAGGATCGGAAAACTCCAGACGCTGAACAAATCGTTTAACGGATAGTCCTCCGGCTGTCTCGACCAGAAACTCTAATTCATCAAGATATTCTGCTGATTTAACTTCATCCTGATTTGCTGTAATTAATCCAATTAGGACAACTTTTTCTTGTAACTTAGCGGTATCGTGCATGCAATGATTTAAAGAACTGCAAAGTTAACAATAATGATGAAGCTGCCTTCATATTAAGTTATTGTTAAATCATAATTACTTCATTCAGTCCATCTTACAGTAATCAAGGTATTTATTAACTTTGAGCCACCAATAAATATTGGAATTATGCAAAATCAAGACATAAAAATTCTTTTGGTAGATGATGAAGATGATGTTCTCGAATTCCTCAGTTACAATATTAGGAAAGAGGGATATGATGTTCACACCGCCAATAATGGGGTTAAGGGATTACAGAAAGCAATCGAGCTTAAACCGCACCTCATTATTTTGGATGTGATGATGCCTGAAATGGATGGCATCGAAACATGCAGAGAGATTAAACAGAATCAACAACTTGAGAATACAATAGTCGTGTTTTTAACGGCAAGAGGCGAAGACTACTCTCAGATTGCCGGATTTGATGCCGGTGCCGACGACTATGTTACAAAACCTGTTAAACCACGATTATTGGTCAGTCGCATCAAGGCACTACTCAGAAGATATCGTACAGAAGAGGATTCGGGCTCGAAACTTGATCTCGGAATGATGGTCATTGATAGAGAGCGCTATGTGGTTTTCCTTGAAGGTGTTGAGATTAGCCTACCCCGCAAAGAGTTTGAGTTATTGCTATTATTGGCCTCGAAACCAAATAAAGTATTCTCGCGCGATGAAATCTTTTCAAAGGTTTGGGGTGATAATGTGATTGTGGGAGATCGTACAATAGATGTTCACATTAGGAAAATAAGAGAGAAACTGGGAATCAATAATATCAAAACCATCAAAGGTGTTGGCTATAAATATGAACCATGAGATTTAAGTTTTCTGACCCAAAGGCATTTTCATTTACAAGTGCCTTATTAATTGGCCTTGTTTCTATTATTGTATCGTCGATATTACTTCTAACTCATCTCAATAATGTTTTTATTGAGGTGATGGGTATTGGTGTGCTTGTCTTTCTATTCTCTTATTTCTTTCTCTATAAAGTGGTGGAGTCGTTTATCTATGATAAAATAAAAATTATCTATAAGACGATTCATAGCTTAAAGCGTCCGAAAGATGGAGATAAAAGCAAATTGGTCATTACCAGCGACACGCTCGAGATGGTAAACCGACAGGTTTTGGAGTGGGGTGAATCGAAAGCGCGCGAAATTGAAGAACTTCAGAATCTGGCCAAATACAGAAAAGAGTACATTGGAAATGTATCGCATGAGTTGAAAACGCCCATCTTTAATATGCAGGGGTATGTTTTGACGTTGCTCGATGGCGGACTGGAAGACCCCACGATTAATAAAGAATATCTGTTGCGAACCGAAAAAAGTATCAATCGCATGATTGCTATCGTTGAGGATCTTGAGGCTATATCGCAATTAGAGTCGGGCGAGCTTAAGTTGAATAACTCAAAGTTTGATATTATTAGCTTAGCACGCGATGTTATTGAGTTTCTAGAGATTAAATCGCAACGAAAGAATATAGACATTACCATTGCCGGTTCGCATGAAAAACCACTCTTTGTAAGAGCCGACAAAGAGAGAATCAGGCAGGTGTTTATCAATTTGATAGAGAATTCAATAAAGTATAATTTCAGACAGAGTGATGCCAATACCCAAATCAGTTTCTTTGATATGGACGAAAATATTCTAGTCGAAATAGCTGATAATGGAGTAGGAATAGCACAACAAGATTTAGGACGTATTTTTGAACGGTTTTATAGAACGGACAAAGGTCGTAGTCGTGAACAGGGAGGAACCGGTCTGGGTTTAGCGATTGTGAAACATATTATTGAGGCACACGAGCAAACGATCAGTGTAAGAAGCTGGCCCGGTATTGGGACTACGTTTGGTTTTACGCTAAGAAAAGGGTAAAAGAGAGTTTCAAAAATTTTTATCTTTGCTTTTCAACAACGTTAAAGTTAATTCTCTATGAAGCTATTTCCAATTCCAACAGGAAATTTTAAACTGGATGGAGGTGCTATGTTTGGTATAGTCCCCAAGACCATCTGGCAAAAGAACCATCCGGCTGATGATAACAACCTTATTAATCTTTCAATGCGATCGTTATTGATCGTTACAGGAGATCATCGGATCCTGATAGATACCGGAATTGGAGAAAAACAAAGTGAGAAGTTTTTAAGTCATTATTATTTGAATGGTGATGATACGCTGGCAAGTTCATTAGCGAAAGTAGGATATTCATTTGATGATATCACCGATGTGATTCATACACATCTTCATTTTGACCATTGTGGAGGTAGCACTAAAAGAAATAGCGATGGTTCGTACTCAACGACTTTTAAGAATGCGACCTATTATGTCAGTGAGAAACAGTGGAACTGGGCTATGAACCCAAATAGAAAAGAGGTTGCTTCATTTCTTAAAGAGAATTTAATTCCACTTCAGGAATCAGGTCAGTTAAAATTATTGAAGGAAGAAGGGGATCTGTTTCCGGGTGTTTCTGTTCGTTTTTTTAATGGACATACGGATGGACAGATTGTGGTTTACGTTAATTATTCTGGTAATACGTTGATTTTTGCTGCCGATTTAATACCCCTGTCAGGACTCATTCATCTTCCATATATTCCGAGCTACGACACTCGCCCATTAATAACACTTGAAGAAAAAGAACAATTCTTAAATGAGGTGGTAGATCAACAACAGACTATCTTCATGGAACATGAGGTGGAAACTGAATGCCTCACTGTAAAAAGAGGTGCTAAAGGCTTTGAAGTAGATCTGCGATTTACCTTAGATGAGTTTCTCTCATTTGTGCCAACAGGTGAATAATATTTAATCTTAGAAATGATATTAATATGAAGAAGTTATTCTTGTGTGGTGCTC
>Ga0224522_1000408_pt1 | contig 14680 bp, 13 predicted proteins | sample CFST25metaG_FD_182733 | JGI IMG/M metagenome (GOLD analysis project Ga0224522, IMG submission 182733) | Peat soil microbial communities from Stordalen Mire, Sweden - C.F.S.T25 | ecosystem: Environmental > Terrestrial > Soil > Wetlands > Peat | place: Sweden: Norrbotten County, Stordalen Mire...
TCGGTTTGCAGATTGAATACAGTTTAATTCAGCGCGACCCTGAAAGAGATTTAATCCCGATGGCGAATGCATTCGGAATGACTGTTACTCCGTGGGGTTCGCTCGGAGGCGGAGCACTAACTGGAAAATATCTGAATAAAATACCTGACGAACCGCACAGAGTACCCGAAGGAAGCAAAAGGATAAACGAAAGAAGTACAGCCATTGCACGCGAAGTAGTAAAAGTAGCAGAAGAGCTTGGCGTAACACCCGGGCAGGTTGCTTTGAATTGGATAAGACAGCAAAAGGGAAGTTTTATTCCGATTGTAGGAGCGAGGAAAGAAGAGCAGATAAAAGATTCACTTGATTGCATTAATTTCACAATTCCGGAAAAGATGATGAACAGGTTAAGTGATGTGAGTAAGATTGAGCTGGGTTTCCCGCACGATTTCCTGAAAGAGCCGATGGTAAACGATATAGTTTATTCGGGTAAACGGGATGATATCGTAAAATAAGGAGTTAAGGAGTTAAGAAGTTAAGATATTATTTCGTATTCAGTATTCAGTGTTTTGTATAAGATATCTAAAATATAATAGGACTTTTGGAAGAAAAAGATTTAATTGAAAAAGTAATTTCGGGTGATGGTGAAGCGTTCAGGGAGTTATATGATAAATTTTCTTCCAGGGTTTATAATACCACGCTTGGAATTTTGCAGAATACTGAAGATGCGGAAGATGTCACTCAGGAAGTGTTCATACAAATCCACAAATCAATAGAAAATTTCAATCAGGACTCGGCACTTTCCACCTGGATTTACAGGATTACGGTAAACAAGGCGTTTGAATTTATAAGAAGCAAAAAAAGAAAGAAAAGATTTGCAATTGTAAAATCAATTTTTGCAAAAGAGGAAGTTGAAGAGCCAACCGATTTTATTCATCCCGGTATTATATCTGAAAACATCGAGCGCGGGAAAATTTTATTCAAGGCGATTGGCAGGCTTTCCGATAAACAGAAAAGTGCATTTGTGTTAAATAAAATCGAAGGACTGAGCTATAAGGAAATCTGTGAGATAATGAAATTGTCTTTGTCGTCAGTGGAATCATTGATTTTCAGGGCAAAAGAGAACCTGAAGAAAGACCTGTTTGATTTTTACACGGAAAATATTTTATGAGCGCAAGTATTAATAAAATTAAACATCTAAATCAATAAAGATGGAAAAAAGAGAATTAATAGAGAATGAAGCAGAAAAAACACTGCAATCGCTGGAGGGAATAGGCAGGGCAGAAGCCAATCCGTTTTTGTTTACTAAAATTGCAGGCAGGCTGGGTGAATCGGAGCAGGTTGAAAAGAAATTCAATTTTAAATTAGCTCTTGGAGTGTTAATTATATTCACTTTAGTAAATATTTCTTCATACATATACGTTCAAAAAGATTCTTTTTTATCTGACTATACAAGGGAATATCAAATTTACTCTTTAACATCGGAATATTTTTCAATTAACAATTTTTATTTTTATTAAAAAAATCAGATTATGGAACAAGTAACTAAAAACAGAGTTTTATACATCTCGCTGGCGATTCTTGTATTGTTGAATGTCGTTACAATCGGTTCAATGTGGATGGCGAGGTCGCACATGAAACATATGATGTCCATGGGACCTGCCGGTCCGATGGGACCCGGCGGTTTTATGGGACCGGGAGGCGTTATGGGTCCCGGAATGCAGCATAACCAGGGGATGGAGCGTGTGAGGGACGGGAAGATGTTTCTTTCCGAAGAATTAAATTTCACACCCGAGCAAAACGAAAAGTTTGCAAAATTAAGGGATGAGCATTTTACTGCTTCGAGAAAATTATTCGAGGAAATGCACAAGTCAATGGACGATATGATTGACCTTGTAAAATCGAATGGTGATAATAAAACCAAAGCGGAAGAATATGCATCCCAAACTGCTTCGAAGCAAAAAGAACTTCAGATTTTAGCCTACAATCATTTTAAAAGCATCAGGGATTTATGTGATGAGAAACAGAAGGAAAAATTTGATGTAATATTGAAAGACGTTGCAAGGCACATGGCACAGCAGGGCCCGCCCCCGCCGCAGGAAAAAGAAATTCCATAAACAAAACCATCAATTAATAACAGTAATATCAAATATTAAACAGAGGGAAATAATAAAATATATTCCTCTGTTTTTTTTAATATGTTAAAATAAAAATTGACATATTAATTTACGGTGTATTTTATTAAATTAACTCGTCAATTTTGTAACTTTTAGCATATTTCAGTCTTTTTTGCGTAAAAAGCATGAAATTATATCATAAATACCCGAATTCATAGAAAATTAAGTGATTTTTGCATGGTTTGCAAATTGTGACATTCTTCAGGTACTTCTATTAAAGAGAAAATAAAATATTATGATTATCAACAAAAAAATCGCTGTCAGTGAAACCGGATTTATATTTAATCCCGCAACAGGTGATTCTTATTCAATGAATCCGATTGCCACGGAAATATTAGAGATGCTGAAAAAAGACATGAGCGAGGAAGAAATTAAAAACTTTTTGCTTGAAAAATACGATGTGAACAAGTCCGTGCTGCAGAAGAGCTATGATGAGTTTATAGATACATTAATAAAGCTTAACATCATAGAATAAATGAAGAGAAAAAAAATCACCGTGGCTGTGACGGGTTTGAACAATATCGACAATCCCGGTCCCGGAATTCCCGTAATAAGGGGAATTCTAGAATCGAAGATTTTTGATGCAAGAATAATAGGTCTTGCATATGAGAGCCTCGAACCGGGTATTTACATGCACGAGCTTGTCAATAAATCCTATCACATTCCATACCCCACGGCAGGTTCGGATATATTGCTGAAAAGGCTTGAGTATATAAACGATATTGAAAAGATAGACGTGCTGATTCCGAATTTCGATGCAGAGCTTTACACTTTCATGAAAGCATCTGCAGATCTGGAAAAAATGGGAATAAAAACATTTCTTCCGACACTGGCGCAGTTTGAAGAGCGCCAGAAAACACTTCTCCCGATGTTCGGTAAAAAATATAAAATAATCGTACCGCACAGCAGACCGATATTTTCCGAAAAAGAGATATACGAATTATCAAGAGATTTTACTTACCCTTTACTTGTAAAAGGAAAATATTACGATGCTTATATTTCATATTCCACCGAACAAACTAAAATGTATTACTATAAAATAAGCGGTAAATGGGGATTACCGATAATAATACAGGAATTTGTAGAGGGGACGGAAGTAAATGTTGTTGCGCTCGGGGACGGAAACGGCAACACAATCGGGGCTGTTCCTATGAGGAAGCAATATATAACCGACAAAGGAAAAGCGTGGTCGGGAATTACGCTGGACGATTCGAGTTTATTGTCTTTGACCAAAAAGATAATAAAGAAATCGAAGTGGAAAGGCGGAATTGAACTTGAAATGATAAAAACAAAAGACAATGAATATCATTTAATTGAAATCAATCCCCGTCTTCCTGCATGGGTTTACCTGGCCGTCGGGGCAGGGCAGAATCTTCCGGAGGCGCTGGTAAAATTAGCGCTCGGAATGAAAATCGAGCCGTACAAAAAATTTCTTAAAGGTAAATTGTTTCTAAGGTATTCGTATGATTTGATTTGCGATATATCTGAATTCGAAAAATTAACGCATTACGCCGAACTATAGTAAAAACGATATGAAAAAATTAAATTTCGAGAGACCCATAATAAAAAAATTAAACGTAGGTCCTTCGCATAAATTCGGATTAAAAACAGAATTTGAACCTTTGACTCATATAGATGAAATATCTGTTAAGGATATGCTGTCTGAATACGGTTCACCGCTTTTTATTATTTCCGAGAAGTCAATAAGGAAAACATATGCCGAAGCTAAGCGGGCGTTCGAAACAAGGTATCCCAAGGTTCAGTTTGCCTGGTCCTACAAGACAAATTATTTAAATGCAGTCTGTAACGTTTTTCACAAGGAGGGTTCATGGGCGGAAGTTGTATCGAGATTTGAATATGATAAAGCGGTTGATAACGGTGTAGATGGAAATAAAATAATATTTAACGGTCCGGAAAAAACCGAAGATGATTTGAATCTTGCCGTTGAAAACGGTTCATTGATTCACATAGACCACTTCGATGAACTATACACGCTGATAGAAATTGCCCAAAAACACAAAAAGAAACCCAAAGTTGCAATAAGGGTGAATATGGATACGGGTATATATCCTATGTGGGACAGGTTCGGATTTAATTACGAAAACGGTGAAGCCTGGGAAGCTGTTAACAGAATTATGATGAGCAACAAGCTTGACCTTGTAGGATTGCATACACATATCGGTACTTTTATAATGACTGCAAGCGCATATGCAATTGCCGCTAGTAAATTGGCAGACCTTGCGGTAAATTTGAGAAGAAAATACAACCACAATCTGAATTATATAGATATAGGCGGAGGGTTTGCATCGAGAAACACTCTTAAGGGCTCTTATCTTCTCGGCATAGATACCTCTCCGGCATTTGACGATTACGCGGAAGCCATAACAACTTCCCTGATAAATTCACAGCTCGACCCCGAGAATATGCCTATGCTGATACTGGAAACCGGGCGTGCACTGATAGATGATGCTGGAAGTTTAGCAGGAACAGTTATTGCGAACAAGAAACTTTCCGACGGCAGGCACGCAACGATTGTGAATTTCGGAGTTAATTTGCTCTTCACTGCATTCTGGTATGAGCATAAAATTACCCCCGCACAGGAATTTTCACAGCACTCCGAAACAACAAGCCTGTTCGGACCGCTGTGCATGAATATTGACCAGATAAGAGAATCAATTTATCTTCCTGCACTGAAAAAAGGAGATAATGTTGTTGTCAGCAGAATAGGCGCGTATAACATGACACAATGGATGCAGTTCATTACATTAAGGCCCAATGTTGTTATGATTGATACGAAACAAAATGTTCACGTTATCAGGCAAAACGAAACAAACAAAGATATAACAGGTCTTGAATCAGTTCCGGAACATTTAAAACTTAAATAATTACTTTTGACTTTTAAACAATACATAAGAAGTATTATTAACAGTTACTCAATCATTTTCTTTTCCGACCGTTACTTTTTTGCGGTGATTTTGATGGCTGTTTCTTTTTTAAATGTATTTGCGGGAATATGCGGGTTTATTTCTGTTGTCCTTGCCTCGTTGCTTTCGGATATTTTAGGATACGATAAATATAAGACAGAAAAAGGTTATTATGGTTTTAACTGCCTGCTGATAGGGCTTGGGATAGGGCTGAACTTTCAGCCGGACTGGCTTGTGATGATTATTGTACTGATAGCTTCTTTTATAACTTTACTGTTTACAGTAGTTCTGGAAAACACTCTCGGTAAAAACCTTTTGCCGTATTTAAGCCTTCCGTTTTTAATTCCGTTCTGGTTCATTCTGCTTGCAATGAGGGAGCTGCATTTTTTGGCTTTAAGCGACCAGGGTATATTATTCCTGAACGAGCTTTTTGTAATCGGGGGAAACAGGTTAATCGATATTTATGACTGGTGGAATAATTTTGAATTAATTACTTCGGTAAAAATTTATTTCCTTTCGCTCGGAGCAATATTTTTTCAGTATAAAGTTATACCGGGAATTCTTATTGCATTTGCCCTGCTGTATTATTCAAGAATTGCTTTTACATTATCGCTCATCGGTTTTTACGCGGCATTCTTTTTTTACCAGTTGATGGGTGCGGGTTTTTCGGAGATGGGTTTTTCATACATAGGATTTAATTTTATACTCACATCAATTGCGATAGGGGGTTATTTTCTGATTCCTTCGAAGACCTCATATTTCTGGGCGCTTATTCTTACGCCTGTTACGGTTTTATTTACTTTGAGTTTAAGCCGGTTCTTCAATGTATGGCATATATATATTTACTCTTTGCCTTTTAATCTTGTCGTGCTTTTATTTTTATATGCGTACAGGTTAAAAGTTTATAAACCTGCAAGGTCGCTTGAAGTGGAGATTCAAAGAAACTCGCCCGAATTGAACTTATATATGAGTCTTAACAGCAATCACAGGTTTAAGGATTATTCTCTTTATCCTATAAGACTGCCTTTTTACGGTGAATGGAAAATTTCTCAGGGACAAAAGGGAGAGCTGACGCATAAATCAAAATGGCAGCATGCATGGGATTTTGTCATAATTGATTCGGAAGGTAATACCTACAGGGACTACGGCACGAAACTCGATGATTATTATTGTTACAATAAAGCTGTATTATCACCATACGATGGATACGTGCACGAAATAATTGACGGTATTCCGGACAACGAAATAAGGGATGTCAACGTGGAAGATAACTGGGGAAACACTATTATCATTAGGCACGGCGAAGGTTTTTATTCGAAGATTTCTCACCTCCGGCCGGGTTCGTTCAAGGTTATGAAAGGCGAATGGGTAAGGGCAGGACAGCTGATTGCTTTCTGCGGAAGTTCGGGACGCTCACCCGAACCGCACATACACATGCAGTTTCAGGAAGTGCCTTTCCTGGACGGAGAAACAATCGATTATCCGATTTCACAATACGTAAAGAAGACCGATGCAGGTTATGAATATAATTCATATTCTTATCCCAAAAAAGATGAAATAGTTTCCAATGTCGAAATTAATACACTGATGAAAAAAGCTTTTCACCTGATTCCGGGAGATGTATTGAATTTTGAAGTTGAAAAGAAGGGAAAGGTAAAAAAAGCAGAGTGGGAAGTTTTCACGAACATTTACAATTATTCCTATATCTATTGCAAAACATCGAATTCATATGCTTATTTTGTCGAAGACGGGAAAACTTTTTATTTTTATAATTTTATAGGAAGTAAAAGGTCTTTACTTTATTATTTTTTTGTTTCGGCATACAAGGTTCCGCTCGGATTTTATAAAAACGTAACCGTTAAAGACACATTTGCTTTGCATTTTGTCTTCAGCAAAGCGGGATTGTTTTTACAGGATTTCATTGCTCCTTTTTTTGTATTTTTAAATTCAGATTACTGTTTGAAATACAGCGAGATTGATGAAGTAATAAATCCTTCTTATTTAAAATTAATTTCATCGGCAGAAAAAACTTTCTTTGGCAGGAAAACAGGTAAGAAAGAATTTTCAATGGAAATAAGCGGGGATGGTATAGAGACTTTAACAATTTTTTTAAAAAATAAAACAATAAAAGCAACGTGTATAAGGTAATCATTTTACTATTTGCAATTTTGCTTTCAGGTGTTGCTCTAAAAGCGCAGAATAAGCCCGATCCGAAAGAAGTAGACAGGATAACCCTTTCTCTTTTTACTGCGGGAAAGTGGGATGAGGTCATTGATAAATGTGAAAGCGCAATAGACGAAGGTGTGGATTTCTATGTGTTAAGATTCCGGGCAGGAGTATCATATTATAAAAAAGAAGATTATCTTTCCGCTGCAACACATTTTGAAAAAGCATTGATTTTTAACCCGGTTGATATTGTTTCTATGGAGTATCTGTATTATTCATACCTTTTTGTTGGGAGGGAAAGCGAAGAGCTGGCTTTAATTTCGGTGATGCCGCTAAAGTTAAAAAAGAAATTGCAGGTATACAGTAAATTTATTTACGGAGCTTACACGGAGGGCGGATATACTTTTAATTCCGATTTTTCCGAACAGAGGCAAAACGGGTTTCAAAGATTACCGAATTTATACAATGAACAGAAAATAGGTAACGGCATAACTTATATTGATTTAGGGCTGATGCACCAGATTGGAAAGAATGTAAAAATATTTCAAAGTTATAATAATGTTTCTGCTACATATAACGAGCAGATTATGGAAAAAATCAACGGGTTGAAAAATTTTGACACAAAAACTGCCCAGGATGAATATTACCTGAATATTAATTTTAACCTTGGCAAAGCCTGGAATTTAATAACGGCCTTTCATTATATGTATACGAGGAGCGAAGATGTTGATTTAAAATACGACAGCATAGTTTTTCCGTGGATATCGCATTACGACCTTGTAAAAACACCCGAGAATGATTTTATCGCATTATTGGGAATAACGAAGCTTACAGGGCATTTCAGGCTGGGATTGAAGAATTCCTTATCCAATATGAACAATGCATCTCAGCTTCAGAATACCGCTGAAATTGTTTTTTATCCTCTGGGAAATCTGAATTTATATACGATAACCAATGCTACATTTTTTACAAATAAACAATGGGGCGGCGAAACTAAAAGCTCCGGTATATTAGACCAGATGGCTGGATGGAAAGTTTTTGAGAATTTATGGATGGAAGCAGGATATACTTTCGGATATATTTATAATTACAATGAACTCGACGGTTTTATTATATTTAATAATTCAGATAGAATTTCGAACCGGGTCAGTCTGAATTTGATTTCACCGATAAGCAGGCATATACAGTTGTCATTCAGGTATCAGTATTTAAACCAGGAGCTTTCGACATTATATTATATATCGCCGAAAAATTTCAATACGAATATTATAAATAATACAAATCACAAAATAATCGGAGGTTTTAAATGGATTTTTTAAAAAGAACAAAAATATTGGTGCTGTTTGCATTTATCATTTTAGTGATATCGCAAATTAATGCGCACAGCAATACGGACATAGGTCCCGACAGCGATTTGCAGAAAGCATTTAAAGACAGCTATGCATTCGAGAAAAACGAACTTTACAGCAGTGCAATAGATGTGTTGAAAGGCGTGTATAACGAAAAAAACTACGAAATAAATTTAAGGCTCGGATGGCTGAATTACCTGAACAAGCAATATGATGAATCCGTAAAGTATTACGAAATAGCTTCACAACTGCTTCCGTATTCAATCGAATCGAGATTCGGAATTATAAACCCGCTTGCTGCCCAGGAAAAATGGGATAAAGTTACCGAGCAATACGTTGCAATTCTTGCAATTGACCCGCAGAATACACTTGCAAATTACAGGCTCGGGCTGAGCTATTATTACAAGACCGATTATGCGAATGCATTTAAGTATTTCGAAAAGGTTGTAAATCTTTATCCTTTTGATTACAATTCAAATTTAATGTATGCCTGGTCGAATTTCCAGCTCGGTAAAACAAAAGAAGCCGAAATGCTTTTTAAGAAAGTACTGCTGATTAGCCCCGACGACGCATCTGCGCTAGAAGGACTGGGGCTGCTGGGAAAGAAGTAGATTTTTCGTTGTGCCGGGAGGTAAGTCCCGGCATAAATGTATCCACTCTGTCATTCCAGCGAAAGCTGGGGGTACCCTCTGGGTCATCCAGACGTAATATAAGTCTCTATCCGCTCTGTCATTCCAGCTGCGTTCCCCCTGTCATTCCGGCGGATTTTAGGCCGGAATCTAAAGTTCTTCGCTCTTTCTCTTCTCTTCCTCTCTCATCATAATAACTTCTCTCATCAACTCAATTTCTTCTTTACTAAATAAATCATAGAATAAATCTTTCTACTCCTTATTTTTTTCTTCAATTATTCTTATCTTCCAGTCCCTGTGCCAATCTTTTAATTTTTTTTCTCTATTTATTGCGTCTTTTACATATTTGAAGATTTCAAAATATACAAGTTTGTTTGCTCTGTAAGTTGAAGAAAATCCTTCAATTATTTTATCTTTGTGCTCTAAAACTCTTCGTAGCAAATTATTGGTTACTCCAATATAAAGTACACCATTTTTTTTACTTGCTAATATATATACATAAAATGTTTTTTCGTTCATTAATATGTATTTATTTTGTTTTTTTAGATTGGCTTCGCCGAACAAAAAGCGTTTCCGGCCTAAAATCCGCCGGAATGACAGGGGTGTTGGGTTAGTTTTATTTTAAGAGTATCATTTTCTTTGTACCCATTCTGTTTCCATCAAATAATAAAGAATAAAAATATATTCCTGAAGAAAGATTTACTCCTTCAAATTTAACCTCGTATTCACCTGAAGATTGTTTTTTATTTACCAATGTTGTAATTTCTTTTCCGAGCAAATCATACACTTTTAAAATAACAAAACTGTTATTTTTTATTTGATACTTAATATTTGTTAAAGGGTTAAAAGGGTTCGGATAATTTTGAAATAATTTATAATTTGAAGGTATTTCAGAACTAATTTTAGAAATTGATAAAAATGTAGTGTCCCCTCCGTTAACGGTATGAATTCCTTTTATATCAGCATAAGCCCATCCAATTTTTTTATTAATAAATTGAATAAATGTATAACCCATATTTGTAATTAATGTAGTATCAGGAATTTGACAAAACCAATTATTTCCTCCGTTAGTAGTTTGATAAATAACCCCTCTACGACTAAGATTTGGATATTGATATGAACTACCAACTCCCCAGATTGTATCTTTATTTAAAATAGAAAAATGATAAATACCACCAATATAACTTAAAGGAAGAGGTTGATTCACCCAACTTATACCGCCATTAGTGGATTTTTTCATAAGATTTCCCATTCCACCTGCTTTCCAACCGGTTAAAGAATCAATAAAAGTAATTTGAGAAAATCCTACCTCATCGCCAATTTTAGTCCAGTTAAACCCGCCATTAGTAGTTCTGTATAAAAAACCAAATACATCTCCTGTACTGAAAAATCCCATATTTTTATCATACATATAGATTTTTTGAGGAAGCACACTGAATCCACCAGAATATATTAATAACCAATTATTCCCTCCATCGGTTGACCTGAATACTCCACCATTAAACCCATTATCATCAACAACATACATTGTATCCTTATTTAATATAAACATATCATCAAAGTGATTTGCAAAAATAGATGCTGGAAGAATATTCCAGTTAATACCTGAATTTATTGTCTTTGATACAAATCCACCGGGTATTCCGGGTCTCCAGCCTCCGCAGATAAAACCCGTGTTTGTATTAATAAATATGATCCTGCTTATATCTCCGTAAACGGAATCTAATTTAAACCAATTATTTCCTCCATTTGTAGTTTTTATAATGTAATTTGTATCTCCCACTGTATTATCTCCCGTAACTGCAAAGCCGAGTAAACTATCTACAAAAGTGATATCGCAAAGCGGTCTGTTATTTAGATTGGGTAAATATTGGTTATACCAGTTGGTAGATTGTATATTTAAAGGGATTGCATAAACGAGCAGAGTTGTTAAAGAAAAGAAAAACAAAAAAAATAGCTTTGTAAGCTTTTTCATAGACCGGTAATTTATTAATTCAAATTATATATCTTTTCAAATAATGTCAAGCAAGATTTACTAATACGATTTAACTTTTTCATAAAAGGCAGGATTTAATTTTAAAAATAATTTACTTGGATTAATTTTTTCCATAAACTTTAATAGCAGCAATTTACGTTATACTATATACGAGTTCTTTTTTTAGAAAAATTTAATTGAATTATTCAATAAATAACATTATTTTAAAATACAATTTCGATTTTAAAAATATTTAACAGATTATGTTTAATAAATCACACATAAAACGTAATCTTTTTTTTCTCTTATTATTTGCCGGTTTATCCTACGCACAAACCAGCGAACCGGAAGGCGAATCCCCTGAATCAATTATTCAGCGTGACCTTTTTATAAAAAACAGGCGCTCGGGCGGAGCCGAAAAGACATTGCCTTTTGATGTTTATTCAAGAGCAATGGAACGCAAAAGAATTATTACCGAAGAAAGCAGGCAATATGACAATATTAATTCCACGAACTGGGTAAGCGTGAATCCGAACGGAATGTTTTATAATGTGACGGGAGTCAATTACATTTCGGGAAGAACAAATTCGATTGCATTTCATCCGACAGACCCAAATACAATTTATATCGGCTCGGCACAGGGCGGAGCATGGAAAACCACGAACGGCGGTGTAAACTGGACGGTTATTACGGACGGACTTTCGAACATATCAAGCGGAAGTATAGTTGTTGACCCGGTGAACCCGAATGTTTTATATTACGGAACGGGAGAACTGAATTTTTCCCTCGACAGTAAATACGGTGATGGTATTTTTAAATCAACCGATGCAGGAGCGACATGGACAAATGTTGCACCGGCTGCAACAATTGGTACTTATGTTGCACAAATGGCAATCGACCCTGCCAACACGCAAAATGTTTATGCTGCAACCAGCAGCGGATTATATAAATCTACAGATGCAGGAGGAACCTGGACACTGAAAACTGCTTTTAATTATGCAATGTGTGTTATAATCGACCCGGCGAATACGCAGGTGATTTTTGTTTCATCGGGCGCATATTCTGCGGGTGTAATTAATAAATCAACTGACGGCGGAAATACCTGGACGGCATTATCATCCGGTTTACCTGCTTCAAACAAAGGAAGAATACAGCTTGCAATGGCACCAAGTAATCATTTAATAATATATGCCAGCATAGCAAGCAGTGCTACATATGCTCTTTTGGCATTATCGAGAACTACAGACGGTGGCACAACATGGACAACCATGGCAACTTCTCCGAATCCGCTGGGGACACAGGGATGGTATGATAATGCAATTGTTGTAAAACCGTCAGACCCCAATTCCGTTCTGGTTGGCGGGCTGGATATTTATCTTTCGACAAACAGCGGTACTACACTTACACAAAAAAGCTCATGGTCGACATCAAGCACAAGCCAGTTTTCACACGCAGATATTCACTGCCTTGCATATAACGGGGCAAATCTTTATTGCGGTTCGGATGGAGGTGTTTATAAATCCACTAACGACGGAACAAGCTGGACTGATTTAAACAGAACACTTTCTACTTTGCAATTCCAGAGTGCGGATTATGACCCGACTAATGTTTTGAATTTATACGGCGGATGCCAGGATAACGACAAGGAAACTTCTACTGACGGAGGCGTAAGCTGGATACAGAGAACGACAGGAGACGGAGGTTATACAATTGTTGACCCCGTAAACACAAATTATATTTACAGTCAGTATGTAAACGGTACTTTGTACCGCTCGAATAATTCAGGTGCTAGTTTTACGAGCATCAGGCCAACGAGTTCTACAGGCGGACTTTTTTATAATCCTTTTGAAATGGCACCGGGTGACCACAATACGATTATTTATGCGCAGGCAGATGTCTGGAAAACAACTGCAGCCCAGACTGTTGCTTCCGGCGGATGGACAAGAATTGCCACTACTGCAACCGTGAACGGCAATGTATCCGCTATAGGAATAAGCACTCTGTCTACAAATAAAATTTATATTGGTACAGATAACGGAAGAATTCTTGTAACGACAAATAACGGTACAAGCTGGACTGTTACTACAGGTTTACCTTATGTAACGGATTTTATTGTTGATCCAGCCAACGATAACATTTGTTATGCTTCTTTTGGAGGGGCAGCAAATAACCAGGTACAGAAAACAACGAATGGCGGAACAACCTGGACAAATATTTCGGCAGGACTCCCGAATATCGCGGCTAATTCTTTGATACTTAAAACAATAACGGGCAGAGCTCTTGTTGTTGGAATGGATGCGGGAGTTTATTATACTACAAACGAAGGTGTGAACTGGTTAAGTTACAATACGGGTTTGCCGAATGTGCAGGTCTACGATTTAAAATATCACGAGAGTACCGGGTTAATATTAGCTGTCACACACGGTCGCGGATGTTGGACTATTTCGGATTCACCGCTTCCGGTTATACTCGCATTTTTTAATTACCAGGTTTCGCAAAACAGCATAGCTCTGCGTTGGGCAACCCAGCAGGAAATTAATAACAACAGGTTTGAAGTGGAAAGATTAAGGCAGGGAGAAACAGGCAGCGACTGGGTTCAGGCAGGCAGTATAAGCGGCAGCGGAACAACTCACGAAACAAAATATTATTCATTCACGGATGAAAATCTGTTCCCGGGAAAATATAATTACAGGTTAAGGCAGTTTGACAACAACGGAAATTTTGAAGTGTTTAATTTAACACAGGTTGTATCGGTAAATCTTCCGGGTGAATTTAAACTGTATCAGAATTATCCTAATCCCGCAAACCCGTCAACCAGTATTGATTTTAATTTGCCCGTTAATTCAAAAGTAAAATTGATTATTTACAACATGCTCGGGCAGGAGATGGAAACCGTTATTAATTCCGATTTAAGTGCAGGGTATTATACCAAAAAAATTGACCTCACATCTTTATCAAGCGGAATCTATTTTTACAGGCTTTCGGCAGCATCTCCAAGTGCAGGGTTTGACAAGACAATAAAGTTTATTGTATTAAAATAAGAAAAAAACTTTTCCCTTATTTTTTTAACAATATTCCTTTATTTTTCAACTATGGATTGTCCCTTTTGCAATATAGTTGAAGATAATTTTATATTAAATTCCGAGCTTGCATTTGCCGTGAATGATATACATCCCGTTTCAAAAGGACATACCCTTGTAATTCCAAAAACACATGTGCAGAACTATTTTGATTTAGAACGCGTATATCAAATAGCCTGTTGGGAACTTGTGAACAAAGTAAGAGTATATTTACAGAAAAAATATAATCCCGACGGATATAATGTCGGATTGAATATTAACAGGATTGCGGGGCAGAGTGTATTGCACGCTCATGTTCACATTATACCCCGATATTCAGGCAAGTCTCATGAAAACTACGCCATTGAAAACATGGCAGAAAAAGAGTTTTTTTAAAAAGGATAAAATCTTATAGAATATTT
>Ga0224522_1000409_pt1 | contig 14665 bp, 12 predicted proteins | sample CFST25metaG_FD_182733 | JGI IMG/M metagenome (GOLD analysis project Ga0224522, IMG submission 182733) | Peat soil microbial communities from Stordalen Mire, Sweden - C.F.S.T25 | ecosystem: Environmental > Terrestrial > Soil > Wetlands > Peat | place: Sweden: Norrbotten County, Stordalen Mire...
CTATTAACCGTCATGGTGGTAATGACGAAAATGTTTCAGTAGCCTGGGTGCCAGGAGCATTCGAAATTCCCTTAACAGCAAAACGAATGGCTAAAAGTGGAAACTATGATGCTGTCATCTGTTTAGGTGCTGTTATTCGTGGAGCCACTCCACATTTTGAAATGGTTGCCGGTGAAGTTACAAAAGGCGTTGCACTTGTTGGCCTGGAAACAGGTATTCCTGTCATATTTGGTGTGTTGACAACCGATACAATAGAGCAAGCTATCGAGCGTGCAGGTACAAAAGCAGGAAATAAAGGTTTTGATGCAGCCGTTACAGCTATTGAAATGGCGAATCTTTTGAAACAGTTCTAAAAGATTTAAGCGGGGATAACCCTTATGACTATCCCCGCTTAAATCTTCTAAACAAAGAAGCTGATAAATAGTGCAATATTTAGTATTGTAACAATGGCTCCAATTGTATAAAGCCATATTTTGGTGCGGAGTTTATTGGCATACTTGCCCATGATCTCTTTTGAATTCGTGAGATGTATCTGTAGAAATATCGTGATAGGGAGTTGAATACTTAAAACCATCTGCGATATAATCAAAGCCTTAAATGTATCTTTAATCATAAAGACAATCGCTAGTGCAACGATAAGTGATACTCCGACTCCTACTTTAGAGTGGGGATCCTTAATATCAAATGGTTCTTTATAAATTCCCGCAAAAATAGATCCTGCAGCCATTCCAGAAGTAATCGTACTTGCCAGTCCTGAGAACAGAAGGGCTAATGCGAAAATTGTTCCTGCATTCGATCCTAGTAAAGGGACTAATAAATCTTTCGATTGTTCCAATTTGTCAACAGCAGTGTGATGTTTAAAAAAGGTTGTCGCAGCTAATAGAATCATCGCACTATTGATACCCCATCCTACAATCATAGAAAACAGGGTGTCGAAAAACTCATAGTCGAGCTGTCGTTTAATGATCTTCTCATCTTTTAAATTCCACTGCCTACTTTGAATTACTTCGGAATGAAGGAAAAGGTTATGTGGCATCACAACGGCACCCAGGACACTCATAATAATCAGCATCGAACCCTGGGGGAAGCTCGGGGTTATCCAACTTTGAGTTGCACTTCCCCAGTCGATATCTACAAGAGTTAGTTCGTAAATAAATGAGAGACCAATGATTGAAACAAAACCAATAATCCATTTTTCAATCATTCTATACGAGTTGGTATAGAGCATAATGAGGGTGAAAACCACGGTCAGGAATGCGCCTGCCTGAATAGGAATTTTAAAGAGCATATTCAATGCAATAGCAGCTCCAATAATCTCCGCAAGTGAAGTTGATACAGAAGCAAGAATAGCCGACCCGAGAATAGTTCTGGAGTAATGTGGTTTCAGATAGATAGTAGCTGCTTCTGACAAACATAGTCCGGTAGCAATGCCTAAATGTGCAACATTGTGTTGTAAAACAATTAGCATTATGGTACTCAAAGTAACCATCCAAAGTAGCAGATAACCATAATCGGCTCCTGCTGCCAGATTGGAGGCCCAGTTGCCCGGATCGATAAAACCAACGGTGACAAGAAGTCCTGGTCCAATGTAATTAAAGAGATCTAGCGCACCAAATCTAGGTTTATGTATTTTTTTATCCATAGTATCCGAAAAGAATTTACTCAAATATAACCCAAAAACAGTCAAAAGTGTTTACTTTCCTTAAAAAGTTGTTACTTTGCATTAAATTTGAATAGAAGTCTGCGGTATGGAAAACGCTATATTGATATACAATACGCTTAGTCGTAAAAAAGAGGAATTTGTTCCTTATAATCCTCCGTTTGTAGGACTTTATGTTTGCGGGCCTACCGTATACGGCGATGCGCATCTTGGCCATGCCCGTGCGGCAATCTCTTTCGATCTAGTATTCCGTTATCTTACAGCCGTTGGATATAAGGTGCGTTATGTGCGCAACATTACTGATGTGGGTCATCTTGAGAATGATGCCGATGAAGGCGAAGATAAGATTGGGAAAAAAGCACGTCTGGAAGAACTTGAGCCGATGGAAGTGGTTCAGTATTATACCGATCGCTATCATTCAAACATGGATCAACTCAATGTGCGGAAACCGAGTATCGAGCCTCGTGCTTCAGGTCATATTATAGAGCAGATAGAACTTGTTAAAAAAATTCTTGCTGCAGGTTTTGCCTATGAGTCTAATGGATCTATATATTTTGATGTCGCCAAATATAATGAGACACATCACTATGGAGAGCTATCCGGGCGTGTACTCGAAGATATGTTATCGAACACCCGGGTATTAGATGGGCAGGATGAAAAAAGAAATAGCTTTGATTTTGCACTCTGGAAACAAGCGCAGCCTGAGCACATCATGAGATGGCCTTCTCCATGGGGAGATGGTTTTCCGGGATGGCATATGGAATGTTCTGCAATGAGTTGCAAATATCTTGGCGAACAGTTTGATATTCATGGTGGTGGGATGGACTTGATGTTTCCGCATCACGAAGCTGAGATTGCACAGAGCGTGGCGGCCAATGGACGTCAGCCTGTGCACTATTGGATGCATAATAATATGATCACCATTGGTGGACAGAAGATGGGTAAGTCGTTAGGTAATTTTATTACCCTCGATGAGTTCTTCTCTGGAAATCATGATCGTTTGGAAAGAGCTTATAGCCCAATGACGATCCGTTTCTTTATTTTGCAAGCACATTATCGTTCAACACTCGACTTTTCTAATGAGGCATTGCAAGCTGCTGAAAAGGGTTTTCATCGTTTGTTAGCCGCAAATGAAACATTAAAGAAGCTAAAAACTTCCGAAGCTTCCAGTATAGATATTGAAGCAATTCGCAAAGGATGTTATGATGCGATGAACGACGACTTTAATAGTCCACAGGTTATAGCATCACTATTTGAAGGTGTTCGTGTGATCAATCAGATTCACGATGGTAAGGAGACTATTTCAGCTATTGATTTAGCAATACTTAGCGAAACCTTTAATACATTCGTTATTGATGTACTTGGCTTATTGGATGAAGTTACTGCCGGGGGTCAGGATAGTAAAGTAAATGGTTTGATGGAGTTGATATTGCAGATCAGACAAAATGCACGTACTACTAAAGATTGGGGCACTTCTGATTTGATAAGAGATGAATTGAAGAGCTTATCTATCCAGGTAAAAGACACAAAAGAAGGTCCGGTTTGGTCTGTTGAAGATTAAAATCATTGATCCTTCTGATATAGCGCGGTATTAACTTGTTTAGAGTTAGTACCGCTTTTTTATGCATAATAGAATCTGATTGGTCTTTAATAAAAATTGAAAGCCGATCAGAAGGAGATCTGACCATTATCATAAACAGACCTTTACTCTCTAAGCAGATCAATGGGTACTGATGACCTGAAGTGTACATGGTTTTACTACAGAGGATGAACTATGATAGAACTACATTCTGAGTAACTATTTATCCTGGGTAAATGCGATCATAGATTTAGTGTAGACATTTACTCAGAGTCATCTGTTTTTTGAGGTTGATTAAAAATTATATTTTGAGTGTTATATTGTTTTATCCCGAGCAAAATTTTAGGGTTTTTTATAAATATTTTTTATGTGTAATAACAATTGTAAGAATTTATTTTATAGCTTTGCGAAAACGATTGCACAAAATTATCTCGAAGTGTAAAGATCTATAAAGGATTGTTTTAAAGATCTGAAATTGTTGCGTTAAGCGTCGTAAATGAGCATTTATATTTGAGCTTTATCTTAAAGGATTGATCTGTTTTTTGAATTTTATTCTTTATCTAAATAACTTTAAAAACATGAAGTCGAGCGTAAATTTTAGATTGTTTTTATTTATTAGTGCAATCGTTGGCTTAGGTTGTAGTTCATTATTTGCTGCAACAGTAACAAATTCTCCTGCAAATCCTGCCAATGCCGATACGCTTTCAAAAGAGAGTGTAAAACAAAAAATGAAGTTGGTAGCCGATTGGCAGATCGAACATAAATACAAATATCCTGATTACGATTGGACTGTAGGAGCGCTTTATGCAGGGATGGCTGAGTGGGCAAAGATTGCAGGAAACGACTCGTATTGGGAATACATGAAAGGTATTGGTGTAAAATTAAATTGGGGATTAGGTCCAAGGTTATACCATGCTGATGATCATTGTATTGGTCAGATGTATGCTGCTTTATATCGCAAATATGGTAAACAATATATGATTCAACCTACGTTGAATGCGTTTACCTACATTACAGAATATCCCTCAAAAGTAGATTTAGAATTTAAAGGCAAGGCTTCTGATCGTTGGAGTTGGTGTGATGCTCTTTTTATGGGACCAACTGTTTGGGCCAAAATGGCTAACATTACTGGCGATAAACGTTATTATTCATTTATGGATCGTGAGTTTAAGGCAACGACAAGCTATTTATTCGATAAAGAAGATTCTTTATATTTCCGTGATAGCAACTATTTCACGAAAAAGGAGAAAAACGGGAAGAAAGTTTTTTGGGGTAGAGGTAATGGATGGGTGTTTGCCGGAATAAGTATCATCTTGACAGAAATTCCAAAAGATTATAAAAACCGTAAGATGTATGAAAAGATATACCTGCAAATGGCACATCGTTTAGCTGGATTGCAAGGGCCTGATGGTTACTGGCACGCAAGTTTGCTTGATCCGGATAGTTATCCGAACCCGGAAACCAGTGCAAGCGGATTTAATTGCTATGGTCTGGCTTGGGGTATCAATAATGGATATCTTCCAAAAGAAAAATATCTTCCAATCGTTAATAAAGCTTGGGCTGCAATGGTTCGTTCAGTAGATCCTGATGGGAAACTATGTTGGGTTCAACCTATTGGAGCTGATCCGAAATCAGTTACACGCGAAATGACAGAAGTTTATGGCGTTGGTGCTTTCTTATTGGCCGGTAGCGAAATGGTTAAATTATTAGAAAAGTAAAATGAATTCAGACAGGAGAAGAACAACCATAAAAGATATTGCTGAAGCACTGAATCTTTCAGTGTCAACAGTATCAAGGGCTTTGCAGAATAATCCACGTATTAGTAAAGAGACCACTGAAGTGGTGAAAGAAATGGCTCTTTCTTTGGATTATTCTATACATGGTCCGGCTGCTGCATTGCGAACAGGGCAAGGAAATAATATCGGTGTTATTGTTCCTCGGGTAAATCGTCAATTCTTCTCTTCCATTATCGGGGGTATTGAACAAGTTTTACGAACTAATGCATTAAATACTTTCATCTATCAAACACAAGAGTCGTTTGAAAATGAGCAACAGGGCGTTCAGGCAATGCTGAATGCAGGAGTAGATGGACTGATGATCTCTCTTTCTGTAGAAACACAAGCATTCGATCATATTGAACGATTTTTACGTAGTGGTCGTCCGGTTGTGTTTTTTGACCGTTGTATGGAAGACTCCTCTTTAAGCAGAGTGATGATTGATGATTTTCAGGCCGCTTATCAAATAACAGAACATGTTTTGGCTAATGGATGTCAAAAATTTGTTTATCTGGGTGGAAGTGAACATCTGATGATGTATCGAAATCGTAGAAAAGGGTTTGAGCAGGCACTCATTGATCATCATATTCATTCTACGGATGCCCATATCTATGAAAATTCATTAACAAGAGAAAAAGGATACGATATCACTAAACGGCTAATCGAAACAGGTCAAACGCCAGATGCAATTATTTCTGCTTCTGATTTTTCTGCATTGGGAAGTATTCTTTGTTTAAAAGAGGCTGGTATTAAAGTGCCTGAGCAAGTCTGTGTTACAGGATTTGCAAACGAGCTCTTTACAGAGATAATGGATCCTTCATTGACAACAATAGAACAGCATGCACGAGAAATTGGGATGAAAGCTGCCGGAATAATGGTTCGGAATATAAAGGGTTTCTCAGAAACCGAAACTGTTTTCATTCCAACAGAACTAATCATTCGAAAGTCATCTTTGAGACATCGTAAATAAAAGAAACATCAAAAACCTTCAAGGGGTGAAGGTTGAATAATATTAAATAAATTCCACTGGGTATTAACCATTCAATAATTAGAAAATGAAAACATTAATTGAAGAAAGATTTGGAACACATCCTGATGACTTCAAAAAGTATACAACAGAGACAATCAGGAAAGATTTTTTGGTTTCGAGCATCATGCAGCCCGACACGGTAAAGTGGGTTTATTCTCACAACGATCGTCTTATGGTAGGTGGTATCATGCCTGTTGAAGAGCAACTCTCTTTACAAACATTAGATCTTTTAAGAGCAGAATATTTTCTGGAAAGAAGAGAACTTGGTATAATCAATACTGGAGGAGCCGGTGTTGTTTATGCAGATGGTCATGCCTGGGAACTCGAGAATAAAGATGCACTTTACATCGGAAAAGGAATTCGCGAAGTATCATTTGCCAGTATGAATGCACAAAATCCAGCACGTTTTTATGTGAATTCTGCTCCTGCGCACACATCATATCCTACAAAACGAATCACAAAGGCCGATGCAATCTCTGTAGATATGGGCTCATTAGAAACATGTAACGCTCGTACAATTAATAAAATGATTGTTAACCAACTGCTTGATACTTGCCAATTACAAATGGGGTTAACAGAACTTAAAACAGGTAGTGTCTGGAATACAATACCGGCACATACCCACCCACGAAGAATGGAAGCCTATTTCTATTTCGATCTGCCTGCCGATCAGGCTGTTTGTCATTTCATGGGACAGCCTCAGGAAACCAGACATATCTGGATGAAAGGTGAGGATGCTGTTATTTCTCCAGCATGGTCTATTCACGCCGCTACTGCTACTGCCAACTACTCATTTATCTGGGGTATGGCTGGCGAGAATCTGGATTATGGCGATATGGATATGGTAAGCACTGGTGATTTGAGATAATTTTAATTTCTGCTTGTTTCGATTCTAGTTTCAAGCTATTTATGTACCGAAAAATTATAAACAAATGAAAAATAAACTTTTTGATCTAACAGGAAAAGTTGCACTTGTAACAGGTGCAACACATGGTCTTGGAATGTCGATGGCAAAAGCATTGGCAGATAGTGGTGCCAAGATTGTTGTAAACGACATTAATCCTGAGAAACTGGCTGCTGCAAAGGCAACTTATAATGCTGATGGTTACGAAGTATTCACTTATATATTTGATGTAACGAATGAACCTCAGGTTATTAACGGCTTGGCTTTAATCGCTAACGAAGTTGGTCCGGTTGATATTCTGATCAATAATGCAGGTATCATTAAACGTGTTCCGGCATTAGAAATGAATGTAGAAGATTTCCGTCAGGTTATCGATATTGATTTAGTAGGTCCTTTCATTCTTTCAAAGCAAGTTGCTCGTGGAATGGTTGCTCGTAATAGTGGTGGTAAAATTATCAACATGTGTTCTATGATGAGCGAATTAGGTAGAGAAACTGTTTCTGCTTATGCTTCAGCAAAGGGTGGATTGAAGATGCTGACAAAGAATTTAGCTACTGAATGGGCTAAATATAATATCCAGATCAATGGCATAGGTCCAGGATACTTCGCAACGGCTCAAACAGCCCCTCTCCGCGAGGCTGGGCATCCATTCAATGATTTTATCATCAGTCGCACACCTGCCGCTAGATGGGGTAGTCCTGACGATTTACAGGGTGCTGCCATTTTCCTTGCATCACCTGCTTCTGATTTTGTAAATGGTCAGATCTTATATGTTGATGGTGGAATTTTAGCATCACTTGGAAAAGCTTCAAACGAATAGTTTGATATAACATTCATAAAATACTTTGGGGAGGCTGCTTTCATCTTTTTTGATCAGCCTCTTTTTTTATGCAATTATTTTTGTGAAAGTTGAAATAATCAGATCTTTTTAAATTTTACATAAGTATCCTGTGTTGAGTTTGTTATAATTTTTTAAGCCTATTCAGGATTATTGCAAATGTTAAAAATTGATTAAACCCGTAATTCAACAGAACTTTACAAATAATGCAATGTTATCTCACCAGTTGTTTGGAAAAATGCTAAATAACGTCTCATTCGTTTTATCCTTGGTGCTGTACTTGGTTTTAAATGAAAGAGAATTATAATGAGCGAAAAATGTAGATTGGGTTTATGTTTCGTGGTGAATGTTGAAAACCGTTGTCTGAAAAGATGGCGGTTTTCTTTATATTTGTATAGATCTAATTGCAAGGAACCGAAATAAGAAATTAGTGTCTTATTTTTCTGGATGTAACGACCATGTAACGATTCAAAAACAGGAGATTCAATCAATGAAAAAAGAACTATCTGATTTTATTAAAACGTTGGAGGAAAAGTTAGTTCCACTATCTCAGCAAACGAATTTGGCTTATTGGAATGCAGCTATCTCTGGAAATGATGAAGATTTTACTTTATTTGAAGTTCTGAGCGTTAAACTAACCGAAATTTATTCAAACAAACGCTATTTCAATAAAATAAAAAAGATAAAAGATTCAGGTACTATCATTGATCCTATTGCTCTTCGACAGCTTCACCTTCTTTATAACGCTTTCCTTGATAATCAGGGGACTCCTTCCTTGATGAAGAAACGCATTAAATTAGAGACTGAAATTGAGAAGAAATATAATAATTTCAGGGTTTTATTAAAGGGACACGAAATCAGTGACAATGAAGTTGAGGACATTCTAAAAATGTCGACCAATTCTGATGCGGTAAAAGATGCCTGGGAAGCGCATAAAAAGATTGGTCCACTGGTTGCAACGGATATTCTGAAATTGGTTAAGTTGCGTAATAAGATTTCTGTAGATCTCGGGTTTAATAATTATCATGAGATGAGTTTGATGCTCAATGATCAGCAACCGGCAGAAGTGTCCGCATTGTTTGATGAACTTGATGCGCTTACCCATGATGTGTTTATAAAGCTAAAGAAGGAGATTGATGCTTTTCTTAGTAATAAATTCTCCATTTCACAAGCCGATCTCTGTCCATGGCACTATCAGAACCGTTATTTCCAGGAGGCTCCTGTCATTTCTTCACTCGATCTGGATCATTATTTTCTCGATAAAAATCTTGAGGCACTTACCATAGCATATTATAAAGGGATTGGTTTGGACATTACAGATCTCATTGCGAAAAGCGATTTATATGATAAACCCGGAAAAAATCAACATGCTTTTTGCATCAACATCGATAACGGGGGAGATGTGCGGGTTCTCTGTAATTTAAAATCAAATCAGTATTGGATGAATACCATGCTCCATGAGTTTGGTCATGGGGTTTATGATAAGAATATTGACCATAAATTGCCTTATATATTGCGCGAGCCCTCACATATCTTCACTACAGAAGCAATTGCAATGCTTTTTGGAAGGTTTTCTACAAATCCACAATGGATTCAGGATATGATTGGAATAACTGATGAAGAAAAAAGTTCCATCACCGAAGGTTGTTTCAATACTCTACGTGCTGAGCAACTTGTTTTTAGCAGGTGGGTTCAAGTTATGTATCGATTTGAAAAATCGATGTATGAAGATCCCGATCAGGACTTAAACAAGCTTTGGTGGGATCTGGTAGAAAAATATCAAATGATTAAACGTCCAAAGGATCGTAATGAACCCGATTGGGCTACAAAGATTCATATTGCCACTTCTCCCTGTTATTATCATAACTATTTGCTGGGCGAGTTATTGGCTTCGCAACTGCTCTATTATATCACTAAGAATGTGATTCATTCAGAAAATGTACGACTGGAGAGTTTCGCAAATAAGAAAGAAGTAGGCGCTTTCCTGATTGAGAAAATATTTAAGCCCGGATCGGTTTATCATTGGAGTGAATTGATAGAAAGAGCTACCGGTGAAGCGCTTACAGCATGCTATTATGCAAAACAGTTTGTTGATTAAGAAAAGATTACTTCCACTTTAACGTTTCAATTAAATGATCTATATCTTTTGAAACAAAATCAATTACCGGAACCAACGAATCATTATTCGGTAAAGCATTAAAATAGAGAGCCCCTCTTAAAAAGTGATGAACGCTATCGGTAACATAAAACTGATACACAGAAGCAGCTTCGGCTCCTTGAATCTTGTAAATAGTACCATATACTTTATGCGAAGGATTATTTATTTCGCTTTCTTCGATGGCTGTTGCTTTCGCAATATGTTTAGAAACGAGTATGTGCGAATCGTCAAGATATTTCTTTAAGTTGTTATTCAATGGTTTGTAGCTAAGATGTAGCACCCCTTTAAATCTTGAAAACTCAAGATTAACCCAATACTTTTCATCCGGACTGTTTTTGTCGGAGCTTATCTTACAATATACCGGCATGCTAAAAGAGTAGGGGAGTGTTGAATCGAGGTCGCGATAAGCCTTTACAGGGGTGTCAATTCGAAAGAACCCTCTTGGTTTCGGGACATAGTTTTGTTGACATGCCGTTGAGAAAAGGGATAGTAGCGCTATTATAAACGCAAAACGGAAAAGAAATATGCGGTATTTAATCATTAGCAGTGCTGTTTTTTATTCGTCAGTATCGGCCACTTGCGGGAGTTTAACCCTGATGCGTCTTATTCTTCTTTTATCGACAGATTCTACAACGAAGTCGAGTTTTTCAAATTTCACCTCGTAGCCTGCTTCAGGTATTCTTCCTGCTAATTCAAGTATTAATCCTGCCAGTGTATCGGGGTCACCAGGAAGGTCATCAAAAAGATTGTCTTCGGTATCGGTTATTTTACAGAAGTCGTTCAGGGTTACCTTAGCTTCAAAAAGATACTCATATTCATTGAGTTGATGATATATACGATCTTCTGTATCGTTATCATATTCATCATTTATCTCTCCAACAATTTCTTCAAGAATATCCTCCATTGTAACAATTCCTGTGGTACCACCAAATTCATCGATTACAATTGCAAGGTGGATATGTTTTTCTTGAAACTCGTGAAGCAGATCGCTGATACTTTTATTTTCTGTGATAAACCAAGCCTTTCGAATGAGTCGTTTCCAGTCTTTTGTGTCAATATTTTTGGTGTAGGGCAAAAGATCTTTTACATAGACTATTCCCTTGATCTGATCGATGGTGCCCTCATAAATTGGTATGCGTGAATACCCGGAGCTGATGACGGTTTGGATAAGATGATCGAAGCTCATTGTTATTTCGACCGCAGTAATATCCATTCTGGAACGCATAATTTCTTTAACATCAATGTCGCCAAATCGGGCAACACCTTTCATTAATTGCTGTTCATCTTCGGTGGTTTCAGAAATTGCCACATCGTTCAGTGTTTCAATAACCAGTTGTGGTGTAAGTTCCTTTTTCTTATGAAATTTAATATGAAATAATTTTATGGCTAACCGAATGAGAAATCCGTTAATTGGATAGAACACAATTGACTGAAAAAAGAATAGGAGCACCAGAAAAATAAGCGGGATAATGACGAGAATCATTTCGGGTGCGAGAACACCTGCTAAAAGAGGAATTTGTTGGGTTATACTATGAGGTTCCAAGAACAATTAATTTTATGGTTCAGGGTGCTAAATTACAAATAAAAAGGGCAGTTACGAATAACTGCCCTGATATCATTTAGTTAATTTTTAGAATGGAAGGTCGTCATTTGAATTATCGGAGGTAAAAGTGGTGTTTTCCTGTTGAGAATTCAAATTGTTGCCCTGCATGCCGGCGCTGATATAAGACTCAGGTTGCGATGAAACAACTGGGCCGGTACCCGTTCCTGATGGTTTTCCTCCCACCATTACTAAGTTATCGCAAGTTATTTCAGTAATATATCTTTTAACGCCGTCTTTGTCATCATACTGACGAGAACGAAGGCGGCCTTCCAGATAAATAGTACTTCCTTTACGAAGATATTTTTCGGCAACATCGGCTAGTCCACGCCAAACCACAATGTTGTGCCATTCAGTATGTTCAGTCTTTGTGCCATCCCTTCCAGGGATAGATTCAGTGGTAGCAATTGAAAAAGTAGCCTTTTTAATACCGTTCCCAATGTCCTGTGTGACTGGGTCTTTTCCAAGATTTCCGAGCAGGATTACTTTATTAACACCTAATGACATTTTAATAGTTTTTTAAAAAGTTAACGACTATGTGATTAACAAATATACACTTTTAACATCCTTAAATCAATTATTATTTTTTCAGATTTGGAATAATAACGTTTAAATAATTTTCAATCAATCTTGAAGTTGGATACTGTTTGTGATTTTCAAAAGTAACTCCAACCCACTCTTCCTTAATAAACTGTGGATTATAGTCTTCTAGTTTTACAGTAAAAAAACGTGTATTCAATTGTTGATGGGTAAGTTGGTGCGTAAAATCTTTATACGTAGCAGAAATTACCGGTTGATGGTTGGCAATGTTTTCATTCCAGTATTCTGAAGCAGTTAGCATATCAAAATCATAGCATTTAGTGTCTTCAATTAAGGGCAAATCGAACAGTCCATGCCAGATATCCCCTTCTCCACGTCGTTGAATGAAAAAGACGATCTCGTTGTTTTCATTAATATAATAGAGAAATAAATAGTTGAAGAATCTTTTCCTTACAGTAACCTTTTTGCTTTTAAAAGGAAGTTCGTTTACTATTCCTAATGCGAAAGCCTGACATCTATCAGAAAAGATACAATTCGCACAATCAGGATTTCTGGGGACACAATATAGTGCTCCAAACTCCATGAGTGCTTGATTAAAGATTGCGGGATCAGCTTTTTGAAGCAATGACTCAGCCATTTCCCTAATTGCTGTCTTTCCCTTTGACGTATTTATCGGTTGCGTATATCCATTGAGTCGAGAAAGAAAACGGAGCACGTTTCCATCGACTACCACTTTGGGTTCTCCAAAGGCAATACTGACAATCGCAGCAGCAGTATACTCTCCAACCCCTTTTAAACTGATAATCTGATCATAAGTTGAAGGAAAAACACCATCATAGATTTTAAGCACCTGTTTTGCGGCTTCATGCATGTTTCTGGCCCTACTATAGTACCCTAATCCTTGCCACAATAATAAAATTTCTTGTTGGTCGGCATTAGCTAATAGATCGATAGTAGGAAATCGATCTATAAAACGGAGGTAATACGCAAGCCCCTGATTGATTCTGGTTTGTTGAAGAATAACCTCTGAAATCCATATCTGATAAGGGTTTCGAGTGTTTCTCCATGGTAAATCGCGCGCATTATTGCGATACCAATTGGTTAATTGTGTACTAAATTTTATCATTTTATGCAAACATAATAAACAGAGCGGGTTAGAAAGAAAAAAAATGAAATTCTTTTCGCAATCCATTAAAAAGATTTATATTTGCATCCCCATTAAAAAATTTATTATCAAATTCTTAAACCGATACTGATATGACAAAAGCAGAAATCGTAGCTGAAATTGCTAACAAAACAGGAATTGAAAAAGTTGCAGTTCAAGCAACAGTTGAAGCATTCATGGAAACCGTTAAGAAGTCACTTGAAAAAGGTGATAACGTTTACTTAAGAGGATTCGGAAGCTTCACAATTAAAGAAAGAGCTGAAAAAACAGGTCGTAATATTTCTAAAAATACTACTATCATCATCCCAGCTCACAACATTCCAGCATTTAAGCCTGCAAAGAGCTTTGTGAATGAAGTAAAGACCAGTGTAAAATAATTAAAGTTTCAAACTATGCCTAGCGGAAAAAAGAGAAAAAGACATAAAATGGCTACACACAAGCGCAAAAAACGCTTGCGTAAGAACAGACACAAAAAGAAATAAGCTTCTTTATTGTCTTTTTCCAGAAACTTAAATTACATAATGTCTGTTTACAGGCATTATGTAATTTAGTTTTTGGACAAATGCATTGTCTCAGCATTTTATCAGAAGTTAATAGTAATTAAATGCCACACCTCCAAAAAAATTAAAACCGGTGAACAGAGAATTAATCATTGATTCAAGTGCCTCAGATGTGAGCATTGCGCTACTCGAGGATAAGAATCTGGTTGAACTCAATAAAGAAAAGAACAACAATAGTTTCGCCGTTGGAGATGTTTACCTTGGTAAGGTAAAGAAAATAATGCCGGGTCTTAATGCCGCATTTGTTGATGTAGGATATGAGAAAGATGCATTTTTGCATTATCTGGATTTAGGTCCACAAGTAAATTCTCTCAATAAATATCTGAAACAGACACTAAATGGCGGTGCTAACCATTTAACGATGGCTGATTTTGAGCCAGAGCCTGATATTGAAAAGACTGGGAAGATTTCTCAAGTACTTACACCAAATCAGCTTGTACTCATTCAAATTGCCAAAGAACCTATCTCAACGAAGGGGCCAAGAATCTCTTCGGAAATCTCATTTGCAGGACGATTTTTAGTTGTAGTTCCGTTTTCGAACAGAATCTCAATATCTCAGAAGATAAAGAGTGTTGAAGAACGGAATAGACTTAAGCGTCTGATTCAAAGTATCAAGCCAAAGAATTACGGGGTTATTATCCGTACTGTAGCTGAAGGAAAGAAAGTAGCTGATCTCGATGCCGACTTACAGAGTCTGGCACTGAAATGGGAATTAGCACTCCGGAAGTTAGGTACAGCTACACCTCCCCAAAAAGTCATTAGCGAACTCGATCGCACACAAGCAATACTTCGCGATCTGCTCAATGAATCGTTTAACTCTATACATGTTAACGATTCTATTATTTTTGAGGAAGTT
>Ga0224522_1000412_pt1 | contig 14544 bp, 7 predicted proteins | sample CFST25metaG_FD_182733 | JGI IMG/M metagenome (GOLD analysis project Ga0224522, IMG submission 182733) | Peat soil microbial communities from Stordalen Mire, Sweden - C.F.S.T25 | ecosystem: Environmental > Terrestrial > Soil > Wetlands > Peat | place: Sweden: Norrbotten County, Stordalen Mire...
GAAGATCCCCCCGTCAACGAAACCGAGCGCTCTTCAAAGGTCACAGCTTGCAGCCCACCACCAGATTTTGCTTCTTGGATGGGTGCCAGCACCCAGCGCAGACTCTCCAGGAGAGACCCCTTTAAGCGGGCCTCAGCCTCTTCCTTTCGCTGATGGGCCTCTTTGGACTGGTGCTGGTCGAGGTTCAGGGCGTCCTTTTCTTCCTCAACCTGCTTCCAAGCCAGATATTGTCTGCATTGTTCCCAAGTATGGCTCACTGCATCTTCATCAAACGCTAGGTAAATGAGCCGATTGGCATTCTGACGAGGCTGAGCACCGCGCTTTTGCAGGATCTCTGCCGCTGTCTGGATTGCACGGCTTTCTTTCACCTTGCTGCGATGGGGGACTGTGGGGGCAAGAACCACCAGACGCAGGGTTTCGTCATCCTGGATGTCCTCACTAGCCGAGAATACTTGAACTGCACCGATGTCGCCTCGCCCCAGCAGCTGACGCACGCGTTCGCGAAGCTCTGGGATCAGGTGCTCTTCCCGCTTAAAGCGGCTCTTCCTATCTTCGGCCTCACGCCGCAAGTTCCAGCGGATATCGAACCAAAAGCGATCGTTGGCAGCATACAGGTGATAAAGTTGATCATTCAGGTGCTTCAGGGCGTCATCTACCCTGCCCAAGGAGATATCCGGTTCAGCACAGCCTAGAAGGATCGACTTCGAGGTCAGGCCCCGAACCCGCTGACTCTGACCCGCTGGCGCACTACCCAAGAAAAGAGTTCGGCTAACCCGACGGCAATATTGGTGCGTGCCGAACAAGGCGTTCTGGTTGTCTAACTGAGTGGGGATGGCCTTGGGGCCGTCGACGTCCTTGTCGATGACTTGCTCCCAGCCAGATGGCAAGTAGCGAACCAGTTCATTAGCGATCTGAGGATCGTGCAAGGGGAGAACACCCGGCAAAATTATCGGGTCGCGGTTGTTGTCCTGCCAAAGGCGGAAGATGACCTTGGCCATCAGGCTGAGGACGCCGCGTGTCTTCTGAAACTTGTCCAGGCCCGCCCAGTCCTCATAAAGTCGGCTAAAAAACTCGGGGTGGACGGGGTAGCACTTTTTAAGCCGATCCAGGTAGGCGGCTTCCGACGCCTCGGTGGGGAACTTGTCTTTGTTGGTAAAGTACAACTCCGCAAAGGCGTTACATGCTGCATCGCGGGATGCCTCATCGACGACTTGGGAGAACAATCGCCGACGAACAATCTCGAAGCCCTCTTCGGTGCCCACAGGCTTCCAGACTGCCTCCTTGCGCCCAAAGACCTTCTCAATGGCGTCCAGGGCCTGTTTGCCACGCACATCGCCCAGCTCCATGTCCGACTGAGGCAAAGACGCCAACATGACCGCCGTAGACACGGTACCAACTGCTTCGGTCAGGGCCTGGATGAAGGACAGGTTAGAGTCAAAGGTTCCACCGGCGTAGGACTTGCCAGGCTCGAACTGACGGAAGTACAGCACGGTCTCGTCCAACAGGATGGCGGTCGGTCCAGCGGCTTCTAGCAGATTAGCTAGGATCTCTTTCCCTGGCGATGTGCCTTCCTTGTCAGCATGCTCGAGCATGGCGTAGCCCTTGGCGCCACCAATCTGCCAAGCCAATTCGCCCCAGAGGGTGTGGACCTTGATCCCGGACCGATCGCGTGGCTCAGATGGGCTGAAGGCGTTGCAGTCCAAAACGGCCACCTTGGCCTTGGGCAGGTCGGTGAGACCAGCATCCTTAACGACCTTTTCCATCCCAGCCAGGTTCTTAGCCTCCACCTTAGACCCAGCAGCGTGGTACACGGTCAGCAAGGTGTGGGTCTTGCCGCCACCGAAAGAGGTTCGAAGCTGGATGACTGGCTCCCCTCCCTTGCCTGCCAGACGGCGCAACACGCTGTTCAACAGCAGGCGACTGCCTTCGGTTATGACCGTGCGCTCAAAGAAGCGTACAGGCTCCTGATACTCAGGCGCCGCCTTGCCCATGGCCACCTTGTTCAGGTCGGCGGCATAGTCCGCCTGGGCATGCCGTTCTTCGAGGACGTCCTTATGGGGAACAATGACTTCACGCCATGGTTTCAGTGCCATAATGCTTTTTCTCCCGCGAATGCCGCCGGTCGGTCGGCCACCCGTACTTGTTAGCCCTATTGGGATTTCTATTGGATAAATCTCTCTGAATCCGGTGCACCGATCAATAGAAAGTCTTTTGATTCCAGTCCTTTCCTTTTCTATCCGAATATAACTAGCTATCAGACGCCCGATTTCACCTCTTTTTTACCAGTACATAGCGCCGCCAGCGAAGCTGGCCCTCAGACAGAACAGACCCTTCAACTGCCAAAGCCTTCAGAGCCTGCCGCACCTTGTGCTCAGGGATCTCGGCCCCAATCCGAGCGTGGATCTCCGGACGGCTGGACCGTTCATGAATCTTCAGGTCTTCAAGAATCAGTTCTCGGACGCGGTAAACCTCAACTCGCTTCAGCGAGGTCTGGCCCTTGAAACCGACTTTCCGCAACACAGAAGCCTCCACCTGGTAACGGACGCCCTTGGTCTTGCCCGTGGCTGTCACCAGGCCCCATTCTCTCAGCTTTCCAAGCCAATCATTCAGCCGCTCAATGCCCCCCAGCTCTAGAGCACCTGCCAGATCCCTGGCTGACATGCTTTCGTGCTGAGCTAGCGTCCCCAACACCAATATCTCCCTGGATGAAGGCTGGAAGTCCTTCTCAACCTTCTTCATGAACTCGATGATCTCTGGTCGGATGATCTTCTTGTAAATGGTCACCAACACGCGATCATTGCCCTCAACAACCACGGGTACCCGCCGCCCCGTTGACAGAAGGGCCTTGTACATCATGTCAAAGCCGGAACCTTCTCTCTCCATCAGCTTCAGATCATGCATGACTCTCACCAGATGCACGTTCCGAGCCTCGGTCTCGTGCAAGATGTTCTGGGGGGTGATTCCGACAGGCAGCAAGCCTGGATTGTGAACTTCCAGACGATCTGAGTACAAATTAATGAAGATGGCGCCGCCTGTGTTATAGGGACGATGAGCCAGAGCATTAACCAACAGTTCGCGCACCACCGCTTCGGCGTAGTGAGGCACCAGCGTCCGCAAAAGACCGTCGGGTAGCTCGTAGGTCTCCTGCCACTCTGGAATCTCGCGCCAAGCTGCGTCTATCAGTTCCACGGGATTCAGAGTGTAGTCATCCCACGTCCATTTCCGGGTCTTCTTGCCGTGTTCATCAAACTTGATGGCCTGGATTACCGGCGCATTGCTCAAGGCCGCACGTGAGCGGGCATCGCCTATCCACATGACACCCAAGTTTGTCAGCTTGCCTTTAGCGGTCAAGTTATAGTGTTCAAGCAACTCCGAGTCTGTCTTGCTCTTCACCGTCACCTTGACACGATCAGAAGCCCGAAGCGCGGCCAGGGTCGTGGCCTTCTTCGCCGCGTCTGCTGCCCCACCGGCCATGACAGCCAGTTCCCAACTGAACGCCGACCTATCCACCATCAACCTAGAGATCTGGTCAGGCAGCAGGGGCTTGGTCTCGTCAGCGATCCGGATGAAGTAACGCCCATCGGACGTTGACGCCACCGACTGATCACAGCGGGCCACATCAATGCGGATGTACTCAGCGCCATTTGAATGAGTCTGTTTGGTCACAACCACGGCCACGTTAACCGTGAGCTGAGGCAGTCGCCGCTGGATGTCCGTCACTTGAGTGGCACCAACTTTTTGGCCGAGAGGCGGAGCATCAGCCTGATCCTCGAAACCAACGTAAATGATGCCACCACGGGCATTAGCCAGGCCAACACAGTCGCGAGTCAACTTGACCATCTTCTGGTTCACACCCAGAATATAGCGGATAGACTTTTGATCGAAAGTTTCGTTCTCAGTGGGCATCTAAGCTCCATCCCATTCTACAAAAGGCTACCTTGTGTTCTCGCCAACCCACTCTTCTGCGAAGCTTCAACAATCGCATGCCAATTTGCCACTAAGGCGTTGTAATACCCCGCGTCTTCAGACCACCCCTTGCGCTCACACAGTGTGTAGAGGCGATACGCAAGCTGGCGCACAGAATCGGCCTTCTCAGGCATCCGGGCTAGAAGTTTCCCAGCTTCAGACTCGCTGACCAGCAATGCTCTGGCCATTTGATGGCAAGCCTCCCAGATAGGAAGGCGTCTGTCGCTAGTTGGATCCCAATTAGCGTCGTACTCCATGATTCGTAACAACCTTACTTTTCCGGCCTTGGCCTCGACTACACCAGCTTCGACCACTCCTTCTACGCTAGTTCCCTTAGCACTGGCCAAGACATTGGCTTCACCGAAAGCAGCTGTTTCAAAGCCATACTGTTGGAACCAGTCCACGCAGAAGCGGGTGTCACTGTCCATGTCGCTTTCGACGTGACTAAAGTACTCGTCGATGGCTTTATTAGTTAGCACCAATGCTTCTTTTACCTTCATTGGAGAACCATCCGCCTCGAGCACGACCGAGAAACTTGAAAATAGGCCGATGCCGGGACCAATTGCTGCTTGCGCAAGATCCACAGGAGCAACAGGCGAAATGCCTTCCTCGCCCCCTACCATCGCCTCCAAGGCAATTGGAATGGTCTCGTTGAGTTCTTTAAGAAATTGCTTCCTAGAAACAGTCGGGGCGTCAGTGGGACGGGGCCTGCAAACAAGCACAATTGAAGAAGCCAAGGCATTGGTATCCTTCGCAATTAACCTACCTGCTCCCTCGGTACGCATGGGCCAAGTTCCAACCACATCAAAACCAGCCGAAATAATAGCCTCTAAGAATGTTTCCCAACCAGTGGATGAAGTGCCGCCTTCATTGGTTTCGCTTTGCTTAAATGCGTAATAGATAGTTACGGGAATGGCAGGATGTGATGCTTTGGCAAGTCGTGTCATCACACTTTTCATACCATCCAAAAAAAACGCTTCGGCTCCCGTTTTGCCCCCATGGCGGTGTGCGGAAGCAACAAGCTCTTCATCCTTTGGGACAAGCACTGTGGAAAAGAGAGATCGGAAATATGGCTTAAGGCTCTGCCGCATCCACACATAAAAAAAGTCGGAAAGATCGGCATAGCCAATATTGTCATAGTAAGGAGGATCGGTAGAAATCACGTTCCATCCGTCGGCCGTTGCAACACTTTGCGCGGGCGCTTGTATCACGAAGCCAGCTCCCTGTGCTGGAAGAGACTGGATCGCCATAACACCCTTGCTTAACGAAAGTTCGAAACTTCCACCCGCACTCGAAAAGGGGTTGGACTCGGCGTAATCCCAAACCATCGGGATTGCCTGCCTTGCAAAAGTCTCCCTGAATGCTCCCCTATCATTCATCCATGAGACAATAGATGAACCAAGGTTCGCAACCTTATCGACCGCAAACGAGAGGTAGACGACAACGGAATCAGCATATGCCGTTGCACCTTTCCCACCGTTTTCCAGGCTCAAACCGTCGTTAACCATACCTGCGGCAACAGCTGCCTCCTGTACCTTCGTATGGACTACATCTATCAGATCTACAAATGTAGTAAGTGCAACTAGCTGGCGTGGGCTAAAAGCATCGCCCCAAGTAGCCATCCCGTACATTGGGAGTCGATCCACATCGTGGCTTGGTGCCGTCACTTTTTCTTCTGGCTTCCACTTTGGGTGTGAATTTCTTGCAATGTCGCGCTGCTGTGCGTCAGCAGGTAAGTAAATTCGCCGATGTGGCCCCTCTGCAACGAGTGCCATCAAATCAGCGCCCATCCTACCTGCACATGCTTCGGTTCGAATGTAGTCCAATTTGAAGCCGGTTGAGCAGGCTACACACGTGGCTCCTCGGTTTTCAACAGTACCCTTTCTACCGCTAAATTTTCCGTGCTTTATCTTGTATTCGACTTTGTTTTTGCTGACCGAAGGTTCAATCCAAGCTCCATCCTCAGCCTTATCAGAAAGAACAAATGATCTGACCAATGGTGTCTTTATTCGACACGCGGGGTTGGGACACTCAACCGTTCTTGCCCAAATCCAAGCAATAACGTTAGCTTTACCACCTCCCAACTCGAGGGGCTCAACTTGCGGATATAAATACCCGATACGGTTGAAGGCTTCATCCCGCATCCAAGTACCAAAACGCCTAACGTCTTCGGCCAATCCACCAACCCCAGGCCAAACTCTGGTGCCATTAAGGTCCTGTTCTTTTTCATGTACCGGCAGCGGTCCCACAGGCGTAATACCTGTAAATTTTGGTGGTATCTCAACGAGCGCTTTGCCAATCATTACAGCAACAGGGTTCAAATCAGAACCATGTGATTCCAACCCTAATCGCTGTGCTTCCAAAGGTATGGATCCGCCGCCCGAGAACGGATCTAAAAATGGTGGCATCTTTTCTGGATTTTCACCTGTTAGCCTGCAAGTCTCACCCCAACTTTTCTTTATCTCCGCGCGGGCACGTTCTAACACCACTTCATCCGTAGTGTTTTCCCAAATCACTAAGTCTCGAATGATTTGGTGAAGTTCCCCACGCTTCTTCTCTACTTCCTTTTTGCTCCGCTTGGGATAGAGAATCTTATCACCAGGGTCATTGACCAACTGCGCGAACAGCACCGCCCTAGCTGCTGCCAAGGGGCGCCTGGCCCACCATAGATGCAGTGTTGAAGGATGTCCATGCCGGATGGATTTCTCGCGGGCTGCTTCACGATTGATATCGTCCAGCGGAAGCGCAACCTCTATAAGCTTTTTTGGATATTTCATTGGCACCCACAAGTCATAATCCAGCGCAAAAATTCCTTGATTGATTCCTGAGCCCCAATAAGCCCCAACAACACCCCAAGTAAACCCAGAAGTGTTGCTACCCTCACCACTATCTGAGGATGCATTAGGCAAGCACGCACGGAAAAGTATAACGCAAGACCGCATGGAGCGCGGTTAATCTCCAAATCTACCTCTTTAACTTTAGCTGGGCTTTCTAAGCCCAGCTTGTCACGATACCATCTGTTCATCACAACCACATTACTTGACCCGAGCTGGGGGAGCTTCTCCTCCACAAAACGTTCGTACACCCAACGAAAGTCCTCATCGATTTCCAATGCTTCGCAGTAAATAGACCGTTGCGTCAGAGAACAGGTTACCTTTACAACCTCACGGCGCCTAAGGCAGTAGGGATAGAGCCAAATCTGTCCCGCTTCAATGTCTTCATGGCGAGAGATAAACTGATTGTATTTCATGCCACCACCATTTTCATCAGGGCCTCTAACTTGTAGTTCACACTGGCCTCGTGGAATCCAGGCTCACGATCCGTAAGATTCGCCACGTACTTCGGCTCTTCCGCTACCGCACCATCCACCAGCACAATGGCCAAGAAGAAGCACTCTGGGTAATTCAGGCTCTGCATGATCTCGTTGCGCGTCACAGTCACTGTGGTGGCACCCTTGGCCCGACCTTTCACCTCGATCAAACGCACATCGCCCTTGTCGTTGGTGGATTCAATATCCCAGCCTTGGTTCTCTGCGCTCACATCCTTAGGTTTGAAGCCTCTGGCCCGCTCGGCCTCCATCACCGCGTCCATTGCCAGATGCTCAATAACCTCTTTGGCGGCTTGATCTTGCGAGAACGTCGCAACGCCTTTGCGACCCTCCACCCAGGCCTGGGGCAGCACCAGGGCGCAGCCGATCACCTGGGGGGTGCGGGGCGAGATGTGCCGCTGGGCTTCCAGCTCTACTAAGCGGACATCCATGCGCTCTTGAAGCTTACGGGCTGCCTCTTCAGCATTGGAAACCTGCACCTGGGGCTGCTTCCCGGCTGCCACGTCTAGCTCCATCTGGGCAGCTTTCTTCTGCAAGTTGACGATCTCTCGAGTCAGACGCTCCCGTACCGCTTGTTTGATCTTGTCCACTTGATGTTCGCGACGGGTTTTTACCTCTTCAAGGTGCTGCGGCACCAGAGTGGTCACTGCCTTTGACAAAGCTAAGCCTTCCAGGTCGCCCTTCAACCACGCTTCCTGGAGCAGCGGTCCCGCCAAGCTGGCCTCCTCACCCGTGGCTGGGCGTAGGTCTAGATGGGGTGCCCATCCACCGGGCACCTGCTCACCAGATTTGCGGACACGGACGAACTGGAGACGGCGTGATACCACGTGGGGCTGCCACGTGGGCGTTCTGACGCCATCCACCAAGCTATGTTCAAGGATATAGAGTAAGTAGGGGTCAGTCTCATGACCGTCTGGGTCTACTAAGACAGCCCCAGCCCGCAAGAGGCCTCGGTTCAGATCCAGTGTCCTGGCCACCACGGCGTCCATCAGAGGATGCCCAGGTGCCACCAGGCGGGCTAGGTCGCGGTCCTTGTAGCGCCGCATCTCCCGCTCGAAGCAGATGCGTGAATACTTCTCCTGCAAGGGCTCTTTCAAACCAGAAGCTACCTGAGTGCCCCTAAGGGTCAACGGCACCCGAGTCACCTCGTAACGGCCAGTTTCCCGCACATGCAGGGTACCACCCAGCGCCTTGAAGGCTTCAATAAAGAAGGCATGGATGAAATGAGGCTGCAGACGACGGGCCTGAGCCTTTTCCATATCGGCTTTTATGGCGAACAGCCCTGCGGGATCAAAGTGGTCCACAGCCAGCCCGCGCTCGGACATCAACACCTTTAGGTTCTCAGTGTCCAAGGCCTCGATGGCCTGTTGCTGGTACTTCTCTCGGGCCACGGGATCGTTGCCGAAACGAATGGCTTCAATCAGCAGGTCCTTTAAGCTTTGCCCAGGGAAGGCCTCACCGAGCACGTCAAATACTCGTCCTCCCAGGGCCTCGGCTTCCTTGGCCAACTTGTCTAATAAAGCTTTGAAGACATCACCTTCACGGGTGCCTTCAGACACCAAGTTGAAAAGGTGGCAGACCTCAGTCTGCCCGATGCGATGGACCCGGCCAAACCGCTGTTCCAGGCGGTTGGGGTTCCAAGGCAGGTCATAGTTGATGACAATGTTGGCGCACTGCAAGTTTACGCCTTCTCCTGCAGCATCGGTGGCAACCAAGACCACAATCTCTTTGTCTTGCTCGAAGGCCAATTGGATCTTACGCCGATCTTCCCGCTTAGTGCCGCCATGGATGGCAACCACTGCGTTTGCACGCCCGAAAACGTCGGTAATGCGGGTGACCAGGTAATTCAGCGTGTCTTTGTGTTCGGTGAAGATGATGAGCTTACGATGGCTACCGTCAGAACGCCGGAGCCTCGTGTCCTGCTGCAGGACCTCAGATAGACGGCTCCACTTATGATCCAAAGGGCTGTGCCACAGCCTCTCCGCATCCGCTTCCAGGTCTTTCAACAACTCCACTTCTTCTTTTAGTTGCGACAAGCGCTGGGCGGCGCTGGCCGTGGAGACCAGCTCCTCTTCAAGAGCTTCCAGCTCTGCGGCATCGTATTCGTCTTCATCGTCCGAGATTGGAGTCACCCAGGGCGAAGCCACGGTCACGCCACGGTTGTTCTGCTCTGCTTCCAGCTTCTTTTCCAGGTTCTCTTTGCGGCGCCGTAGGGAGTGGTAGATGGCTTCGGGGGACGAGACCAGACGGCGTTGCAGGGTGGTCAAGGCGAACCCAACGCTTCCACGGCGTGACCCGTCCAGCGTGGCGGCCTTGTTCATTTCTTCGCGGACGTACTTGGTCACCTTTTCATAAAGCGCCTGCTCGCCTACGCTTAGCGGATATGGCAGAGTCCATGCCCTACGCTCAGGGAACAGCTTGTCACCATCAAAGGTTACAAGGGACTCTTTCACCTTGCGGCGCATCACGTCGTCAACGTTCAGCTTCCCGTTCTCGTCCCGCAGGCGCCCGACGAATCGATCCTTATCCAGCAGCGACATGAACAAACGGAAGTCATCATCCTTGCCGTTATGGGGCGTGGCAGTCATCAACAACAGGTGCCGAGTGCGCTCGGTGGCTTTCTCTGCCAAATGGAAGCGATCCGTCTTGCGGACGTTGATGCCTTCCCAGTGGGCAGACAGCTTATGAGCTTCGTCGAAGATGATAAGGTCCCACTCGGAATACATGAACTTGGCTTGCAGATCTACATTGCGGGCCAAGTGATCCAGGCGGGCGATCATGAGGCTGTGGCGGGGTTCCACGAAAGGGTTGCCGCTCTTACAGTTCTCAACCATCTCGTTGGTGAGCAGCTCAAAGTCCAAGTTGAACTTGTCATCCAACTCGTCCTGCCATTGCTGAACCAGCGATCCGGGCGCGATGATGAGACACCGCTGAACGTCCCCACGGATCATCAGCTCACGGACCAACAGCCCAGCCATGATGGTCTTGCCCGCTCCCGGATCATCTGCCAGCAGAAAGCGCAGGGGCTGTCTATCGAGCATGCACTTGTAGACCGCCTCAATCTGGTGAGGCAGTGGGCGTACATCAGAGCTGTGGACGGCTAGAAGCGGGTCGAACAGATGGGCTAACTGGATGCGCTGGGCCTCGGTGGCTAACTTGAAAGCCAGGGGGTCTGCGTCAAAGCTATAGGCCTTGCCCTTCTCAACCGCCAGGAGGCTTGCCTCATCAGCCCGAGTGACCATGCGCTCTTGCAGACCCCCTTGGGGGTCGCTGAAGTACACCTGAAAGACCCCATCGGCCTTCTTGCTCGCCGCGATGATGCGGACTGGCTCGCCGGGTAGGATACCTCGGACTTCGACATCAGGTTTCAGGTCTTCAAGTTGCAAAATTGGACCTCTGGCAGGGTGCGCTGAAGGCCTTGATAATGGCCCAGAAGGTGGTTTGTTGCCTTCTTTAGTGATACGAGGCTACTCTACACCTAGAGCAATATCCGGGCAAGGGTGAGGGTTAACACGCAGGACCATGTTCTTATAAGCATTTCCTTCACAACCAATAGTCAAACGATGCCGGAATTCACACGGTTCCAGAGGGTTCCCCAGATGGTCTGCATGGCCACAATGCTGAAAAACGACCGCCCCACGATGAATGCAATGCTGGACTAAGGGATCGAAAGGCCAAAATTATAAGGGGAAAACCGCGCTGTGTGGGACAAGCCAGTCGCTGAGGACTAAAACCTATATGCCCCCTCAGGGGGCAGCTGAAAGGACCGAGTTGACGATGCCGCATGGTGTTATATAAATATCTCTGCAGGTCAGCTTGCGCTCTTCCGCATACCCCACTTCCATTTCTACCCTATACCCATGAAATGGAATTTGGATCCAAACGAGGAAGTCGTCTCTTGACCACCCTTACACGCTTCTCTCAGCTTCCACTAGCCCATAGTACCGATAACCAGCAACATATAGCAAAGCCCCAGGCATGTGCCTGAGGCTTTGTAGATGCTGCCAGCGGCCTCAAAAAGACTTCTGGCTTAACGGCTCTTGAGAAGTGGGACAGATTTGGGACATAAGCGTGGTAAGGGATGAAGAAAAGAGCCTAATTCTGGTGAATTGGCCCCCTCTAGCTTTCCATTGGGATTTCACGGGAAACGGCATTATTTTAAAGGGATTTTAATGGGTTCTGCATAGCGCTGTACCGGTTTTCAAGACCGCTGCCTTAAACCACTCGGCCACCCTTCCGTGCGAGCCGGCCTCTGGCCGGCCGCACGGCCCCTGTAGCCGACCGGCCTCTGGACGGTCGAGCGGAAGGGGCCATGCAGATACACGTGAGCTATTCTCCAACTCCCCGGGCGCGAAACCTCACCGGGTCACGGTCCTGGGAGCAGCCCAGGCCTCAGCCTGGGCGTCAGCGACCAGGACCATTTGCGCAAAACTAAATTCAGCGCTTCAAAGCGCTTCAAACCCATTCAACCCGGCCCGCATCATACCCAAAATAGGCCGCTTACCGCAATCACCTTTAAGGTCAATACAAGCCAGACAAGCATCATCTGCACAACGCCTCTATGAATTGCCGGATCCTCTCTCGCCGATAGGGAGCAGGATCCTGACGCTCAAACACGCTAGCCATCACATCATCAAAATGCTCGTCGCGTGAGACCCGCGTTAAGAACGCCCCTAAATACTTCTTCACGTCATCAGGCATATGCGGGAGCTTGCCCATCAAGTCTTCTGTCCCGTCCAAGATGACCACGACATCTTCAAGGTCCTGGCTATATCGGATATCTGGCCCAGCTACCTCTTCCAACATCTCAATTGGCTGGCCCATGGGCGCTCCCCAAAAGTCGCTTTGTGACCTCATCTGCTGCTAGCTTGCGCACCCGAGACGAGCCAGCCCTAAGCCCATCCAGCAAGGCCAGCAATTCCCAAACCTTAGGATTCTCCGCACAGATCCTGGGCGTAGTCTTATAAAGCGGTTTGATGGATTCTCCCCGCTCCCTGCCCTTTTCCCAAGGCCAGACCCAAGGTTCACCGCCATTCTCTCCGAATGCCATCTTCAAAGGTGCGGCCGAATGGGCAGTGCCCACACCACGCACTCGTGGGCCCGGCTTAACAGGGAAAACATACTTCAGGCCATGCAAAAAGAACTCGAGCGCTGCAGCTGGCTTCGGCTTCCTAGTATGAGCATCCATGAGCCCAGCTTCGCCCAGCCTTTTGATGGCTCCATGCGTCTCCGACAAGCTCAAACCCGACAGAACCGCCAAAGGGGCGATCCCCTCTTTTGCTTCGCTATCAGAGAGCAAGATTGCCAGGACAACTATGTCTTGCGCCTTCATAAGAACCTCATTTCTCTTTTCGCGAAACGCGAAAGACCTGTCTTATGCTACCCCCGCCCTATGTTTTTGAAAAGCATTATTTGCTGAGCTGGCCTTCAAACTATTCTAGGCCGCCCCCGGCAATCAAGTTTGCGCCTTGCCCACACCGCTAAAAAATGGCAATCTTTTAGGGCCATCCTGACCCGCGCTTGCCGAAGCGCACAGCACACGGAGGAACCATGGGGACCAAGGGAAGCGCCATTGTAGGGGAGCACAGGGACAAGATCGTCACATTGTTGAACAAGGCATTGGCCGATGAATGGCTGGCCTACTACCAGTACTGGGTGGGGGCCAAGGTGGTGAAGGGCCCCATGAAGGACGCGGTCATCGCAGAGCTCAACCAGCACGCCCTGGACGAGCTGCGCCATGCCGGGCTGGTGGCCGACCGCCTCATCCAGCTGGGCGGGGTGCCCCTGCTCTCGCCCGAGCAATGGCTCAAGCACACCAACTGCGGCTACGACGCGCCCGAGGACCCCTATGTGCTGGCCGTGCTGGCCCAGAACATCAAGGGCGAGCAGTGCGCCATCCAGGTCTACAACGAGCTGCTCAAGACCACCCGCGACATAGACCCTGTCACCTACAACATGGTGCTGGGCATCTTGAGCGACGAGGTGATGCATGAGGAGGACCTGCAGAACCTGGACGAGGACCTCAGCCTGATGCTGAGCCACTCCAAGTAGGCCCGCTCAAAGCAACGCGCACCAAAGCAAAAGGCCGCCCACCTGGGCGGCCTTTTCTCATTTTGTCATCCCCGCATTTCAAGCCAGCGCGCCAATCGCGCCTTGTCCCCAAGCCCTGCTTCATGCAGAATGACCCCACTCCGGCCCTGGCGGCTGCCTTAGGGAGCATGCGTGGTCTTCAGCTCGATGGCATTCATCTTCGCATTCTTGCCCCTGGCGCTGGCGGCGTATCACCTTGCCCCGGCGCGCTGGCGCAATGCTGTGCTGCTGGCCTTCAGCCTGCTGTTCTATTATGTGGGCGAAGGTGACAGGCTCTGGGTCCTGGCCCTTTACATGCTCGTCAATCACGCGGCGGGCCGGGCCATCCAGGTTGGGCGATCCGCGGGCACGCCCCAGGGCGCAAAGCGGGCGAAATGGGCATTTGTGGCAGCCCTTGCCTTCAACTTAGGGCTGCTGGTCGGCTACAAATACCTGGGCTTCTTTGTCAGCAGCCTCAACCAGGCCTTGGCTCCTTGGGGCCTCGCTCTCCCCGTTCCCCAGATCCAGCTCCCCATCGGCATCTCGTTCTTCTCCTTCCAGGCCATCTCCTACATCTGCGACGTGTACCGCGGAGAGGTGGAGGCCCAGGCTAGCCTGATCTCCTTCTCCATGTACAAGGGCTTCTTCGCCCAGCTGATCGCCGGGCCCATTGTCCGCTACAAGGACGTGGCCGGGCAGATCGAGGGCCGGCTCACCAGCTCGGCCCAGTTCGCCAGCGGCATCCAGCGCTTCATCCTAGGATTGGCCAAGAAGGCGCTCATCGCCGACGCGCTGGCCCCTGCGGCCGATGCGGCCTTTGCCGCAGCCTCTGGCGGCGGCCTGAGCTGCGCGGGCGCTTGGGCGGGCGCGTCCTGCTATGCCCTGCAGATCTACTTCGACTTCTCCGGCTACTCAGACATGGCCATCGGCCTGGGCCGCATGTTCGGGTTTGAGTTCCCCGAGAACTTCCTGCACCCCTATGCCGCCGCCTCGCTCAGGGACTTCTGGCGGCGCTGGCATGTCTCGCTCTCCACCTGGTTCAGGGACTATGTCTATCTGCCCTTGGGCGGCAATCGCGTGGCGCAGCCGCGCCAGATGGCCAATCTGGCTGCGGTCTTCCTGCTCTGTGGCCTATGGCATGGGGCGGCCTTCACCTTTGTGCTATGGGGCCTCTGGCATGG
>Ga0224522_1000413_pt1 | contig 14534 bp, 17 predicted proteins | sample CFST25metaG_FD_182733 | JGI IMG/M metagenome (GOLD analysis project Ga0224522, IMG submission 182733) | Peat soil microbial communities from Stordalen Mire, Sweden - C.F.S.T25 | ecosystem: Environmental > Terrestrial > Soil > Wetlands > Peat | place: Sweden: Norrbotten County, Stordalen Mire...
AGCTGACGAGATAAAGTACAACGTCGAAACGATGGATCCTCAGCTCTTTCAGACCATGTGCCCGGGGCTTTCGCTCGAATTAATTCTGCACGCCCTCAAAGACGCCGTAGAGGTCTTCGGCAGAAATAAAGTCTTTTCGAACATCCTCGTCGGCTTGGGCGAGGATGATGACTCGATTATCAACGGCATGGAAGAACTGACCAACATGGGCGTGATCCCGATGTTGAGGGCTGCAGTTGAGCATCCGTTACGTTCACAAGCGGGGATACGACGGCCTGATGCCGATAGGCTCTTGCGATTAGCGCGAAAGGAGCGCGAACTGCTAGACAAACACGAGCTGCGGGCTGATGTAGCGCAAACGATGTGCGCGCCGTGTACGGGCTGCGATCTTGTACCGCACCGGGACGTCTAGCACTGATATATATCCGTCCAAATGTGTGCTGCGCACAAGGGAAGAGAGCAGCATGGCCCCTAAACTGAGTTTACACATGCTGCCCACACCATTGACCTTTTACGTGCGGATAAATGCACTCTCCGAGTCGCACTTAAGGCAGGTTGCAAAGCTCAAGCGTGTTTACGGCCCGGACCTGTTGCGGGATCTTTCGCGGGAAAGCGTAACCGCGCAAGGGGAGATGTCTGTGGAAGACCTCTCGTTCCTTATTGAGGGTTGGAAAGATCGTTTTCAGAATGCGGTATCGTGGTGGATGGAGCGAGGCACGAACCGCCCCAACGCGCTCCCGCGCGACCGAGACGAAGCGCTTCTCTGGCGGTGCTTTTATAGCGACTTGCGGCACTCAGGAGCACTCGATGAGCAGACCAACACCATAAGCCCTATGCTCAAGATGTCCGGCACACGTGTAGTGCCAGGAGGGCACACAAGCCGAGGCAGGCTTCCGTCCGCGGTGCAAGCAGGGATCGCCAAATATATTTTAAAGAGCCTGACTAAAACTAAATAACGAATGTGCGCCCAAAGATCAGTGTTCAACCATCTTAGAGACTCTGTGTCGATCTCGAGATCCAGAGTGGGAAGTGTGCAGCTAGTGCTTGAAATGTACAGAACTCAGTCCGCGCCGAAAAAAAGATCCCCTCAGCTTCGCGGACAGTGTCTCACATTCACAAGTTAGCTGAGTAGTCTGTTATCCCCAATTTGTTGCCAAACGGATCTTCAAACTCGGCTGCCCGTCCGGTCGCTATCAAAAACGGCTCTGAGAAAAACTTAAGACCCCGTTGCTTCAGGCGCTCGTACTCTTCTTCAACGTCGTCAACTACAAACCAGATCGTTGGTCGGGCGTCAGGGAACTGGTGTACGTCCTTCAAAATAAGTGCAGGTTCTTGACTTCCGACGGCAAATGCTATCATACCTTCATTCGAGAGATCAAATTTCACAGGAAGTCTTAGCACGCGGTTGTAAAATTCTTTGGCCGCTTTTAAGTCAGTTGCTGGCAAGAAGAAATTATCGTAGTCTCTCATTTGTATCCCTCTTCAAATCATCCATATCGGGCTGAATGTTCATTCTCTCTTTTTCAATATTAAACCGCGCGAATCGATCAGCAAGCGTTGATGATCATACCTAAACGTTTGTGTAGTGCTCACTCACACACGCAGCTTTCGCTATATCCGAGATTCTCCGCCACGTCAGCTGGTCGCGCTAGCGGGCGAACGATGGACGCACTAAGGACAGTCGCCGCGGCGGCGATTCTTGGCCATGACATTGAAAACGGTTACCTCAATGCGCCAGTTTTTGGACGGTTCTATCTGCCGCTCGCTGGAAAGCGCCCGAACAAACGCGACACTGATACGCCGATGATCGTAAGCAGCGCAAGTACACAGGATGCGTATAAGGTTTGCCACGCGATGGCCATCCAGCAATATAGATTAACTTTATAATGCCAACAATTGCCGCTACCAGCAAGTATTTGTGTACCTTTCAGTAGGATAATAGGAAGATGTGCCGGGGTGACTGAACGGCTAAGTGCGCGGCTGCAGACCGTGAGAATTGGGTTCGACTCCTAACCCCGGCCTTATGAAGATCCAAAACACCATGACTGGAAATAAGGAGAATTTCCAGCCCATTCATAATAATCGTATCAATCTATTTGTCTGCGGTCCTACAGTTTACGACGATTCGCACATCGGTCATGCCAGAACCTACATCGCCTTCGATGTGGTGGCACGCTATCTCAAATATAAGGGCTTTAGCGTCTTCTACCTGCAGAACATCACAGACGTGGACGACAAGATCATCCAGAGAGCTGCGGAGACGGGCGTTAGTCCCCGATCGCTGGCGCGCAAGTTCGAGCAGAGATACCTGGAAGACATGCGCGCTCTGGGGATCACCAACGTCAACTATTATGCTCGCGCCACTGAGAATATCCCTGAGATCATCTCCCAGATAGAGCGGTTGAGCGAGTTGGGCTTTGCCTACGAAACCGAGACGGGCGTTTACTTCGACGAATCTCGTTTCGGAGATTTTGGAAAGCTGTCGCATCAAGGTGCTGAGGCTCTAGAGAAGCATAGAATTGAGCCGGATTCGACAAAGAGGAATCCGGGAGACTTCTCTTTATGGAAGAAGCGGCAGGACGGAGAGGAGGTGACCTGGGACTCGCCCTGGGGCAAAGGTCGGCCCGGATGGCATATCGAGGACACGGCCATCACCGAGAACTACTTCGGAGCGCAGTATGATATCCACGGCGGAGCTATGGATCTGATCTTCCCTCACCACGAGGCGGAGATCGCCCAGATGGAGGCTGCCTCAGGAAAGAAGCCGCTGGTGAGATACTGGATGCACACCGGCTTTCTCAATGTCATGAACGAGAAGATGGCCAAGTCTCTCGGAAACTTCACAACCATCAGGGATATGCTGCGAGAATATGAGGCTGACGCCTTCCGATTCTTCGTTCTTCTGGCGCACTACAGAAGTCCCATCGACTTCTCAGAAAAGGCTTTAGAGCAGGCTCGCAAGAGTCTGGAGCGGATACGTCAGGCCGCGAAGATCATCGAGGAGCAATTGGAGAAGGCCCCGGAGTCCTCTGCGCCTGAGCAGATGGACCCCGCCGTGGCCCTGGCCAAAGCTAAGTTTCTGGAATCTATGGAAAACGATTTTAATACGCCTTATGCCCTGAAAGCCGTTTTCGACCTGGTGAGAGAGGTAAATCGTCGCATCAATGAAAAGACTATCTCTCAAACGGGGCTGCAAGATGCAAGCGAGCAGCTTCGGGAATTTGGGGAGATCCTCGGTCTCAGCTTCTATGAAGTAGGAAAAAGGCCGGCGGAAAAAACAGATGCTATAGCTGACAATCTGATCGAGCTCTTGATCGAGACCAGGCAAAAGCTTCGCGAGAAAAAGGAATGGCAGCTTGCTGATGAGATTCGAGCCAAGTTAAGCGAGCTGGATATAGTTATAGAGGATGCATACGAAGGCGTCGGAAAATACACGACTAAAGGGTCGACAATAGGTTAGAGGGAAAAGCCAAGAGAAGTGACACTCGCAATCAATTCTTCAGCTCTTTCTGATCATTGTCCACTCCATGTCCCTTTCCGGGAGCTGCGCTACGTCCTCGTCTTTTAGATGCCTAAACCGTGCCTGCCTGAAGAGGAAGTCCTGTATTAATGCGAACTCCTTGGGATTTCTGTTTGAGACGAACTCGCCATCTTCCCGCCCCGCCAGGTACCACAAGCCACAGTCCACCACCTCCTTACCGATATCAATGGCACTGTCTGAATGGGCCCCCCATCCTGTCTGGCAAGGCGCAAACACATAAATGTAAGAAGTCCCATCCTACAGACTTTACTTTGTTTACTTTATTCAGCAGATCCTGAATGTAGCCGACGCTGGTTGTGGATGTATATTCAATGCCGTGGGCAGCAACTATCTCAAACATGTTCTTCGTGCGGGTCTGCGAACCTCTGATTCTCTTCCCGGCCGGGGTTGTAGTTGTTCTTGCTCCGAAGGGCGTGAAGCTGCTTTTCTGGATTCCTGTGTTCATGTAGGCTTCATTATCATAGCAGATGTAATCACTCAATTCCGCGATCAATGTCCTCGGAAAGCGCCTGTGGGAACCGGGCGTATGCAAACGTGCTCACGAATAACGAGAACGTCGTGCTGTTCTTGACGCCTATGTGGGCTGCCCATTTGCAGGATCTGCGCGAGGAGTTCACGTTGATGAAGCATGCTCGGTTTAAGAAGATCGCCAAAGTGGATACTGCCCTTTCATATGAGCCAGACGTTGATGCGAACGTTTAGGACTTTGCAAAGCAGTTCATCCTGCACCCCGTGCTGCTGCGAGGCAATACAAGCGTGATTCAAAAGAGTTATTTAAGGGCGAAAAAGGGGATATCCAGAAACGGAACCTCTCCATAACCGAGGACGCTCAGCCGTCCATTATATAAGGTTGATTCTCGGTTTTAAACCGCTGGAATTTCACGGGTTTTTTTACTTGGCGCGCTAATCAGTGCTTGGTCGAGTGCGGCTAATCACAACGATTAATGTGAAGCCCCATCCTCATTCGTCACTATTCTAGCTTCTGAACATCACGCCAGATTGCGTATATCCCTTTGCCAGTTGTTCGCTTTTTTACGCTACGAACTCCATTCTCACGCGACTGAGTGCGGAGACTCAACAAGCGAGGTCACTATCATACTCACCGATTCAACTAACGTTTCGACCTCTTTAGCCGTATTGTACGCCCCGAATGACGCCCTTACGGTTCCGTTGATGCCAAGAGATTCCAAGGCTGGCATAGCACAGTGGTAACCGCTTCTTGTGCAAATCGAACTAGTCTCATCGAGGATCATTGAGACGTCGTGTGGGTTCAGCTGTCCTACATTGAAGGGGACTACCCCCGCACGGTCCTTTGGCCCGTAGACCGTCACATTATCGATTTCCGAGAGTTTTTTAGCAGCGACCCTAGCGAGATTCGCGACGTGTTTTTCGACATTCGAAACGCCAAGCATGTTCACGTATTCGACTGATCGCCCAAGGCCGATAATGCCTGGAATATTGGGGGTTCCTGCTTCGAAACAGGCAGGGGGTTTGAGCAGTTCGTATTCGCAACCGCGCACCCATTCAACCGCGCCCCCGCCCAACGTAGTCGGGCGCAGCCCCTCCGGATCTTGCAGAATCAAGATCCCCGTACCTTGCGGACCAAGCAGCCCCTTGTGCCCAGGTACCGCCAGAAAGTCGCAACGTAAATCATTCGAGGACAAACGGAGGTGGCCAGCGGATTGTGCTGCGTCTATCAACACAGGTATGTCATTTCTCTGTCCAATCTTTATGACGCGGCTTATGTCTTGTACGGAGCCAAAGACGTTCGACACGTGCGAGAGGGCGATTAGCTTAGTTCGGTCAGTAATGGCCGCATCAATCCGAGCGGGGTCAATTATGCCCTCTTGATTCGATTCAACCACATCGAGTATAACCCCGTGCGTGCGGAGAGCGACCCACGGCAGGTAGTTGGAATGGTGTTCAATCGTTGACGTAATGATGTGGTCTCCAGGCGACCACTCTTGCCCGTGTGCGACGATGTTGATGCTTTCCGTCGTATTCTTCGTAAAGATGACGTTTGTAGGTTCGCACGAAAAAAAGTCAGCCACGGTTTCGCGGCTGTTTTCGAGTGCTCAGTTGTCTGTCGGGCAAGTCGGTGTGCGCCCCTTCCGTAGTTGCCTGCGTAGGCGAAAAAGTACTCGTTTATCGCTTCGACTGCGGGCTTTGGTGTCTGGCTAGTGGCAGCGTTATCAAGGTAAATGACGTGTTCAAGAATGGGGAAATCCTTCCGTATCGCGTTAACGTCGTACATCAGGCGTCCATAGTAGATGACTTGAATAGCTTTTTCGGTAAAGGAATATTGCACTTTCTATAGTCTTAGGTCAGGGCAGTCATCCTTAGGTGAGCAGCCTTTGACCATACGTTGTTTCTTAGGGACATAATTGCTTGTCTTGCGGCAAAACTGGGCGCTAAAATCCTTCTGCATAAAACGCACAGCCAGGCTGCTTCTCCTGCCAAAGGCTCGTCTGAAACGCCATGGGGACTGCGGAACTCGCCGAGGCAGTGCACCTTGATGCGTATATCGAGAGTATGATGAGAATCGAAGATTCCGAGGCACGATAACGATGTCGAGAGCCAGAACAGTTTAGGGGGTTTAGATACTTTCTTGTGGGGCTATCTTTTCTTTTGATTCTTTTTGAGTTGTCTTAGCTTAGCCACTTCCTCTTCATCCCAAGGGAGCACCAAGAGGTACCCTCGATAATACGGCGGCGTGATATAGACTAAGAGTATGCGATCCCGGGCGATGCCAACAGGAATCGCGGTGGTGCCGACAAGACGTTTACCGAAGATCTTGTAGCCTGGCTCCACATAGTAGACCTCTTCTGCGTTCTCTGCGATGTATTTGGCACCTTGGGTGAAACTTATGTCGTGAAGAAGTATTTCGTAATCCCTGTCGTCAATAAGTCGAACCACTTTCCGCCTCCGTTAAGTGTGCCTCGCATAGCTAATTCAAAAACGTAATTTGACTAACGCAAACTTAAAACCTTTTAAGTGTTCGAAAAGCTATTCCGACTCGTAATACCCCGGGAAGCGCGGCGAGCCACTTCCCGTTCTTGCATATATTTCCCAGTCTCTTCTCATCATCGCATTTTTTGACGGAAAGAACGGGTCATCGCAGTCAAACGGCTCACTTTTCCTACGCGCGGCATCTTTCAAAATGAACGTGTATACCAATAATTGCTGCGATTGAGGGCGTAACAAGCTAACTCTTTATCTTAATGTCAACATACTGCTCAGCGAGCGAAAGATCCGATAGGTGGGTCGGATCGATGCTGTATTTATCTGATCACCATGAAAGTGCGCGAGAGTGACATCCCCGCTGAAGAGGTGTGGGAGGGTTTCTTCGAGCCATTTGAAGTTCTGAGTGCACTCGGGATTGATGGTACAGTCGTCGACGTGGCCGAGTTTGGGTGCGGCTACGGCACGTTCACCATCCCTGCAGCGACGCTTATATTCGGTGACATATATGCGATCGACATAGAGCAGGAAATGATCAGTACGGTAAAAGAACGCGCGCAGGGCAGCGGGCTTGCGAACATAGTGTTAATGCTTCGCGACTTTATCGCCGACGGGTCAGGACTCGCCGACGTGAGCGTGGATTACGTGATGCTTTTTAATATACTGCACGACGAGAGACCTGAGCGCATTCTGAACGAAGCCTATCGCATCCTAAGGCCAAAAGGGAGTGTCGGCATCATTCATTGGAATTATGATAGCGGCACTCCACGGGGGCCGCCGATGGACATCCGACCGAAACCTGAGCAGTGTTATGAGTGGGCACTAAAAGCGGGATTTACCTATCTGAGCAGTCACGACCTTAAGCCCTACCATTATGGGTTCGTTTTTGCAAAACCACAGACGTAAGTGCCCGCGCAAGATGCGTCGCAGACGCCCACGTTTGATGGATCTTCTCCTTAGATGGACTTCCATACCTTTGCGAGAGATTCTCCCCTGACATGAATTGTAAATTCGAGAAAATAGCCAAAAGGCGTCATGCGAGTTTCAAGTCCTTTCGCACAGAGCGCATCCATGATTGATTTGAACACTGCCTCGGCAAACGTTGTGCTCGACTTGCTTTCCGAGAGATGAGCAAATGAGTGGAGAACAACCCTTTTTCGATCTGTCTTTCTCGCCAGCCAGCTGATGTTTTCAACCGCTTTTTTAACGACTCTGTTCCGTTGCGCCTCGTCCTCTTTCTCGACATTTATGAAGATTACAAGTGAGTCCTGGACTGATGCTTCTGTATCTATCGAGATGACGTGATCGACGGTCTTTTCAAACGTTTTATACCAGAAATCGTTCGTATCAAACATCAATAACTTCACTCGGATCACCGCTTGGATAGCGGAGCGCCGTTGCGTGGCAAAACTTCGTGCCCGGCTAGTACGTCAGCCTTGCCGCGCAATGCCCCTCCCAGCGCTCACGTAATTTGAGGCTCAACGAGCACGAAGAGCGTTACACCAAGTGCTCTGGGCATTGTCCAAAGCCTTTGAGGTTGCACAGAGCGCTTCCACGGAAAAGGACGTGCCAAAGTGCCCCACAACAACCCTTCCCCCGCCTACGCACGGCCTTAGTGCTTTCGGTATACTTTTTCTCCGTCATCCCACCCCATATAGGCGGTTTTTCGTTAAAAAAGCAGCAGCTTTGAAACTTTGCTGTCGTTAAGGCAACCCACCGTGAGAGCAGCACTGTGTTGAGGTAGGCGGCAAAAGGTTGTCAGATACAGAGGAAAGAAACAGTTATTTGCAAAGAGCAATGAGTGAAAATGACCGAGAGGATTGTTTTCATGGAACCTTTCGAGGCGTCGGGTCAATCAGCAGCAAGTTCCGGAGGCCTGCAACAGGTGATGCGACAGCATCCCTTGTTCTTCTTCTTCACCACGTGTTGTCCGATTCCCTGAGCGGCGTATTTCGCCGTCTCTCTGGAATAGGTGCCCTAAGCAAAAACGCCAAAATAGCTGATCACTGCGGCAAAAAGCGCTAAGATTAGTGACAATTTGAATATTGCCTTGCTCTATTGATCCGTTGTCATCGCGCGCTTTCTGTGTGCCTTGTCTCCTAGATAAACGTTGCTTTTAAGGTCTCTTAAGCGCCGTAGGCATACCCATTGTATACGGTCGGCGCACCGTTTCATTTTAGACACATGCCGTTTGATTTCGGCAGGTATTAATCAGATCGCGATAATCAGCCACGCGATGGTGCGGGTCCAGGCGAAAACAGATCGTCGCTCCTCGCTCGCTTCCCCCGATCAGCAGGCGGCCCCGCGGCAGCGCTGGATCCTATATGAAACCACTATCGTCCTGCTCATTACGTTTGTCCCGCTGTTACTCGCGCCGTTTCTTCCGTCGATCGCAGGGCTGCTCGAACTTATTGCCCTAAGCTTTCCGATCATCTATCTGTTCGCTGAGAAGCTGGCACGACATCGCCCTTGGCGTGAGCTCGGGATAAAGCGTCACGGGTTCATTGCCGATCTTGCGGCGAACTGGCGCCTTTTTCTCGCCGTGGTGATCGTGCTCCAACTTATCCCCGTTACGCTCTACTACCTGTTGCTCCCTGACGCGCTCAGTCACACGTCTGGGCGAGTGCCCCAGTTCAGCAACCTCGGCATCCTCATACCCCTCATTCTGGTGCTCACACTTCGCGAAGAGCTCGTCTTTAGAGGCCTCTTCCAAGAGCGGTTTAGCTGGTTCATCGGCCAGCTTCCTGCCATTGTTGGCGTATCCGTGCTGTTCGCCCTGTCACACCTGTCGAGCGGCGCTCCGGTGATCGTCGGCGTCGACGTGGGCTTTGTGTTCCTCGATAGCGTGGTGTACGGGTTGATATTTTCGCGATCGCGCAACGTGTTTGTGGCCTGGGCTGCGCATGCGGCGGCCGATATCATCGGCCTCGCGTTGCTGCTCACCGCCTCACTGGCTATCGCGTGATGCTTATTTCTGGAAGCGATGAGAACCTGGTTCGAGCCTTAACATTAAATGCCAGTCAATTGTTCGGCAAGCTCACGTTCTTGTCCACATGAATACGTTTTTAAAGTCCAGCAGGATTTAATCCACGCCCATGAAATACAGGCTGCTCGCCGTCTGCGGGATCCTCGCTCCTCTGCTCTATGTGTTCACTGTAGTTCTCGGAGGCATCTTAACCCCTCATTACAGTCACGTATCAAATGCTATTAGCGAGCTGATCGAAGCAGGAGCGCCCTATAAAACGCTGCTTGATCCTCTATTTGATCTCTACAATATCTTGATCGTCATTTTTGCGGTAGGGCTCTATCAGGTGCGGAATGCGCTGCGCAGTTATCGAGCAGGCGCCATCTTGTTAGCGGCCACAGGAGTTGCCGGGTTGCTTATGATGTTGTTTTTCCCCCAAGATCCGAGGGGCACGCCACTGACGTTCGCGGGTCAAATGCACATAGCGTTAGCAGGCGTTGAGTCCGCATTTACGATCGTGCTCGTCTTTTTGATGGGCGTCGCATTTAGACGGGATGAGCACTGGTCGCGATTCTCCACTTACTCCCTCGTAACCGGCGCACTGATCGTCATCACGGGCGTGGCCACAGCCATAGCCACCGCACAAGGCAGCGAGATACTCGGGTTGTTAGAGCGATGCACGATCGGCTTGTTCCTGCTGTGGGTGTTTGTAGTGGCGGTCCGGTTGTACCGGATCGTAGACCATCCGAGCGCGCCCCCTACGGAATAGTTAAGCCCGCAAGCAACTCTTGGATAATTGAAACTTGTACCGATCAGCGCGACAAGAGTAGTAGCCCCAACAGTCGGTTACGCAGGACTGCACGGCGTCGAACATGGCTCGGGGCGCTCGAGCCGTTCCGATCATTTCATCGAAACTTCCGGCTCTCGGACGCATGGCAAAAGAAATCGAAGGGGATTTTGAGATTTCCCAGATTCCCCCGGCACAGCCATACCTTCTGAACCAAGAGGAGAGTAAACGGCAGGATGCATTTTTTACTGAAAGAAGCGCCCCTCACGTCCTTGCGCAGAGTATTGAACAGTACATTACAAAAAAGGCAGGAAGAGAATGGGATGGTCCGGTGATCATCGAAAGGATCCGCCGGGCAATTGTGGCCCAGAAAGACGAGTACTGGAGGCTTAAGCATTAGGTGTATTATTCGCAGCGCGGGGGCGGTTAGAAAGTGCCAAAATTGTCGCAACAAGCACACTCAAGAGGCTCCACGTCCTATATAGTCAATGTCGCACAATGCTATGTTGTCGGTAGAAACGAACGGATCTTTCTCCTAGAATCCTCCCAGCAGACAGCAGTGACTACCTGAACCTGCGCACGCTGAGGCTGCAGTCCAGCAGTAGCTGTAGCCTCTCGTGCACATCAGGCGACAACGTTGCACATTAGCCATTGCGATTACAAAAGAGAGTACCACGATTTCAATGTGGAAGGAGTATTTTCTAGTAGAACAACGCCCCTAGTAAGTTTCTGGAGATGGATGATCATGGCGGATCAACTACCCGCAAAAAGTATCGATATGGTTGGACTATACTGTCCTGTCCCGCTGTTTAAAACACGGGAGGGCATCGATAGTATCAAAGTTGGTGAAGTGCTTGAGGTGATCGCAGACGACCCAGCTGCGGAGGAAGATATCCCGCGGTTTGTGAAGCGGACCGGTCATGAACTGGTGAAATTCGAGAACAATGAAGGAGTTTTGCGTTTCTTAATCAGGAAAAAAAAGTAGAGGTGAGATGATTATGACAAATGAAAAGATGTTGCTATACGTGCAGACAAGCGACAATCCAGAGCGCCAGTATTCCCCACTTGTGCTTGCCCAAACGGCGAAGGCAATGGAATTGGAACCTGTGGTTTACTATCTAGGACAAGGATTGCGCATTTTGCTACCAGGAGCGGCTGAAAAAATAAAGTTGGGGTCATTCCCAAGTGTAAAAGAGATACTCGATCAGACACTGCAAATGGGCATTACAGTGTACGTATGTGAGGCATCGAAGCAGATGCTTGGCTGGGACAAAGTCGAGCTCATCGAGGGTGTAAAAATCGTGGGTGCGGGAACATTAAATGATTTGGTTCTCGAAGCAAAAGGCACCCTGTGGTTCTAAAGTGTACTATTTTTTTTTCTTTATTTTCTGACGGTGGTTATCGTAGGAAAAGAATAAAATGCACTAGTGTACTATTCTTTTCTAGGAGGTGATTTCTCGTAGCAAAAGAAATCGTGTACCTCGACTATCAATCTGCTAAGCCGGTTGATCCTGAAGTCATTGCCGCAATGACTCCATATATGGTCGAAAAGTTTGGAAATGCGTCGTCGTTGCACGAGGTGGGTGATTGGTCTACTGAAGCTCTTGATTCGTCACGTAGGATGATCGCACATTTTGTGAATGCTCGCGAACCAGAGGAAATCATCTTCACGTCTGGTGCGACTGAAGCGAACAACCTTGCGATTGTCGGGTATGCGTTGCGGAACAAGCAGAAGGGTAAACATGTGATTATTAGCGAGGTTGAACACATTTCAATACTCAACATCGCCAAATATCTCAGAAAGAATGGTTTCGAGGTATCGGCTGTCCCCGTTGATTACACAGGCACCGTGCGTCTCGACAAACTCGAAGAGCGTATTAGACCCGATACGATCTTAATCTCAATCCAGCACGCCAATAACGAGATAGGAACGATTCAGCCAATTATGTCGATTGGAAACATCGCCCGTGAAAACAATCTCGTGTTCCATGTCGATGCAGTCGCTTCAGAAGGTCAGATACCAATCGATGTGCAGCGGGACTTCATAGATATGCTCACCTTATCGTCAAATGACATTTACGGCCCACGGGGTGTTGGTGCCCTCTACGTACGGAAAGGATTTCTTCTCAATCCGCTGATCATCGGTGGGGGTCAAGAGCGCGGCTTACGTTCAGGAACTGAGGATGTGGCTGCCATCGTCGGTTTCGCGAAGGCAGCAGAACTGGCTTTACAGTATATGCCCGAGGAAAGCAAACGGTTGCGGCAGCTGAGAGATAAAGCCATCAAAACGGTATTAGAAACCGTACCACGATCGTATCTCAATGGACATCCGACAAACAGGCTTCCGAACAACGCCCATTTCCGGTTTGATTTTATCGAAGGAGAATCGATGTTACTCTCTTTTAAAGAACGTGGCATCGCCGTTTCAACGGGGTCCGCGTGTTCGTCACAGACACTCGAGCCGAGTCACACCTTGATGTCACTGGGATTGTTGCACGAGGAGGCACACGGGTCGTTGGAAATCACGATGGGACGATTCACGAGAGAAGCAGACGTCGACACATTCGTTGAAGCGCTGCCGGGTATCGTGAAACGACTCCGTGACATGTCGCCACTTACAAAGACAGAGGTAGGTATGTAATGCCAAAGAGCACACAATATACACTGAAGGTATTGGATCACTTCAAGAATCCGCGGAATGTCGGCACCCTCGAAGGCAAGGGTGTTGCCGTGGGACGGGTCGGAAACCCTGTATGCGGGGATTTGATGGACATCTACATCAAAGTCGCCGATGACGGCAAGATCGAGGATATCAAGTTTAAGACGTTCGGGTGTGGTTCAGCAGTCGCAACGAGCAGTATGATTACAGAAATTGCAAAGGGAAAGACCCTCGATGAAGCAATGAAGATAAGCCGACAAGATGTGGCGGATGAGCTCGAAGGGTTGCCCCCTATCAAGATGCACTGCTCCAACCTAGCCGCAGATGCGCTCCACGAGGCGATCAAAAACTTCCGGGAAGGGAAAAAAGGACCTATAGAGCTCGGTGAAACACGCTTCGCCTGCCCTGCCGGTGAGGTGAAGAACGTCATAGGCCTTGCGGAATTCGTGGGGAAAGGTGTATTCACTGGTTATGAGCATCCTGAGCAGTTTCGTGACAAGCGCGTGCTGGTCGTGGAATTTGATCGAAACAGCGTTGAATTTGCGCTCGAATTAACGAAGGTAACAGGTCGGGTGATTTTACTGTCACCCCTGGAACAGCTCGCGGTGAATGATGAATTAAAGACTTTGGTAAAACGATCCGATATTAAACATTTGAAACAGGCAGAGCTTATGGAAGTATCCGGGGGTTCAGAGGTGGAAAAGGTGCGGATCCACGACCTTGATGAGGATGAAGAATATGACTTGGTTGTGGACGCCGTTGTGGTCCCTCCGTGAACTATCGTTGAATAAAGGCGATTTGTTCCTCTTTTTTAACAGCTCTTTGGAACTTCGGGCAGCCTACAAGTGATACGTCGGGCTTTGAGATAGTTAAGAAGAAATCTCGTAGATTCTTTGTTCCTTTTTTCGATTTTCTTTGATTTCTAGCCGGTTTTTCTCGATGCCTCCCTTCCTCGAAAAAATGCCTTAGAAAGTCCCAAATCCTCCGTCTTCACACGACAAAGACAAATAAGAGTTACATAGAAAGCGAGTTGCGTCTCTCGCGGGTTAAGCTAATACTGTCGCCTATATCAGGCGGAGGGAGAGACGGTATGTTCCTTGTTTGAGTGACTGAATACTTGGATTCTATCATCGAATAATTACCACAAGATTCAAAATGACGTTTTTGGAGAATACAGACTGCCCACCGCTGCTTCGATTCTGCTCAATGCCTCCTCTAGAATGGCCCGAGGGCAAGCGATGTTCATTCTCTGAAATCCCGCTCCACCAGCACCGAAGACAAAGCCATCATCAAGACCTACCCTGGCCTTCCCCCGCATAAAGCCCCTCAATGCCATGCTATCCATTCCCAGCTCCCGGCAGTCAAGCCAGACAAGATAGGTCCCCTGCGGCTTGATGACTTTGATTTTCGGTATATTCTTCTCAAAGTATTCGGTCACAAAGTCAAGGTTGCCCTGCAGATAAGAAAGAAGCTGTTCCAGCCACTCGTCCCCGAAACGGTAAGCAGCTTCGAGCGCCGTTAAACCAAAAACGTTCGGCTCTGGCTGAATACCAGTTCTAGCGTTTAGGAAATCATCCCTGAGTCTCTCATTGGGGATGATAATGGAAGAAGCCGTGAGCCC
>Ga0224522_1000414_pt1 | contig 14495 bp, 16 predicted proteins | sample CFST25metaG_FD_182733 | JGI IMG/M metagenome (GOLD analysis project Ga0224522, IMG submission 182733) | Peat soil microbial communities from Stordalen Mire, Sweden - C.F.S.T25 | ecosystem: Environmental > Terrestrial > Soil > Wetlands > Peat | place: Sweden: Norrbotten County, Stordalen Mire...
GCTCTAGAACGCGGGCCGAGCGGCTTCTGTGCTTTGACAGATCTGCACCATCAGCACATCTTCAACCCCTTTAGTGTGTGTGCTTTGGGCCCTGTTGCAACTAGGTTGCTGAACGCAATGCTATGTGATTCAACCGGTTAAGGCCCTACCCCCTCGCGGTTTTAGCTCAAGGATCTATGAGCGAGCTTCCTTGCCGTTATCGCCAGCGACTTCTGTTTCGTCTCGCACGCCCTCGGTCAGCAGGTGCAACAGCCTGCCGGCCATATCTGTTTGGGTTGCAAACGACGACTTCATGAAGCTATTTTCGTCGCGGAGCTGTTCGATGAGCGTGTCTTTCAGCTCGATCTCTCGTTTCAGTCGCGCCGCCTCGTTTTCGTTGTCCGCTAACGCGTAGCTGATGAGTTCGGCAGCGATGCGCGCTTTTGATTTGCCTTCGCTTTCAGCGCGGGTGAGGATCGTGGTAAAGTGCTCGTCGCTGACTGCCGTACAAATTTGCGGCATGTGTTGTTAGGCGATTATCCTCGTATAAATGGCTGTCGAAATGCATCGGGGCGAAAATCAATTGATATCACATCTAGAGTCTATTTCTTCAACGTTTTCGTAGTTCAAAAAAAGCTCAGATAGCACATTAATTGGACGATAAAAGTCTCTAGGGAAATGTATGCGATAAAGCGCTTACGCTATCTTTTTATTAGGGATTAGTATATATCCATGCGATGCAAATGTTATTACGCTTGATATTCCGCGCTATCTCCGGTACCGGGAGTCGCACGGGGTAACCTGCCTCCGCAAATCGGAAAGTATTGGGAGGTGGTACGCGAGCATTTGGACGTATCGCGCGGACAAGGAAACAACAACAAACAGCGCAAGTCAAACCGCAATGGCCAATGGCGAACGTGCGGTCTAAAAGTGGCGTTAGGACGAGAAACGGCAATGGCGTGGCGCGCCTTTTTTTGCGAAGAAATGGCACCTCTTTGTGAAGAGTGAAGATCCTGCTGCGCATGGGCCTCGTCTTCTTTACAAACACCTCGGTAACCTTTCAGCTTGTAGAGCGCCACTGGACAAAAGTGCGTCCGTCACTGGCTATTGACTTGCGTTCCTCGAATGATTCTGATTGACCCTTTCACAATTTTTCTTGACGCGAGTGGAAACCGCGAAAGTAACTCAAATAGAGCCGCAATTGAGGAAGAACTAGAATGACCAAACGGCGTCTGTTATCTCTCTCTGCAACGATGATTGTTGCCGCGCTATTGTGCTCTTCCGTGCTGGCTACAATCCACCCAGCGTTGGCTACCGATGTCAATGCGTCGGCGCCAGCTCAGACGCAAAACCCATCGACAATAGCGGATCTAGAGTCACAAACGCTTACGATTCCGTTGGTGCCCTTCCAACTCATCGTCGCGAATCAAACAGTTTCCGAACCTACGTCATCGGGCACGTCAGCGACGGTCGGGGCAAGTCAACCTGGGGGCAGTGTCGCACCCAGTGCCGACACGGCGGCGGGCAATGCCGCGAACCATACGGACGCCGTCACCACAAATGTGACGCAGCAGACGGCTGATAACGGGTCGCTTGCGCCAATCCCTGTTTCAGCAGGAGGCGGTGGGGGTGGGCTCATCTTGGTGATTTCGCTGAGTTATGGAACAGCAATTGTTGTCCTTGCCTTGATGCGCTACTGGTCTTTTTCGTTTGATGAGGGGACAGAGTCCCTTCCTGATTTGAACAACGCGGACGTTGTTTATGTGCCAGGCTCTGCATACTCGACGCTTGAGAACGTCGAATATAGGCACACGGCCGAAGGGCCATGACGAAGACACGATTGAGCTTTTTTTAGTCTAGAGCGAAGACAAGGGGACCCGTGCTGCGTTATGCAGCTGTCCTCCGTGCAGGACACTCGTATTCTAACCTGGTTTAACGCTAGAACGGCGCTCTTGAAAAATGCGTCCATATTATGTCGTTAGGTTGATTGAAAAATGATTTTATGGGCCTGGCCAAACGCTTCACTGCCGGCCGTTGGCCGTGCTGCCGTGTGCAGCGCTCCGGGATAAGCGTGACCGAAAACACCGTGTCGCGGCGCAGCCGGGTACGAGGACTGGATGGTTTGCGCGCCTCTGTGAGCGGGCTTAGGGGCGAACGGCTAACATTTATCACGTCGGAACGCAGACTATTATAACTGCTGAGAAATTTTAATCACTAACCGCCCCGATCGCGCTATGATCAGGTATCTACGCGCGACGCGAGGCATGGAGAGACATATGCAACCTGACCAAAGGGACGACATCGTTTTTCACGGAACTCTGCAGCAGCTCGTTGAGAAGGTCGAAGCGGGCGAGATGGTTCCCAAGCTGCAGGCATCGCACGCGCCGATGTGCAAGTTCTTCACTTCGTTTTATGTCATCAACGGGATTCGGCACGTGGTCCCCCTGGTGCACGGTCCTACGGGATGCCCCTTATGGGTCTCAGATATCGTCAGGACGAGAGAGTGCTGCGAGTTCCGCGGCGTCCCCCTCGAGCCAACGGCCTGCACCTCCCTTGACGAGACAAACGTCATCTACGGCGGCGAAGGGAAGCTGCTCGAAGCGGTCAAGGAGGCGGATGAGCGCTACCATCCTGACCTCATCGTCATACTCTCCTGCTGCTGCTCAGGGATCATCGGCGACGACGTCGAAAGCGTCGCCCGTGAGGCCGAAAAGCTCGTGCACGCCCGCGTGCTCGCGCTTCGCAGCGAGGGGTTCGGCGGCGACTTCCGCAGCGGCTACGAGGACGCCTTTGAGCTTATTATGGACCTGATGGAGCCGCCAAAAACCACGCGGAAGGGAACGATTAATCTTATCGGGGCGCGAATGGGCCCCTCACTTACCGAGTTCAGCGACGACCTTGATGAGATCATAAGGCTGCTGCACGAGGTGGGGGTTAAGGTCAACGCGGTGATCGCTGGCGGGTGCACGGTCGACGAAATCAGGCGGGCGCGCGAAGTCGAGCTGAACGCTTCGTGGTGTTACGACTGGGGGCAGAAGCTTGGCGATGCCATGGAAACGCGCTTCGGCATCCCGTACAGTAGGACTGGACAACCCTACGGGCTCAAAGCGACAGAGGAATGGCTCATGGGGATCGCGGACCCGCTGGGTATGACAAAGGAGGCCATACGGGTAATAAAGCGCGAGACGGAACGCGTTCGGCCTGATTTAGCCTACTTGCATGACACGCTCGACGGCAAAACTGCCGTTATCGAGATATCAGAGTTTCCCGGTCCGATACGTGCGCTCTCTCTTGCGCGTATGGCAGAAGAGTGCGGCGCTCATCCGGTTGTCATTAACGTGCATCCTTATACAATCAAGGAGCGGATGCCTAGTATCAAGTTCCTCTTGGAAACTGGGGTCAATCCCGAAGTGATTCTCACGAAAGGCCTGTTCCGTCTTGGCAGCTTTCGTTCGTCGCGCGAGACGGAGCGCGAGCTCGAAGCAATCGCAGAAGGTCTTGACGATCCGATCTTCTTCGGCAATGCCGCCCGCTACCCAGGGTGTCCGGTTGTGAACCTCACGCTCCTGAATCCCGCGTACCTGCCCCACTATGGCTTCCGGGGCATACACAACATCGCCGCACTGCTCAGACAAGCCATGGAAAACCAGGGTCTGCCGCGTTCGACGCTTTTTCGAGGGATGCTTTACGGAAACGAAACAAACTGACCAGACGCGTGCCCCGCGCACGACGCCCACCGACGCGTGTCTTGACCCGTACCTTAGGTGTGCTCTTAGTGGTGCTGCCCAAACGGCGTTAGGAGTCAGTGAAAGCGCCGTTCTCGCGCACGCACCACAGGGGTGCAATTATCTCGTTGATGGTGCCTTTTCCTGGCAGGACTGCGACTACGCTCAAACGACGACGCTGTGCACAAAGCTCTGTGAGGATGAGATCGTCCACGGGGGCGAGGAGCTCCTCGCGCGCACGATCCTTGAGGCTAAAGAGCTTGACATCGCTGCGCTCTTCGTTCTAAGCGCGTGCGGGCCCGAGATCGTGGGCGACGACATCGTTGCGGTGTGCGAGGAGATGCAACCCCGAGTTGACTTTACGATTGTTCCCATCGAGTGCGCCGGTTTTCGCGGTTCGCAATACGATGGCATCGACATCGCGCTCGACGCGATGCTTCGCGCGCTTGCCGGAAACGGGCGTCCTAGGATCCCGCACTCGGTGTGCATCGTCGCTCCGCATGCGAACGCCAATCCGACGTGGATGGCCGATCTGGAATGGGTAAAGAACGTTCTCGCCCGGCTTGGCGTTCAGGTGCTCGCTACGCTCACCCACGCAACGGCACTCGGCGAGTTTGCAAGCGTGTCCGCCGCCGAGGGGGTGCTTCAGTTAAGCCATGACGCCGGCTACGGAGCGGTCGAGTATCTTGTCGACACTTTCGGGGTCGAACCGCTTTGTCGGGACCTTCCCCTCCCCATCGGCATGACCAACACGCGGCGATGGCTCACCGCGCTGGGAGAGCGGTTTGACGCGGAACGCGCGGCTGAGGAGCTGATCGCCGAAGGCGAGCGCACGGTAATGGAAACATGTCGCCGCCGCTGGCCAGTAGCGCGCTTTTTCTATCGGACTCCCGCAGCTATTGTAGCTGACGCTACGGTTGGCATCCCGCTTGTCCGCTTTGCGACCGAGGAGATGGAGCTGACGCCTGCGCTCGTTGCCCTTCGCTCGGGGCATCCTGAAGCACAATGCCTGCTGGAAAAAGAGCTGAACGATCTCGGCTTGGCGCCGGAGGTCGCGTACGGGACTGACGTCTTCGCGACGCGGCGGAACCTAGAAGCGGTGCGGCCGCGGGTCGTTTTCGGGAGCACAATCGAGCGACACGCGAGCGAGGGCTTGGACGTACCGTACATCTTCGAGGTCGTGCGCCCCGTCAGGCAGTTCAGGTTGCTCAATCGGGAGTACTTCGGCTACCGCGGCATCCTCAATCTGCTCGAGTGCATCCAGAATGAGTGGAGCGACCGGTGGCGGTCAACGCAACGGCGGTACGCGGCACGCTGGTAGAGGAGACATCACAATGAAACAAATCGCAATCTATGGTAAGGGAGGAATCGGCAAGAGTACCATCGCTTCGAACATCTCAGCGGCCCTCAATGAGCAAGGGGTCAACGTCATGCAGGTTGGCTGTGACCCAAAGCGAGACTCAACGAGGATACTCGCGGGCGGGCACCTCATCCCCGCTGTCCTGGAGATCTACAGAGACAAGCTGCGCCACGGACAGGACGCACACGCCATCTCGCTCGACGACATCGTCTTCAAGACGCCAAGCGGCATCTACTGCGTCGAAGCGGGAGGTCCGGAGCCGGGAATCGGCTGTGCGGGACGCGGGGTTCTCACGGCGCTCCAGATTCTGAAAGACCTCAACGCGTTTGAAACCTTCGCGATTGACGTGGCCATTTACGACGTGCTCGGCGACGTCGTGTGCGGCGGGTTTGCCATGCCCATCCGAGAAGGATTTGCGAGTGAGATCTATCTCGTTTGTTCCGGAGGCTTCATGAGCATCTACGCGGCGAACAACATCGCGCGGGCGGTGCAACGTCTAGCGCGCCGCGGCGACACAGGGCTGTCAGGGATAATCTGCAACAGCAACGGCGATGACGCGTTGGAGCGGGCCGTGGTGCCCGCATTTGCTCAGCGTTTGGGCAGCGCGTTCGTGGAATTTGTTCCACGCAGCTCCGTCATCCAAGTATGCGAACTGGAAGGGCGTGCTGTGGTCGAACACGCCCCTCAGTCAGAGGAGGCGGCGATTTTCCGGGAGCTCGCGCGGAAGGTGATGGAAAACGACGTGAAAGTGATCCCGACGCCTGTGGAGGAGCTGCCCGAGCTCGAAGAGCTATACCGGAATCACTTGATACAGGCTGAGGTCGTGTGACCGGCGTGGTCGCGAGACTGTTGTCCGCTGTGTGAGGCGAACGTGAAACAAAAAAACGTCCCGCTGTGTCTGAGTTGCAAGAACTACGTTAGCCCCCGTGTCTGTCAGGCATTTGCTTCGATACCTCTGGAGATATGGGAAAATCGCTTTCGCCACACGGAGCCCTATCTTGGTGACAACGGCAGGCGTTTTACGCCAAAGTTCGGATAGCTCCGCTTGCTCGGTCGGCACGCGCTTCGTTGGTTGGATTCGGTAAGGCTGATGCACGCGCCCGAAAATGACTGCGCCGCTTTGCCCCCCCATAACGGTGGCTGGCGGAGCTAGATCAACACAGTCTGCGGACGTCGCGCGCAAAAATGATGCAATGATAAGCACAACCATGTATGGGCGCACAGACGCGCATTTCGGATCCTGGAAGCGAAAGAAGGCTTGAAATACTAAAAGCAGCACACTCTTAAAAAAAGGAGCGAAATACGTGAATGAAGAAAAATGTGCACGATGCGGCACTCCCACGTCGCCAGGCGCCCAATTCTGCGCGGCCTGCGGCGCGACGCTGACCGGTCACAGCACGCAACCCCCCCAACAGGTTCCTCCTGCAATGCAGCCTTCGCCGACCTCTCAAGTGCCTGCTTACTACACGGGTGCTCCTACGCCCTATCAAGGCGTTGCCATTCGCTTTGTCGCGATACTCATTGATTACCTCATTATTGGGGTTATCTCTGGCATATTAGCGATCCCACTCCTCGTGGCGGCCATTGCTGTCAACGTCACGAACGGAAACGTGTCAGCGGTTTCATTGGGGCCCATTGTTGCACTATCGGTTGTAGGACTAGTCGTCTGGTTCCTCTACTTTACGCTGTTGGAGGGGCGCTATGGGCAAACGGTCGGCAAGATGGCACTCAGCATCAAGGTCGTGCGACAAGCGGATGGAGCGCCGATCGACTACGGAGAAGCAGCTGTGCGCACCGCCCTCCGCATCATCGACGGCTTGTTCGACTATCTAATAGGAGCAATTTTTATCTGGACGTCCGATGAGAAACAGCGCCTCGGCGATCGGGTCGCACACACTGTTGTAGTCAGCAAGTGATCCGCACCCCCGTCTTTTCTTATGTTCTAGAGTGGCACCGGTTTCGTGGAAATAGTGACTGACGCCTAGCTTCTGCTAGTCTGCCTCCTCGTGGATTTCCCGGCGTGATTTTGCCGCGGCACAATGCACTAAAATTGCAGCCGCTATCCGCGTCGATCCACTGGGTATCGCTCATAGCAAACGAGGCCACGGAGAGCGATAGTGCAGAATCGCAAGAAAAGATTAAAAGGGTGGCTCTCCTAAGGCTTAAGAAGGAGGTGAAATATTTGAACGAAAATCAATGTGCACAATGCGGCGCTCCTGCAGCACCCGGGGCCAAGTTCTGCGAAAGCTGTGGCGCACCACTCGCGGCTCCAGCAGCACAACCCGCACGGGCCACGTTCGCTCCTGCGCCTGCGTATCAAGCACCTCGTTCTTACGTGCCTCACGTCGCACCGCCCTATCAAGGCGTCGCCATTCGGTTTGTCGCGATCCTTATCGATACCATAATTATAGCGATCATTGGGGGTATTTTATCAGTCCCGTTCAACGCGCTCGCAGTCATTACGAACAGCGCTTCAGGAACGGTCACTCTTTCACTGGCCAGTGCTGTCGGCGGACTTGTTTCGCTCGCGATCTTTGTTCTGTACTTCACGTTGCTCGAGGGTCACTATGGACAGACTGTCGGGAAGATGGCCGTTAAGATCAAAGTCGTACGAGAAACGGACGGCGCACCGATCGATTATTCCGAAGCTGCGGTTCGAACGATCCTGCGGTTTCTCGATCTGATCCCATATATAATTCCCTATCTGCTCGGCGCAATCCTCATTTGGTCCTCTGAAGAGAAACAGCGGCTCGGCGATCGTGTCGCGCACACCGTCGTGATTAAAGCGTAAATGGGCCTCGTGCCCAATTTTCTTATTACTAGCGTGGACGGAGTTTTTTTTGCTTTGTTGCTCGCTTGCCACGCAAATCGGACAACATCTGCCCTCCCGCAAAGACCTTTTAGGCTCAGTTATGATCGCGTGGCAATCATTGTCGCTAGGACTGGTTCTTAGTGCCCGAGCGCGAATCTAGCTTCTATCGTGCGCCGATCCGACAACATCAGCATAATTCAGTAGTTTGGCTGCAATCGCAAGAAAAGATTAAAAAGGGATGCTGTCCCTACCATTTCTAAAAAGAGGAGGTGAAACACGTGGACGAAGACAAATGTGCACAATGTGGCACTCCAGCAGCACCCGGCGCGAAGTTTTGCGAAAGCTGTGGCGCACCGCTTGCGGCCGCTACACGACCTGCAGAGGTGAAACACGTGGACGAAGACAAATGTGCACAATGTGGCACTCCAGCAGCACCCGGCGCGAAGTTTTGCGAAAGCTGTGGCGCACCACTAGTTGCAGTTACACAACCAGTTCAAGGCCCAGCTGCCGCGCAACCCGCTTCTGCGTACGCAGCACCACGGGCGCACGCGGCTTACTCCGCACCGGGCGCCCAAGTGCAGTATCAGGGCGTCGCTATTCGCTTTGTCGCGATACTCATCGATGTAATAATCGTAGGGATCATATCTACAATACTGGCCTTGCCTTTGATGCTATATGTTTTGAATTCTACAACTGGGACCTATGCGACAGCAGTGATCGAAGCCATCATCTCTCTTCTGTACTTCATATTGCTTCTAGGGCACTATGGGCAGACTGCGGGTATGATGCTAGTCCAGATAAAAGTAGTCAAAGAGGCGGATTACTCAGCGATCAGTTATGGCGAAGCGGCTATACGAACCATTTTGTTGGTCATCGACGGGATTCCATACGTCATCCCCTACCTGCTCGGCGCAATCCTTATTTGGACTTCAGATAAGAAACAGCGTCTCGGCGATCGCGTCGCACACACCGTCGTGCTGAAAGCGTGAAAGGGGCGCAAGCCCCCCCTTTTTTTTACGGTCACCCTAAGCGGCTAGCTTTGCGCATTGCTGTCGCTCTGAGCGTGCGACTATGACCACGCTGGTGGGCTTTCTAGCGAAACGATTTGAAACGAGAACAGCGCGTTGCAATTCTGTGATACTGGGGGCTGCCGATTATTGCGCCAGCCAAAACGAAACCGAAGAATGCGCTATCAGAGCAAATCGCAAGATAGATTACAAGGAAAGCCCCCCTTAAGGCTTAACAAAAGCAAAGGAGGTGAAACACGTGGACGAAGACAAATGCGCGCAATGCGGTACTCCCGCGTCACCCGGCGCTCATTACTGCGTGGCGTGTGGCGCAGTATTCACTGGCCAAGCACCACAGGCCGGTCAAGAAGCGCAGGGCGCATCTGTATATGCGCCATCAGCAGCAACCGAAACACAGGCGCATTACGCGGCCGCGCCACTGTTGCAGGGGGTTGCTATCCGCTTTGTCGCACAACTCGTCGATGTAATCATACTTGCCTCAATCTTTTTGATACTGAGCTTCTCAGGCGCTGGCACCATCACCATTGATGCGTCAACCGCGCAGGTCTCAATCAGCCCGTTCTTTGGTGCGCTCATCTTGATCGACGTCATTATCGCATTCCTTTACTTCACGCTGCTCGAAGGACGAAACGGACAAACGGTTGGCAAGATGATCGTCAAGATCAAGGTCGCAAAAAAAGCGGACTACTCCCCGATCACTTATAGTGAGGCTGCTGTGCGGACGATTTTGCGCATCATCGATCTGATCCCATTCATCGCTCCGTATCTGCTCGGAGCCGTATTTATTTGGGCCTCTGAGCATAAGCAGCGTCTCGGTGATCGCGTCGCACACACCGTCGTCATCCAGTCGTGAGGCCACTACGCTTTGCGCGCCTTCAGCGCGCCACCCATGGTCCAATCAGCACACTTGTGCACCTCAGTCCGCGAACGCTCGGTCCTCTTCAGGTGGTGTCGGCGGTCGCGTGTCTCCATGGCCGCCGAATCTGAGGAGTTATAAACGCCTCAAAGTCCGGGTAGTAGCCGCGGGCACGAGAGGGACGTGCGCCATACGCCGTTGGACCGCGAGGTGAAAAGCGCGCTTACCCGGTCAAAGGTAGTGACTTATCTATGTTCGGTTCGTAAAGAATACGCATTCAAGGAGGCAACATGAAAGTCTTGGGAGGTCCAGCTTCACAATTGCTCGGTTCGCGGGTTGCACGCGAAATCGGGTGTGCACTCGCCGTTGTTGAATTCAAGAAGTTTCCTGACGGTGAACTGTATTTGCGCATCGCAGAGGAACTCGACGGTGATACGCTCATCGTGCAGAGCACGACGACCAATGACGATATCATTTACCTTCTGCAGCTCATCGATGCCGCCTCTGACGGCTACCTGAGGGCGGTGATTCCGTATTTTGGCTATGCGCGGCAAGATAAGCGATTCAAGCTCGGCGAACCGATCAGCGCTCGTGCCCTCGCCCGGACGATCAACGTTGACGAAGCTTACGTTGTCAACATCCACGACCCCGCCTCACTTGACCATTTTCAGCTCAGAAGTGGCAAAAAGGCGGCGAACCTCTCCGCTGCGGGCCTCGTTGGCACGTACTTGAAGAGCATGGGGCTCTCATCACCCTTGCTCATCGCTCCTGACGAAGGCGCCACTGCTTTAGTGCGCGATGTTGCTCACGCCATGGGCTGCGAGTTCGACGTGCTGGTCAAGAAGCGGGTCACGTCTGAACATGTTGAGATACAACCAAAGACGGTGGACGTCGACGAACGCGATCTGGTGATCGTCGATGACATGATATCAACGGGCGGTACCATGGCCGAAGCGATCAGGCTTTTGCGAGGACAAGGAGCGCGGCAGGTGCACGTTGCGTGCATTCATCCTGTGCTCTCTCTGAATGCGCGGCTTCGCCTATACGGCGCAGGGGTTGACAGTATCATAGCGACCGACACAATCGAAAAAGCGGAGAGTAGCATAACCGTCGCGCCGTTAATAAAGCAAGGCGCAGGACTTTAGCGACGAACAAGCGCATCGCTAATGATCTGTGCGTGATCAAATGCCAGCGGCGGCAGTTCGGCGATGTCCCAAAGCATTGCGTCGCTTGCATCAGAGCCGGCTGTTAGCGTACCTCCGATAATATCCACCGTAAACGCCACTGAAACGACGTGTCCGCGAGGATCGCGATGAGGGTTGGAATATACGCCTACGAGTGATTGTATCTTCACAGCGAGTCCAGTTTCCTCGAGGACTTCGCGCCGCAGGGCTGCCTCAACGGTTTCGCCGTATTCCACAAAGCCGCCAGGGAGCGCATAGTGTCCTCGATACGGTTCTTGCTTCCGTTTAATTAGCAAGATTTTTTTGTTTTTCACTACCACTGCGTCAACGGTGAGCGCCGGGTTCCTGTGCATCAGGTGCATGGTGGAGGCTTCGGTACTTGAGACTGCCGCTTAACCGCCAAGCGGGGTTTCAGGAAGAGGCCCCGAGGGCGCTACCGACCTCTTGCCGCCATCGCAACCGCAAAAGCTATTCGGCTCACCTCCAATGTGTTCTCAATGTATGACGTTCAAGCGATACGGAAGGATTTCCCGGTTCTCGAGCGCGTCGTGTATCTTGATAACGCTTCGACCAGCCAGACGCCGAAACCTGCCGTCGAGGCGATGAACGAGTACTTCTTTCGCTATGCTGGCAACTACGGAAGGGGGGCGCACCGCCTGGCCCAGCAGACGACTGAGCACTATGAAGCCGCGCGCGAGACGGTAGCTGATTTTTTTACGAGTGAGGCTGGCACCGTTATCTTCACCAAGAACACGACGGAAAGCATCAACATCGTCGCCCACGGCCAGGATTGGACGCCCGGAGACCACGTGATCACCTCCATGATTGAACATCACTCGAACTACCTGCCGTGGGTCGCGCTCCGTGCGCGAGGCGTCGTGCTCGACCTGGTTGAAGCGAATCGTGAAGGCATCGTCGATCCTTCGGCGATTGAAACAGCGCTCACCGACAGAACGAAGCTCATCACGATTTCTCACGTGTCAAACGTCTTTGGTTCTGTCCAAGACATACACCGTATCGTCAAGATCGGGCGTAAAAACGATGTGCCAGTGTTGATAGACGCAGCACAGTCTGCGGGTCACATGGATCTATCCGTGAAAGACTTGAAATGCGACTATCTAGCCGTTCCGGGCCACAAAGGGCTGCTCGGTCCGCAAGGGACGGGCATCTTAATCCTGCGTGATCCGGAGGAGCTGCGTCCGACTACTCTCGGCGGCGGCGCGGTCGAATGGGTGCGCGGCTGTGAGTATGAGCTGCTCGAACCGCCCGCCTGTTTTGAAGCGGGTACTCCCAACATCCCAGGAGTCATCGGTCTTGGGCGATCTGTGGAATACGTCAGCGCGCTGGGCGTCGCGAACGTTGAAAAGCACGTTGTGATGCTGGCGAGAGTCGCCGCACAAAAACTGGCAGAAATCGACAACGTCACGGTCTATGGGCCAAAAGACCGCGCGGCGGTGGTTCCCTTCAACGTCGGAGAGCTGAACCCGCACGACGTTTCAATGATCCTCGATGAGACAAGCAAGATCTGCACGAGGAGCGGGTACCACTGCGCCATGCCGGCTTTGCAGTCTCTTGGCATCAACGGAACCGTGCGGGCATCGTTCGGGGCATATAATACTGCTGAAGAGGTCGACCTTTTGGCAGGATCGGTGAGTCTTATCGCGACTTCGCTCGTTTAATCCGGGGCGTCAAGTTCAAGGCTGAAATCGAGCCACCGCGACGAGTGAGTTAGGTAGCCCAGCGAGAGCACGTCGACCCCGGTTGCAGCGTATTTCCTGACGTTATCGGGCCTGATGCCGCCTGACGCTTCGAGTAGCACGTTGCCGCGCAGGTTAAGTGCCTTCAACTTGCTGACGGCCGCAGTGATCTGTCCGACGTCCATGTTGTCGAACATGATGATGTCTGCTCCAAGCTCGGCTGCCTTAACGCACTCGTCAACGGATTCGACTTCGATCTCCACTTTCTTCGTGAAGAACGCTTTTTCCCGCAGGGCGTCTTCTGCAGAGATTACTTTCAGATGGTTATCCTTGAAGAGATAGGCCTCTGAGAGGGAGTAGCGGTGCGGGTCTCCGCCTCCGATCGCGACCGCCTTTTTTTCATAAAGTCTGAAGCCCGGCGTCGTCTTCCGGGTCGCGGCAATCGTCACCGTACCAGCAGCTTCTGCACAGCGGCGCGTGATCGTGGCAATGCCGCTCATGCGGCACAGGAAGTTGAGTGCGACGCGTTCGGTGACAAGAATACCCCTAACCGGTCCTATGACGCGCAAAACGGTATCGTCTTTTTTGATAACGTCTCCATCACAGCATAGCGGGGCAGTTACGAGGTTGTAGTGCGCAAAAATGCTCTCCGCCTCTGATAAGCCTGCTATGACCCCGTCTTCGTGGGCGATGACGTTTGCAGAGCCATCGACGTTGGGCAGGAGAGCGGTCGTTATGTCGCCGAATCCTTCATCCTCGGCCATAAACCTCTCAATGTCGCGTGAATTCAAACGATCACCACATACGCTTTTCTATCTTAACTATCTTAAAGGATTTCAAGATGATCATCGGAATTATTGGATGTGGCGCGATAGGAACAGAAATCTGTCGTGCCTTGGGGGCTGATGGCTTCAAGGGCAAACTCCTCCTCATGGACAGGCACCCTGATCGCGCTCAGCATCTGGCAGATACGACCCCTGCGGCCTCGTCCGTGTCACTGTTCGACATCATCGACCAAGCTGACCTCGTTGTAGAATGCGCCTCAATGCAGGCAGCGCGCGATATTGCGCTCAGCGTTTTGACAAAAGGCACGGATTTGATGTTGCTTAGTATCGGCGCGCTGGTTGACGCGGACTTTCGGCGACAGGTGTATGAAGCGGCGCGCACGCACGACTGTCGCCTCTACATCCCATCAGGCGCAATCGGGAGCATAGATGCACTCCTTGCGGCATCTCAGGGAACGATCAACCGGGTGACACTCACGACGACCAAGCCTTCGGCGGGCTTGGAAACCGCCCCTTACGTCATCCGTAACGCCACTGATCTTTCACGCCCTGCCCTCATATTCGAAGGCACCGCCGACGAGGCGATTCAAGGCTTCCCACAAAATATTAACGTCTCAGCGACGCTCGCTCTGGCGGGCGTTGGATTTGACCGAACGATCGTCCGCATCGAGGTTGATCCGACGCTAACAAGAAACGTGCACGTCGTCGAAGTCGACGGGGATTTTGGGAGGCTTACCGCCCGATTTGACAACGTTCCGACCGAAAATGAGCGCACGAGCAAGCTTGCGGCGTACTCGGCAGTCGCGTCTCTTAAGAAAATGATGGATGCGATCAAGCTCGGAACGTGAGCCCATCGGATCTAGGGGAAGCTGATCGATTAGGCATGCAATCACGCACCCGCACGTACATTGCTGAGATACGGGCATTCAACTGTCTGATGGCGGCATTTGCTGCGCTCATTGGCGTCTTTGTGAGCAAGGTGCCGCTTGCCTACGATGTCATCGCGCCCGCGGTTTTGGCGTTCGTCGCAGTGTTTCTCGTCACCGCTGGGGGCAATGTCATCAACGAC
>Ga0224522_1000416_pt1 | contig 14463 bp, 12 predicted proteins | sample CFST25metaG_FD_182733 | JGI IMG/M metagenome (GOLD analysis project Ga0224522, IMG submission 182733) | Peat soil microbial communities from Stordalen Mire, Sweden - C.F.S.T25 | ecosystem: Environmental > Terrestrial > Soil > Wetlands > Peat | place: Sweden: Norrbotten County, Stordalen Mire...
GACTGTACTGCCGGCGGACAGTACAGTCTCGACCCCGATAAACTGAAAAAAATCAGAAAAAAGATTTATGATGAATTCGATTACTTTAAAAAAATAATCTCGGAAAAAAAATTCGCGAAAGCATACGGAAAAATCTGCGGCGATAAACTGACTAAACTTCCAAGAGGATATGATGACCTGAAAACGGGTAAAAAAAATGAAGCCCTGATTGAAATTCTTAAAATGAAGCAGTATTATGTTTTTAAATCCTATAAACCGGAATTAATTTTCAATCCGGACCTTGTAAATTTAATTGCACATAATGTTAAATTGTCTTATGACTTTACAAAATTTTTAAATGACGCAATAAAATAAATTTAATTTTTATTATATGAAAAATATAAAGCACAATGGTTTGCAGATTTATGATTATGAAGGTAAAGGACTCCCCTTGATATTTGCCCACGCTTTTCCGTTAAACAGTAAGATGTGGCAGAATCAGACTGGATTCTTCAAAGATAAATTCAGGGTAATCACTTATGATGTCCGCGGCCTCGGTGAAAGCAAATCGGTAAATAATCAGTTTACTATGGAAAAATATGCGGATGACTTACTGTCCTTAATAGAATACCTGAAACTCGAAAAAGTTTTCGCCTGCGGACTTTCTATGGGCGGATATATTATCCTGCGTGGTTATATTAAGCACCCTGAAAAGTTCAGAGGAATAATTCTCTCCGACACTAAAGCCGAAAGAGATGACGATACTGCCCTGATAAACCGCTCAAATGTCATATCAAGCTTACTAAATGGTAAAAGAAATGAATTTACTTCTGCTTTCCTGACCAAACTTATTAATAAAAAAAGTTATAACAATCCTGAAATTAAAAATTTTCTTGAAAATATAATGAAGGAAAATTCTGACGAAGGTATCTGCGGTGCCCAGCTTGCTCTCGGTACAAGAACAAATTCCGTCGATTTTCTTAAAACATTTAATGTCCCTGCATTAATATTGGTAGGCGAAGATGATGAACTGACTCCCCCGCCCTTCGCAGAAACTATGCATAAGCTTATTTCAGGCTCAGAAATGAAAATTATCAAAAATTCAGGTCACTTAAGCAATATTGAAAATCCCGATATGTTTAATTCTTTTGTTATGGAGTTCTTGCTGAAGTATGTTTGATTTTACATTGAAAAAGAAAACCCCAACCCCTCGTTACCAAGCTCCGGCTTGGTAACGAATAATAGAAAACAAGATTAGTTAATGTGATTTTACATTGAAAAAGAAAAATATATAAACTATTTTAAGATTCATGGCGAGCATAGCTCAGTTGGCAGAGCATCAGATTGTGGCTCTGAGGGTCACGGGTTCGAGCCCCGTTGCTCGCCCTCTCTACCCCTCAAATTTTATATCCTTAATTATTTTTAATTATAGAATTAATAAAATATGAAAATGATTTTACTATTGATTAATCATTATTAATAATTCACTGTATTACTAATTACCAAATTTTTAAATCAAAGAAATAGACTTATCAGAAAATATGCCAGCGCTCCGCATAATCCCGAAATCGGTATCGTCAAAATCCATGCCCACACTATTCTTCCGGCTATTCCCCATTTTACCGCCGAAAACCTGTGAAAACTGCCGACTCCCACTATCGCGCCGGTAATTGTATGCGTCGTACTGACGGGGATTCCAAGTAATGCTGTACCGATTAACGTAATTGCACCCGCTGACTCAGCACAGAATCCGCCTATCGGTTTTAATTTCGTAATTTTCATCCCCATTGTTTTAACTATTCTCCATCCGCCGAACATCGTACCGAGTGCAATTGCAAGGTGACATAATATTACTACATAAAACGGTACGTAAAAATGATCTATAAATTTTGCCGAAACAAGTACTCCTACAATTATTCCCATAGTCTTCTGAGCATCATTTGTTCCGTGTCCGAAACTGTAAAACGCCGCTGAAACCAATTGCAGCTTCCGGAAGATTTTATCCACCTTTACGGGTTTTTTATTTTTTACAACGTGAGTAGTAATAATCATAATTATTAATCCGAGCACCAGTCCCAATGCAGGTGCAATAAATATAAATATAATTATTTTGTACCACCCTGATAATATAAGTGAACCAAACCCAAGTTTAAGCACTGCCGCTCCGCCATAACCGCCTACCAAAGCGTGTGATGAGCTTACAGGTATTCCGAAATACCAGGTAACTAAATTCCAGAAAATTGCACCGAGCAATCCCGCTGCAATTATATATACATCTACAGAACTTACATCTACAAGCCCTTTTCCGATCGTATTCGCAACACTGGTATGTAATGTAAATGCCGCAACGAAATTAAAAAACGCAGCGAATATTACTGCCTTCTGGGGAGTGAGTACCTGCGTGGAAACAATAGTTGCTATGGAATTGGCTGAGTCGTGAAAGCCGTTTAAAAAATCAAAAATAAGAGCTATGAAAATAATTACTAATACAGTAGTAAGCATTTATAATATAAATTCCTTTTTAGTTAAGCATTTTTAATTAAAATACCTTCTATTACTATTGCAACGGTCTGACACCTGTCTATTGATTTTTCCATGAGTTCAAGTATTTCTTTTTTCTTTATCAGCTCGATTGGGTCATCCTCAAATTCGAACAGATGCGCAAGCGCCTTCTGGAATATTACATCTCCCTGCGTTTCGTAATTTCTTATTTCAGTCAGCTTTGTTGTAATATCCTTGTCCTCTTCGAAATTGTGTATTACATCGCATATCAGTTTCATCTGGAGATTCAGAATATCCACCATCTGAGTCCCGAATTCAATGTGCTTCTTTACTTTGTATAAATGTATCCTGTTTGCTATTACATCGATGCAGTCAATTATATTATCGAGCGAATTTACAAATGAATGAATGTCTTCCCTGTCAATCGGGGTTATGAATGTTTCGTTCAATAAACTCACAACCTTGTGCGTCAGGTCATCGCAACGGTGCTCGAGAAGATGTATCTCACTCGAGTATTCACTCAGGTTGTCCCACTTGGTTATCATTGCCTGTATTAATTCCGAACCCTTCAGTATGTTGTCGGATAACTCCGCCAATAAATCAAAAAACTTAACTGTCTTGGGAATAAACTTTTTTAGAAATGCCATAAATGAAATGTTAAATTAGTTTTTTCTTAGTCAAAAAATTTTTTCTGCATAAAAAACTATACGTAACTTACTAAACCTACTTTATCTTATCAATTGATAAATTTTATGACACCTGTAATAAATTCCTTCCTTGATAAAGATTTATTAAATAGGTAGTTTATTTGCGTTGATATATGATGAATAAAATTGCGATAAATAATAAAAAGAGTAAAAAAGAGAAGAATAAGCAGATTCCCAAAAAAAATGTTCCGTTAATTGAAGAAGAAATCGAAAATGAAGACGAATTTCTTGAAGATGAAGGGGAAGGATATTTATCCGAAGAGGAAATCGCCAATCTGACGGAAGAATTTAAAAAGGAAGCTTTACCTCATATAGGTATATTGCGTAATTATGCTTATAAAATGACCGGTAACGAACTCGATGCGGATGATTTATTGCAGGAAACATTTCTTAGAGCTTTCAGGTTTTTCCATAAATTTGAAAAAGGTACGAATTGTAAAGCCTGGTTGTTTAGAATTATGAAGAATTTGTTCATAAACAATTACAGGAAAAACCAGAAGTCTCCGGGCAAGGTGGATTACGAAGAAATTGAAAATTTCTTTGAAAATATTAAATCGGAAAAACTCGATTCTTCCGATTTACAGGAAAAAGTCTTTGCTAATCTGCTGGATGACCAGGTTACTATTGCTTTAAATTCTTTGCAGGATGATTTTAAAACCGTGATTATTTTGTGCGACCTTGAAGGTCTAAGCTATGAGGAAATTGCTGAATTCGTCCAATGCCCTATCGGTACTGTCAGAAGCAGGCTCCATAGAGCACGGAAGCTCCTTGCTCAAAAATTATATAAATACGCCAGGAATAAAGGCTATGACGTGGATAATACACCGGATTATTAAATAAAAATTTCCTAATTAATTAAATATATTATAATGAAAAAATTCCAGATAGCTGCTTTTTTAATAACAGCAATTTTATTGTTTGGCTGTAATAAAAAAACAGAAACAACAGATAAATCTAAGGAAACTCCCAAAACCGAAACTAAAAAAGCTGATGATAATTCTGCAGGATTGAAATTATTCAAAATGGAAACTGTCGAAGCTTCCAAAGATAAAAATGTAGCTCCTAATTTCACCTGGACTGAAAACGGTTCGAAAAAATCTCTTAACGATCTAAAAGGTAAAGTCGTCCTTCTTAATTTCTGGGCTACCTGGTGCGGACCCTGTAAAAAAGAAATGCCCGACCTCTCGAAAATTTCGGAAGAACTGAAAGATAAAAACTTCCAGATGATAGGACTTAACGTTTTCCAGCAGGCAAGCGCTCCTAAAATAGAAGATTTCCTTAAAACAAACCCGGTTTCATATACAACCATAGACGGTAACGAAGATTTGGTACAGGCTTTCGCAAAAGCAAGCGGAAACGATATGTCAGCCGTCCCTACAACCTTCATTCTTAATAAAGAAGGTAAAATAGTCGAAACAGTCGTCGGCGGCAAAGATAAAGAAGGTTTCCTGAAACTCATAAATAAATACTTAAATTAATTTTTTTATAATGTCTGCGGGTCATTTTTTTTGACCCGCAGTATTTTTAAATGCGCTTTTGTGAACAAAAGAATCGGCATTCTTGGTTCAACAGGCTCTATCGGCTGTAATACTCTTGAAGTAATTACTAACCTGAATAATAACGGTTATAATTGCGAAGTAGTGTTCCTTTCTGCAAATAACAGAATCGAAATTCTTAAAAAGCAGGTCGATAAGTTTCATCCCGCCTTCGTTTATATAAGGAATAAAAAAAAGGCTCAGGAATTTAAATCCATTATTGGAGGAAAAACAAAAGTTATCTCGGGCGAAGAGGATTTGTCCGGTTTGGTTAAATTCGAACACTATGACGTCCTCGTTAATGCCCTCGTCGGATTTGCCGGCCTTAAACCTACTATCGAAGCTATTAAAAGCGGTAAATATATTGCACTGGCAAATAAAGAAGTGCTTGTAGTCGCAGGTGCGCTCGTCAATAAACTTCTTGACCACCATAATATTCAGCTGATTCCAATCGATAGTGAACATTCCGCTATACTTCAGTGCCTCCTCGGCGAACAATATAAAAGTATTTCTAAAATTATTCTGACTGCCTCAGGCGGACCTTTCAGAACTAAAACAAGAGACCAAATCAAAGACGCAACCGTCGTTGAAGCACTGAACCACCCAAACTGGAATATGGGTGATAAAATTACAATAGATTCTGCTACAATGATGAATAAAGGACTTGAAGTTATTGAGGCTAAGTGGCTTTTTAATATAGATGTTAATAATATCGAGGTAATAATTCACCCACAATCAATAATTCACTCTTTTGTGGAGTTTTCAGACTCCTCCATTAAAGCTCAACTCGGTGTTCCTGATATGAAAATCCCGATTCAGTTTGCACTTACTTATCCTGAACGCGTTCAGTCGGATTTTCCCAAACTTAACTTCAATGAACTGAAAGACCTTACTTTCGAAAAACCCGACCTTGATAAATTCGAATGCCTGAAAATCGCATTTGAAACAATAAAAGCAGGCGGAACGTATCCGATTGTAATGAATGCCGCTAATGAAGTTGCAGTGGATTTGTTCCTTAAAAATAAAATCGGGTTTTATGGTATCTCCGATATTATACGAAAAAGTCTGGAAAAGCATAATAATAAAAATGACTTCAGCCTCGAAGATATACTGGAAATCGATAATCAGACCCGTACTGAAATTTTAAACAGCTTTTAATTGTATTATTTAGATATATAATTTACTATATTATATATAGGCTGTATTGTTATATTTAAATTTTTGAATATATATATGGAAATTTTAAGCACTATATTTTACTTTTTAATTGTTATTGGAATACTTGTTTTTGTACACGAATTCGGTCACTTTATTGCCGCACGTTCCTGCGGTATGAGGGCTGATATATTCTCAATTGGAATTGGATTCAGATTACTCGGATTTAATCGAATAACAGGCTTTACTTTTGGCAAAATTTCGGATGAAATTGACCTCCAGGGTCATACTGATTACCGTATTTGTGCATTCCCCATTGGCGGATATGTCAAAATTGCAGGTATGATTGACGAGAGTATGGATAAAAAATTCATTAAAGATGAACCAAAACCCTGGGAATACCGCTCAAAACCCGTCTGGAAAAGAATGATTGTAATCACGGCAGGCGTCATTATGAATATTTTGCTTGCTTTCCTTATTTTCTATGCCCTGACTCTTATTAAAGGAAAAACCATTACTGAAACTACAACTGTCGGATATGTGACTAAAAATTCTATAGCAGGTGAATTTGGCATAAAAGAAGGCGATAAAATCTTAACTATAAATAATGAACCTGTAAATAACTGGGATGACCTTCAGAATAAAATTTATCTGGATAATCTCGGAGAATCGGTTTCATTCGATATTTCAAGAGACGGACAGTCAAGTAAAATAAATATACCCAAAGAAAAATTAAGGGATATAACCGAAAAAAATATCGGCATATATCCTGAAAAAGTTCTCCCGCAAATATCAGGTGTGCAGTCAGGTCATCCTGCAGAGAAATGCGGTATCCAGAAAGGCGATATCATTACCGAGTTTGCCGGTGAAAAAATCACTCATTCACAAAAACTCGTTGATTTGATTAAATCAAACGTCAATAAAGAATCAACAATTTCCTGGAATCGGAACGGCAATATGATGTCATCAAAAGTTACACCGATTTTACCTGATTCCACTATTGGTATTGAAATTACGGCAAAGTATGAAGGACCGATAAAATATGTCAAGTATTCTGTAATTACTGCTTTCCCGAAAGCCGCCTCAGACCTGTATTATTTCGGATTCGAGGTTTTCTTTAAATCAATTGCAAAAGTAATTAAAGGAGATATACCTTTTAAGAAAGCCATCGGCGGACCCGTGAAAATTGCTCAGGCATCTGCTCAGTCGGCTGAAATGGGATTCCTGTCATATATAGGATTCCTTGCTATGCTTTCAATTTCACTTGCAGTGATTAATATTCTTCCTTTCCCTGCACTGGATGGCGGACATTTTGTAATTCTTTTGTTTGAAGGCGTGTTCCGTAAACCTGTATCTTATAAAGTTCAGATAGCTCTGCAGAATATAGGATTTATTATCTTGCTCGCATTTATGCTCTTTGTAATTTATAATGATATAATCTCAATTAAATGATTTGAAGATTTAAAGATTTAAGATTAAAAGATTAAAAGTTCAACAATATAATTAAAAATCCTAAAGACAACTTCTTAAGGATTTTTTTTTATAAAAATATCTTTCTTCTAACTCCTAACTTCCACGTTCTTTGTGTCCCGATTTATCGGGATAACTTCTTAACTTCTAAAAACCGTCGAACAATTTGCCTGAGCCTTTGGCAGTAAAATAATTTCCGCTACGTTGACTTCGTCATCCCTTGTTACTATAAATTCAACTGCTTCCGCAATATCTTCGGCATATAAAGGTCTTACTCCATTATATACCGACTTCGCCCTTGTCTTATCTCCTCTGAATCTCACTATGCTGAATTCCGTCTCTGCAAGCCCCGGGTCAACAGTTGATACTTTTATCGGGGTTCCGTTTAAATCAAGCCTCATACCCTTTGTCAATGCATCTACTGCGTGCTTTGTGGCACAATATACATTACCTGCTACATAAACTTCGTGCCCTGCAATCGAACCAATATTTACAATGTGCCCGCTCTTGTTTTCCATCATAAGCGGAATAATCTCTTTCGTTACGTAAAGCAATCCCTTTACATTCGTATCAATCATTTCTTCCCAGTCGAGCAATACTCCATCCTGAATTTTTGTAAGACCTCTCGATAATCCCGCATTGTTTATAAGTATCTCAATCTTTCTCCACTCAGCAGGTAATTTCTTAATCGTATTTTTTACTTCCTTGTAATTCCGTACATCAAGTTTCAAAGGCAATACTTTTACTTTATATTTTTTCTTTATATCTGCAGCAACTTTTTTTATAAGTTCGAATCTTCTCGCCGAAATTATCAGGTTCATCCCGTTTTCTGCAAGCTTATATGCTGTTGCTTTTCCGAAACCGCTCGATACACCTGTTATAAATGCTGTCTTGTTTTTCAGATTCTTCATATATAAATAACTTTTTAAATTTGTTTAGATTAAATAACTTATTCAAAATTAATTTAATAATTACAATTTTGATATATAAAAAGACAAAGATAATTTGCACCATAGGTCCTTCCTCGGGCAGCGTCGATACTCTCGTTAAAATGATTAATGCAGGCATGGATGTCGCCCGCCTTAATTTCTCCCACGGCTCTTATGAAACACATCTCGAATATATTAATAATATCAGGAAAGCAGCTAAACTCACAGGCACGCACATTCCGATTCTGCAGGATTTATCGGGTCCCAAAATCCGCATAGGCAAAATTGAAAACGGTAAAATCGAAATCAAAGAAGGCAATGAAATTATTATTTCTTCAAAAGAAGTCATGGGAAATAATAACATTATTTCGACTAATTATAAAGATATCATCAACGACGTAAAGAAAAACGAATCTCTTTTAATCGACGACGGTAAGCTTAAATTAATAATCACTTCGATTGATAAATCAAAGAAACAGCTTCACTGCAAAGTTGTTAAAGGCGGCACTCTATCCGAACACAAAGGACTGAATCTTCCCGATACAAAAATATCACTTCCCTCTCTGACTGAAAAAGATTTGAGCGATATAAAATTCGGTGTCGATAATTCCGTTAACCTTGTTGCGCTAAGTTTCGTACGCCTGGCAAAAGATATAATCGAACTTAAAAATGTTTTAAACAAATATAAATCCGATGTTCCCGTAATAGCTAAAATAGAAAAACCCGAAGCAATATATCATATTGATGAAATTATTAAAGTATCGGATATTATTATGGTCGCCCGCGGTGACCTTGGAGTTGAAGTCTCTCCCGAAGATGTACCCATACTGCAGAAAATGATTATCAGGAAATGCAATTCAGCCCTTAAACCCGTTATCACAGCTACTCAGATGCTTGAGTCCATGATTACTAATATCATCCCGACCCGCGCGGAAGCATCTGATGTTGCAAATGCTATTCTCGACGGCACAGACTGCGTTATGCTCTCAGGCGAAACTTCAGTCGGTTTAAATCCGGTTCTCGTCGTTGAAACAATGGATAAGATTAACGCAAAAACCGAAGGATTCAAAGCTCCGCTTGATGATAAAAATCATTATAAATTCAAAACATTCCTTTGTAACATCACCGACTCTGCAGCCGATATCGCCGAAAGAATTAATGCAAAAGCAATTATTACGCTTACTCATACAGGCAAATCCCCTGTCCTGCTTTCTTCTCACAGGTGCAAAGCTCAGATAATTGCTATCGTCAGAAATCAAAAAATTCAGACCCGATGCTCGCTTATCTGGGGAGTGAATCCTATTCTCGATTCAAAATTAAGTTTCTCCGATAAACCCGGATTGATTAATTTCCTTAAAGCCAATGGACATCTTCAAATAAATGACATCGCAGTCCTAATCGAAAATACAAACCTCTCCGAAAACGAATCCGCAAACGCTCTGCAGATAATTAAAGTGAAATAAAGTCCGTAGAGTGTTTAGAGTCCGTAGAGTCTATTGAGTAAGAGCAAAAATTCTATTTCACGAAGAAAACAAGAAAAGCAACCCGCTTTGTCATTCCCGCGAAAGCGGGAATCCAGTTCTTGCTCTTATTACTCATTATGCGTTCTTTGCACCCGCCGTGGCGGGTTCATTACTCATTATTCATTATTTTCCCCCTTGCTTTTTTCATCCATATACCATATATTGTTAAGGTATATTCTGTTCTTTTAAATACACTTTTTCTTGTCGAAGATCCGCCGTGGCGGATGTCTTCGTGGCACCTCCATTTAAAAACTTCACTTTTGTACTACAAAAGTACTACACTTTTTTTTTCACTCGCAATTGTTCATTATTTATTCAAAATCGAAGTTTTTATCCCAAAAAGGTGCAAAAAAGGTGAAGTTTTATACCCGACAGGTGAACTTTTCCTTTTCTTTTCTGTTTTATATAGAAATACCCGGATAATTCCCCTATGTCATAAATATTCTTACCCCGGATATGTCATTATGTCTTGATTTCTCAATCTATCTTTATTATTTTAGCACTACTCTAAGTAGAGTGCTAACAAATTTAAATAAGTTATTATAAATTAATAAATTAAAAAGAGGTAAAAGATGAACATTAAACCATTAGCGGACAGAATTCTCGTAAAACCTGCTCCGGCTGAAGAAAAAACTGCTTCGGGTATAATTATCCCCGATTCAGCGAAAGAAAAACCAATGCAGGGCGAAGTCCTGGCTGTTGGTAAAGGAAGAGTTTCCGAAGACGGAAAATTTTCACCGCTCGAACTTAAAGTCGGCGATAAGATTTTGTACGGTAAATATTCAGGAACCGAAGTTACAGTCGACGGCACGGAATATCTTATTATGAGAGAATCAGATGTATACGCAATTATATAATTTTAAAATTAACTAAGGAGATAAAATAATATGTCATCAAAAATGATAAATTTTGATACCGAAGCAAGAACAGCATTGCTTAAAGGTGTCGATAAACTGGCTAATGCCGTAAAAGTAACGTTAGGTCCTAAGGGCAGAAACGTTTTAATAGATAAGAAATTCGGCGCACCGACCGTAACAAAAGACGGTGTGACCGTGGCAAAAGAAATTGAACTCGAAGACCCGATTGAAAATATGGGCGCGCAGATGGTTAAAGAAGTTGCATCAAAAACTTCTGACGTAGCCGGCGACGGTACAACAACTGCAACAGTTTTAGCTCAGGCACTCTATAGAGAAGGTCTGAAAAACGTAACAGGCGGCGCAAATCCTATGGATTTGAAAAGAGGAATTGACCTAGCCGTAGAAGAACTGGTAAAAGGACTGAAAGAACTTTCCTCCCCTATTAAAGAAAGCAAAGAAATCGCACAGGTCGGCTCAATCTCAGCTAATAATGACAAGACAATCGGCGACCTTATTGCAAAAGCAATGGATAAAGTCGGTAAAGACGGCGTTATCACAGTTGAAGAAGCAAAAGGCACGGAAACTAATCTGGACGTTGTAGAAGGTATGCAGTTCGACAGAGGATACTTATCACCATACTTCGTTACCAATCCCGACTCGATGGAAACAGAACTCGAAGACCCGTATATATTAATCAATGAAAAGAAAATCTCTTCGATGAAAGACCTCCTTCCAATCCTCGAAAAAATTGCACAGGCAAGCAGAAGCTTGCTCATTATTTCAGAAGACCTTGAAGGCGAAGCTCTTGCAACTTTGGTTGTAAATAAATTACGCGGCACTTTAAAAGTAGCAGCAGTAAAAGCCCCCGGATTCGGCGACAGAAGAAAAGCAATGCTCGAAGATATCGCAGTTCTTACAGCGGGAACAGTTATAGCGGAAGAAAAAGGATACAAGCTTGAAAACGCAACTGTAGCATATCTTGGAACAGCAAAGAGAGTCGTAATCGACAAGGACAACACAACCATAGTCGAAGGCGCAGGAAAAACCGAAGATATAAAGAAAAGAATAAACGAAATAAAAGGACAAATTGAAAAAACCACATCGGATTACGATAAAGAAAAACTTCAGGAAAGACTTGCAAAGCTTTCAGGCGGTGTCGCAGTACTTAAAATCGGCGCAGCAACAGAAATCGAAATGAAAGAAAAGAAAGCAAGAGTCGAAGACGCATTGCACGCAACCCGCGCTGCAGTCGAAGAAGGTATCGTACCGGGCGGCGGTGTGGCACTCTTAAGAGTGGCATCGAAACTCGATAAGATAAAAAATGATAACCAGGATATAATGCTTGGTGTGAAGATTGTAAGAAAAGCAATCGAAGAACCAATCAGGCAGATAGTGATTAATGCTGGTGAAGAAGGCTCGGTTATCGTGAATAAAGTAAAAGAAGGCAAAGGAAGCTACGGTTACAATGCCGCAACTGAAATTTATGAAGACCTCGTAAAAGCCGGCGTTATCGACCCAACAAAGGTTACGAGAGTCGCTCTTGAAAATGCAGCATCAGTCGCTTCGATGTTAATTATGACGGAAGCAACAATCTGCGAAAAACCCGAAAAAGAAAAAATGCCTATGATGCCTCCGGGAGGCGGAATGGGTGATATGGGCGGAATGTACTAATCGATTCATAAGATTTTAAGATTGAAAGATTAGAAGATTAAGAAGCTCAGTAGAAAATATAAAACCCTCATTCTATCCAAATGAGGGTTTTTTTGTTTACAAAACTTTAAATTAAAATTATAATCGTACATTTGTTGAAGATCTGCTGTAGCAGATAACTTGTACATTGAACATTTATTTAATAAGAACCATTCTCTTTACAGCGGTAAAATCTCCTGCAGTCAACCTGTAAAAATACATTCCGCTTGCAAAGTTTTTTCCTTCAAAAATTATTTCGTATTTGTTCGGCAAATATTCTCCGTTGGCAAGGGTCTGAATTTCCCTTCCGAGCAAATCATAAACCTTAATTGTCACGTGAACACTGTTTGATGCGGAACCGTTTATTTTCGGGATTTCAAATCTTATTCGTGTGCTCGAGTTAAAGGGATTCGGATAATTCTGAGCTAAAAGAAAATTCTGTGGAATTTCTACCACAGGTGTTGGATTAATAACAAACGGGAAATTAATATCGTAAAAATTTCTTACCTGCTCGCAGAGATTTTTAAGTTCTGTAACGGAATTTAAATTGCTGGTGCCTCTTGCAATCATCTGCGCAATTACAAATTTTTGCGTATCACCGGGTGTAATGCTAAAGTCTTCGGCACCCGAGCCAAATATCATTTTCATATCTCCCGGAGCAACAGGTGCATACAAATTTCCCGTAGAATCTTGGTTGCAATTCGCAACACTCCCTTTTAATCTTGTCCAGCCTGTATTTGTTTCTGGGTCACCGGAATAAGTGTATTTTGTTTTTGCATACGGAGTATAAGTAGGATCAACCCAGCTTGTAGAATCGTTTTTATATCCTGAAAGAGTAAAGTATGCTGCCTTACTTGACCACCAGCCCAGTTCACCTTCACAATTAGTAAAATATTTATACGGACTAATTGAAGATGTCATTCCCAATATTTTATTTGGAACTGCACTTTTGTTTACAGAACTTGTCAGTAAAGTAAATCCAATTGCCGGCGGATTTAAACCATAAACATCATCATTATTGCCGGCATTATAGCAAAACGACAATTTCAAACTTGTATCACACCCTATATAATCATCACTTGGGTCTCCCAAATCAGGGTCACTGAATGTGCCAATTTTAACACGTTTCCAAGTAGTGTCACTTTTATTTATGATTTCATAATTAATAAACTGCACATCCTGTAAACCCGGTGAATCGTATGCCCAGGCAGTCAGATGTACTTCAGCACCAAGCGGAAGGGTACCGCCTCCAAATCCTTCTCCTGCAGAATGATTTCCGGAATATGCATCAGTCATGCAATAGAAAATTGTTTGAACAGCATTTCTAACACCGGGTGTGTCTATTTCAGGTTCATAAATTCCATTGTGATTAACATCTATAAAAGGGGCGCCGTAAGGAACCATCATACCCCAGTTCGCCCAGTCCCAGTTATTCTGCGCATTATCGCCCCTGCTGATTTTAAAATATTTAAAAAAATCACCCGTTTTATATATCCCGTGTTCACAATATCCCGGACTGTATTCACCACTATAGGAAGCCGAAACTTGTCTTAAATTATTGTTCACAAAAGCACTTATACAAAGACCTGAAGAATATATTGCATATTTATTTGAACCTTTTGGCCATTCAAATCCTGATTGTGAATTATTATATATATCATATTTTTTATCAAATATTCCGGTTTTCATAAAACTCGAATTGATATTATTACCATTTAACAGAACGTTTATATTTGGATGAAAAGTGGAATCCAGCATTCTTTTATATATCCTACCTCCTTCCCCAACAAAATAAGGATTGTTTCCATAAAAACTACTTGGAATAAAACAACATCCATAAAAATTGTATTTTGGTGCAGTTGTATCAATAATCCAGTTTTCTCCTTTATTTGTTGAGTATAATATTACTTTATTGCCTGCAACATACAAAAATGAATTTGAATAACCTGCTATACGATTCAGATTTTGAGTTGTTCCACTATTTTTTTGTGTCCAGCTCAGACCTCCATCATACGATTTTAAAATCAATCCTCCGTTTCCAACTATAAATCCAGTATCATTTGAAATAAAATTTACAGAATTAAGAGTATTAAGGACTCCGGAATTCATTGTATACC
>Ga0224522_1000422_pt1 | contig 14218 bp, 12 predicted proteins | sample CFST25metaG_FD_182733 | JGI IMG/M metagenome (GOLD analysis project Ga0224522, IMG submission 182733) | Peat soil microbial communities from Stordalen Mire, Sweden - C.F.S.T25 | ecosystem: Environmental > Terrestrial > Soil > Wetlands > Peat | place: Sweden: Norrbotten County, Stordalen Mire...
TCCCCGATATGAGCAATGCTTACGATGAAGGATTATTTTCTAAAGCCGGAAAAGTTTTTACAGATAGTAAAACAAAAATCAATGAATCCGTTTACCTTGGAATAATCGGACCCGAAAGCGAAACCGAAGCAGAAGCAAGGTTTTACAGAGAAATCGGCTCGGATGTGCTCGGGTATTCGGTGATTCCCGAAAATATTACAGCTGTACACGGAAAAATGAAAATGCTTGCAATTGGTCTTATTACGAGAGAGTTAATTGCAGATAAAATGAAAGCGGATATTTCAACTGAAACAGAAAAGAAAAAAGAAAATTTGAAATATTTTAAAAAAGCCGAAAGCGAACTAAATAAAATCCTGATAACATTAATAAAAAACATTTAACATAAATGAAATTCAACATTAAAAAATCCGGAATTCAAATATTAATTATAGCTTTAATATTTACAGCATTTGTACGGAATTCATATTCAACGGATGACCCGAAAAAGAATAACATACCACCTCAGATTTTAACAGTGGAAGCAGAAAGCATCGAAATTGCAAACAATTCCGTAAAAAGCTATATACTCGAAAATTTCCCTATACTTCCGGAAACGACAGTTGATAAGCTTATACAGTCAAGAAATGTTGAATTCAGCAATCAGGACTCGTCAAAAACAGATAAAACTCCGTATTATAAAATCACTTATTCAATTCCCGAAAACTACCTCCTTGATACTATAAAAATACTTTGGGAACTTAACATTCCCGAATTCCGCTCGCATATATTCCAGCTATACAAGCAGGATACAATTTATATTGATACGTGGAATAATGTAGTGGGTACGGTTAAAGATAAAACCTATACGGGAAATTTCGAGGCCTTCAGAGTACGCAACTGGCCTACCTGGAAGGACCCCGAGAAAGGAAAAGAAGAATTACCCCCTACACCTGCGGGACCGAAAAATCCTCTCGGCTTATTCGTGATACATTACGATGAAGCTTCATTAAGATATTTTCACGGAACAAATAAAGAATATTTGCTCGATGATAAATACAGGTACCTTTCACATGGATGCGTAAGAAATTACAATGGTAATATAAGAAAAATGAAAGAATTTGTAATTAAACGGGTTATTAAATCAAAAGATTTGACATCCTGGCTTGACAGCAAAAGAACTATGCAATATGACTTTGATAAACAGGACAGATTCCCTGTCAGAATTATTTATAAAACATATAATATTTATAAAGACGAAACAGGAAAATATATAGAACTTTATAAAGATATCTATGGCTATAGAAATTATTCGGGAGATAAATTTAACGATGCAAATCTTGTATTCCTTACAACAAAAGATAATCTGATAAAAGAATATAAAGAAAAAATAGGAAATGATATAACAGATGAGAAACTGAACCAGCTTATTGAATTCGCAATAAAACATTGCGAGGAATATGAGAAATATAATTTAGACGACTTGTTGAGTAAACTGAATTAGAATTAAAAGCTTTCATCAACCCATTTATAGATTCGCCACTTAGAGTCTGATGTATTTTTAACCAGGCTCATATCGGCAAAACCGTTTACCCTGATTATATTGCTTGGATTAAATGTAATTGTCAGGTTAAAACTTCTTTTGACATTCTGGTGCAATGAATCCCCAACCTGCAAAACAATATTGTTCCAGATTATTTCAAGTTTCTGTGAATTTTGAAATAATCCGTTCGTAGTTCGCAGTTCGGTCGGCTTATCCCAGGATACATCATATCCCAGCGCATAATCCCTGTATGTAAATACAAAATCGTCCGTCAATAAATTGCTGTAAACAGATGTGTCTTTAAAAGTGTATGAATACTTGAAATTCTGGTAAACCCCCTCGATTGTAGTCTGGTCTGTTATAATCGGTGAACTCGTTGTATTATCAATTTTAGGTGCAAAGATATTTTCGCACGATGAGAATAGTATAAGGAAAAGAAAATATATTAAAATACTCTTTTTCAACTAATTACTGAAGTTTGCTTTTAAAACACTCCAGGTCGTATCGGAATCGACAGACTTGAAATCTATCCAGCTCGATATAGCCCAGAGATTTTTTGAATTTACTACCATAACAAACCTCAATTTTCCAGATAATGTCTTTGCAACATTAGTCTTCTGATGATCGAACCTTAAAAGATAATCCATATCGTAAATAGCCGAATCGGAATATGTAACAGTATTAACATTTGTATAAAAGAATAATGATGTGCTCTGGGCATTGGTCAGCGATAAGAGATTATAGAAATAATTTTTTTCATTGGTTATGTCCCAGTTTCTGAAAATAGGATACTGTATCTGTGATGAAATATCCGCAGTATAAATAAATTTCCTTACAGTTAAGCTCGTATCAACAATGCATTGCAGATAATTATTTATATCTTTATCCGTTATTGCACTTTGCAGATTCGCAAGCACGATATCCGGAGATGTGGGCGGAATAAAGTTTGAGCGTGGCTCAGTAGGCGTTTCCACGTTCCTAAGCCCGAATAAACCGCATCCGCTGATAATGAGCGGGAGCAGCAGCAATATTTTAATTTTTCTGAGCAATAATTATAAATCTTGTTGATTTATCTTTTAAAAATTTATTTCCATGATAATCACCAAAAACTTTTTTAACGCTGAATCCCAGCGTTTGGAGTTCTTTTTTTATTGCCTCGCATGAATATAATCTTATTCTTTCTTTGAAACTCCTGTTACCGATTCTTATTTCCTTATATACAAAATCGTTTTCTATTATTCTTTCCTGAAATACTTTCTTTCCGTCAAGTTTCATGTAATCTATCTTGACAAGATTTTTCCTTAAATAAGACTCATTCAGAAAATCAAACACGAAAAACCCGCCTTTATTCAAAGATGAATGCACATTTCTGAAAACTTTAAAATTTTCGGAATCTTTTTCGAAATATCCGAAACTCGAAAAAATATTTATAGCAACATCAAATGACTTTTTAAAATCAAAATTTCTCATATCTTTTATCAGAAATTTCATTTTAAATTTCTCTCCTTTAAATTTCCTTTCAGATTTTTTGCCTGTCCGATTAAATATTCAGACAAATCAAAACCTGTTACATCAAATCCCCTTTTTGCAAATTCAATCGAATGCCTGCCCGAGCCGCAGCATACATCAAGCACTTTGCCTCCGTTTACCAGATTGACATTCCTTTGAATCAGGTTTATTAAATCAGTCGCCTCTTTCTCATCCCTGTGCTTATACAGTTCGAGATAATATTTACTTGAAAACCAATCTTTATACCACTCTTTAATCAATGTCAAATGTTAAATTATAAATATTAAATTCTATCTTCTGCTTCTGCTCCTGCTCTTGCTCCTTATTACTCGTTACTAATTAACAGAGACTCTTCCCTCTATTGCCTTTGCAAGAGTGACTTCATCTGCAAACTCAAGGTCTGCACCAATAGGAATTCCTCTTGCAATACGTGTAATCTTAATATTTAAAGGTTTAATGAGTTTGTTCATATATAAAATCGTTGTTTCTCCCTCTACTGTCGGATTCAAAGCCAGTATGAGTTCTTCAACTTTATTATTATCGGATTCATCGAGCCTGTATAGTAATTCTTTTATTTTAATATCGTTCGGTCCGATTCCGTCCAAGGGAGAAATTCTGCCGTGCAGTACGTGATACAATCCCCTGTATTCATTTGTCTTTTCTATTGCATAAACGTCCTTGGGGTCTTCCACAACACATATAACGTTTCTGTTTCTTTTTTCGGAACTGCAAATTTTACATACATCATCTTCGGTAATATTGCAGCAAACATTGCAGAACTTTATTTTATCTTTTATCTCGAGCAGTGCCTTCGATAATTTTTCAACTTCTTCTCTCGGCTGTTTGATGATGAACATTGCAAGCCGCTGTGCCGTCTTTCTTCCTATCTGAGGAAGTTTGGATAACTCATCTATTAAAGATTCAAGCGAGTTAGATATATTGAACATAGTTTTTTAAATAATTTCTAATTGCAAAACATTTTTTAATCAGTACTTATCATTTCAAATCAGAGTTTATCTGCTGCCAAAGCTCTAAAACCCCGGTAGGTTCAATCCCGGTATATTCGGCATCATACCTGCTGTTGCTTTTGACATCTCGTCGTTAGCCATTTTTTGCGCGCTTTCAATTGCCTTGTTAATAGCTGCAATCAATAAATCTTCGAGCATTTCAGTATCATCCGAAGTCAGAATTTCTTTTTCGATTTCGATTTTTCTTATCTGTGTTTTTCCGTTAATCGTGACTTTGACCATTCCTCCGCCTGATTCTTCAGTCAGTGTCATATTTTCCAGTTCAGCCTGTATCTGGTCCATTTTTTCCTGCATCTTTTTTACCTGCTTAAGCATTCCCTGCATTTGATTTGGTTTCATCAATTATATTTCTCCTTAATTATTATTTAAATATTTAAAATTGAATTCCATTTATTAAAAAGCTCTGCCGTTGCAAATACATCCCCTATGCAATAGTCGGCAATAACTTTAAACTCTTTATTTTTAAAAAGGTCTGCGACCATGTCTCCCTTAACCCCGTTTGCTTTCGGACTATCAATTCCAAGCTGTTTGCAATAGAAATCAAGCGAGAACTTTCTTCTTGCGCCCGTCGGTGAATGGCGGTTGAACGTCAGCTCCTTCAGCATATCTATATGGTATTCCCTGAAATTAAAATCACTTCCAGCCATCAGGTTTTTCGACGGCTCTATTCCAAGCCGGAAAGACCTCAGCATTATAAACGGACAATCGAATTCCCTTCCGTTGAATGTGATAAATAAATTATATCCGTTCTCTTTTATTATCTTCCAGAAAAGTTCGAGAATTTCTTTTTCACTCTTGCAGATATAATTTATATTTTCATTTTCGGATAATATCTCATCCGTTCCTTCCGCATTTACCAGAACACAACCTTTATCCTTATTCAAATCCAGCAAACCAATCGCAACAAGCTGTGAAGTAAAAGGATTGAAAACAAGATTTTCAATAGCCTGTTTTTTTTCCTCTTCATCTTTGGCAAATTTTGTAAGGTATGTTTGCGTTTCTTCATCATATGATTCGAAATCGAAAGCCGCAACCTCGAGGTCGAATGATAATACTTTTCTTTTACTAATATCAATCATAATATTTTTAAATAATGCTTTTAATTCAAATATTAAAGAGCATTTCACTATCCAGCTTCAAATCCTCATAACAAAAGAACGGCTCGCCGAATTCAACACCAATCCTGAATCCGAAGAAATGTGCCCGCGCCGTAATGTCATCGAAAAATCTTTTATTGCTTATATAAGTTTCCGGTTCATTCTTTATCTTTGGATTATAAAATTGCGATTCATAGCATTTTATCGCTTCGATCTTCTTTTCAAATACATCACTCACATCCATTATAAAACTTACGGGAATATCATAAGCGTGACGGTAATAAAAAACTTTTTTCGGTCTGTAAGCAGTAAGTATTCCTGTTTTAATCTTTCTTAAACCTGAATAAAAAACCGCTTCGCTTATTAATTTACTTGCACTAATATGGTCGGGATGCCTGTCCAATGGATACGGAGCAAAAATTATTTCAGGTTTATATTCACGAATCAGTTTAATAAGTTTCAGCCTGTTTGCATAATTATTCTGAATATCACCGTCTTTTAGACCGAGATTTTTTCTGAACTTGGCGCCCAGTACTTTTGTCGCTTTTTCAGTTTCTTTTTTTCTTTGTACAAGATTACCTCGTGTGCTGAGTTCACCTTTGGTCAAATCAACAATTCCGACTTTTTTCTCCGATTTCACGAGTTTACAAACGGTACCTCCGCAGGTAAGCTCTATATCATCGGGATGAGAACCTATAAATAATGCGTCTGTTTTTTCCATTTTACCTTTTACCTATAAACGTTTAATATAGCAAATATTGATTTTTAATAAAATTGCAAAGAAAAAAATGTACGTTTTTCCCACTGAATCTGATTTTTAAATCAGTTATTTTAAATGTTTTACAGGTTTATGAAAAAAGAAGATTGCATTTTTTGCAAAATAACATCGGGAGAAATCCCATCCTATAAAGTCTATGAAGATGAGGATTTCATATGTATTCTGGATATTTTCCCGAATACAAAAGGAATGACATTGCTCATTCCGAAAGAACATTACGATTCTTATGCATTCGATATGCCTGATGAGATGTATACGAAGTTCTTGCTTACCGCAAAGAAATTCGGAAAGGTAATGGATAAGAAGCTTGGCGTAATGAGGACGGCGCTTGTGATGGAAGGTATGGGTGTGAATCACGTGCATATAAAACTTTACCCACTGCACGGGCTAGGAAAGGATTTTAAGGTGATGATACCCGAAGGTGAGCATTATTATGAGAAATACAAGGGATACCTTACAACTTTATTGGGACCTAAAGCGGATGATGGAAAGTTGAAGGAAGTGCAGAAAATTTTAACATCCTGAATAAAAAGTTTTAACACTAAGAACACAAAGGACACTACGAAATACAAAGAAGTTTAATTTTTAAAAATGTAATCAGCGAAATCATATAAATCATATAAATCATACAAATCAGAGATAATGAAATACGAACATTTAGAAATCGAGAAGAAATGGCAGGAATACTGGCTTAAGAATAAGACTTTTAAAACACCTGACATAGAGAAAATAGACAAATCGAAACCGAAGTATTATATACTCGATATGCTCCCCTATCCGAGCGGAGACGGCCTGCATGTGGGGCATCCGGAAGGATACACGGCAACGGATATTATTTCGAGATTTAAGAGAATGAAGGGTTTTAACGTCTTGCACCCGATGGGATGGGACGCATTTGGACTGCCTGCTGAGCAATTTGCAATTAAAAAAGAAATCAATCCGAAAATCGGAGTCGAAGAATGCGTGATAAGATTCAGAAGCCAGCTTCAATCACTCGGTTTTTCATACGACTGGGACAGAGAAATAAATACGACTGATGAAAAATATTACAAGTGGACTCAGTGGATGTTCCTGAAAGTTTTTAATTCTTATTTTGATGCAAAAGAATTTAAAGCAAAACCAATATCGGAGCTAAAAATTCCCGAGGGATTATCGGAAAAAGAAAAATACGATTTTATAAATTCACATCGGCTTGCATTCATCTCGGAATCCCCAGTCAACTGGTGCCCGGAACTCGGCACAGTGCTTGCTAATGAAGAGGTACCGGAGCAGATAGAAAAAGGATTCACTGTCGTAAGACGTCCGATGAAACAATGGAAACTTAGAATTACTAAATACGCGCAAAGACTGCTCGAAGAACTTGATTCTGTTAACTGGCCGCTGAGTGTTAAGAAGCTTCAGACAAACTGGATTGGCAGAAGTGAAGGCGCAATTGTAAAGTTTAAAGTAAAAAGTCGGAGAGAATCGGAGATCCCGATTCATCGGGATGAAATAATTGAAAGAGAGTTGGAAGTATTTACTACAAGGCCTGATACATTATTCGGCGCAACTTATATGGTACTTGCACCCGAACATAAATTAATCGATGAAATAACGACTGACAGTCATAAAGAAAAAGTAAATAAATACATAGAAGACGCTTCGAGAAAATCCGATCTGGAAAGAACCGAACTTGCAAAAAATAAGACGGGCGAATTCACCGGAGCTTATGCAATCAATCCGGTTAATCAAAAAGAAATTCCAATCTGGATTTCCGATTATGTATTGACAAGCTATGGTACTGGAGCGATTATGAGCGTACCGGGGCACGATGAGCGCGATATGGAATTCGCTCTGAAATTCAAGCTTGAAATTATTCCGGTCGTAATACCGGAAAAATTCAAAGATGCGGGAATTAAGAAAATTAAATCCGATGACGGTTCGGAAATAATTATAACAGGCAAAGCACTTCATACATTAAACGGAGATACAAAAGAATTTGGAAATTTCCTTGCAGATACAATAAACGGTAAAATCTGTTTTACAGAGGAAGGTTACAGCATAAATTCAGGTTTTATAAGCGGACTTCCAACAAAAGATGCCATTGCAAAGATGAATAAATGGCTCGAAGAAAAAGGTCTCGGAAAGAAAAGTATTAATTTCAAATTAAGAGACTGGTTGTTTTCGAGGCAAAGATACTGGGGTGAACCGTTCCCGATTGTTCACTTCGAAGACGGCACATATAAAGCGCTGGATGAAAGTGAATTACCCGTAACCTTGCCTGAAGTAAAATCTTACAAGGCATCGGGTACCGGTGAATCGCCTCTTGCAGCAATTCCGGAATGGGTTAATACTACCGATAAGGAAACAGGAAAACCCGTTAAACGCGAGACCAATACAATGCCGCAGTGGGCAGGCTCGTGCTGGTATTACTTAAGATACATCGACCCGTTTAACGATAAAATTTTCTGCGACAAGGGAAAAGATAATTACTGGATGCCTGTTGATTTATATATCGGCGGTGCGGAGCACGCAGTTTTGCATTTGCTTTATGCGAGATTCTGGCATAAAGTATTATTTGATCTGGGATATGTAAGCCACAACGAACCATTCACTGTGCTTTTTAACCAGGGAATGATACTTGGTGAAGACGGCGTGAAGATGAGCAAATCCAGAGGCAATGTGATAAATCCCGATGATGTGATAAAAGAATTCGGAGCGGATTCGATGAGGCTTTTCGAAATGTTCATGGGTCCGCTTGAATCCACGAAGCCGTGGAGCACTGAAGGAATGGGTGGTATGTTCAGATTCCTTAACCGTGTATGGAGGCTTGTTATAGACGACAGAACCGGTGAAATTAAAGACAACGTAACAGATGAAAAACCCGATGACGCACAATTAAAAATTTTACACAGGGCAATTAAAAAAATCACTCACGATATTGAAGACGGTGATATGAAGTTCAATACTTCAATCGCTCAAATGATGATTTTCATAAACGAAATTTATAAGTTTGAAAAAGTAAGCAAAGAAATTATAGAAAAATTTCTTCTGTTGCTTTCACCTTTTGCTCCGCATATTGCTGAAGAGCTGTGGGAAAAGCTTGGTAACAAACCCTCCATTCAAAACCAGACATGGCCTGAATGGGACGATGCTTATGCGAAAAACGATTTGATTACAATTACATTTTCTGTGAACGGGAAGATGCGTTCAAAGAAAGAAATTGAAGCAGATACAAACGAAAAAGACCTCGAGCAGGCTGCAATGGACGACCCGGCTATTTTAAGACACATTATGGGAAAAGATATTGTAAAGATTATTGTGGTGAAGAATAGAATGGTAAATATTGTTGTTAAGTAATATTTTAAATGTGTCGGGGAGTCTCACGTTATTCGTGGATTCCCCGACATGATATATTTTAATTCTCGTTCCCAAACTGAGTTTGGGAACGAGTTTTTTTTATTAAATTTTACTTTACCAAAGTCATTTTCTTGATTTGATTAAAATCCCCAACCGAAAGTTTATAGAAATAAATCCCGCTCGCCAAATTATTCCCGTCGAATGTTACCTCATAAATTCCGGGAGATTGTTTTTCATTTACGAGTGTTGTAACTTCTTTTCCAAGTACATCATATACTTTTAATACTACCAATCCGTTACTGTTACTATTTGTTATTTGATATCTGATATTTGTCGAAGGATTAAACGGGTTCGGATAATTTTGATACAATGAATATTTATCGGGCACTTCGCTCGAAATTACCCTGATTCCGATGAAATCGGAAAGCGGTCGTTTCCAGATTCCGTTGTTTGCAGTGCCTGCCAGAACTGCATTGTACTCAAGGCAGAGAGAAACGATAGAAGGTGCGGGAGAATCAAATCCTTCGTTTTTAAGTGTCCAGTTTGCGCCGTAATTTGTTGATACATATAAGCCATCTGCCGTACCTGCAAAAATATTCGAGCCTGTTGCCACAAGATCATAGACCGTCAGATTACTTAACGGTGTATGGGTCCAGTTTGTACCATTATTGGTTGTATAATATACTCCCAGGTTCGCTGTACCTGCAAAAACATACGAACCTGTTACGTAAAGACATTTTACATATTGTGTGGATAAAGATGTCTGAGTCCAGTTTGCCCCGTTGTTTGTAGAATAATAAACACCGCTATTAACTGTACCTGCAAAAATAGTCGAACCGTTTAAAACAAGAGCTTGGACATTTTTATTATTCAATGTGGTATGCGCCCATGTAAAACCGTTATCAATTGAGTAATAAACACCGTTATATGTACCTGCATATGTTCCTGCACTACCCCATACAAGTGACATAATATACTCATTATCTAATGATGTCTGTGTCCAGTTTGACCCGTTATCAGTGGATATATAGACACCATTCGTATCCTTTCCTGCAAGAATATTTGTACTGGCAACAGTAATAGCATGAACAGTAAAAGAACCAAACGAAGTATATCTCCAGGAGTCGCCTTCATTTGTAGAGCGAAATATACCATAGCCGTTGGTCCCGGCAAAGTAATAGAAATTAGGTGTAGCCATTTTCCTGCCGAAGACATAAACAGAGTTATTCATTAAGGTTGTTTGTTTCCAGTTTGTACCGTTATTTGTTGAACGAAGAACTCCTCCACCCACGTCTGCTGTTATAAACATATTCTGTGAACCGGCTACAGATATTGCATATATTGTCCTGCTCTCATTCAATAATGATTGAGTCCAGTTGGTTCCGCTATTTGTTGAAATGTATAATCCCTGCTCCGTTCCTGCAAAAATATACGAGCTGTTTATTGCAAGAAACATAATGGTTTTGTTATTGAGCGAAGTCTGTGTCCAGTTAGCTCCGTTATTTGTAGAGCGGTAGACGCCGTTATAGTCCGTCCCCACGTAGACAGCGGAACCGCTTGCTGCTAATGAGCGGCAAGATGCCGTGAATGATGTCAGTGACCAGTTAGTCCCTCCGTTAGGAGTTGCATAGACTCCAGTCGTTGTAGCCGCATAAAGAGAACTTCCGAATAAGGCAAGCGAATAAATTGCCATGCCTGTCAATGAAGTTTGAGTCCAGCTAACACCATTGTTGGTTGATTTATAAACCCCGTCCCAATTTGTACCTGCATAAACGGTTGTACCGTTTACTGTGAGTGAAAATATCGTCTTATTATTTAAGGAAGTCTGAATCCAGTTCGCTCCTCCGTTGGTTGAGCGAAATACCCCCTGGTCATCCATACCTGCAAAAACTGTTGTTCCATTTATAGCCAGAGCATCTACCCACGCAGTATCTAAATTCGATAGTGCCCAGTTGGTACCATTATTAGTAGAATAATATATACCCTTTCTGAATGTCCCGGCTATTACATCGGCACCGCTGGAAGCAAGGGAAATAACATTAATATTAGCGGGTCCAAATGTTTTTGTCCACTGGCAAAAACAAATACCGGATGGGAATATTATTTGAATTAAAATAATTAAAACCGAATAGTAAAGAAATTTTTTCATATTAATTTTTTAAATTATGTATTTAAGAAATGAACACACTTCAAAATATTACGTTAAAAATAATTCTCTATTTTAATTTATTAATTATTAAATTTGCTGGGACTTTAATTTAATATTTACATTAATATAAAAGAAAAATAGAATTAATAATCAATTTAAATATAAATGGATAAAAAACGTACTAAGTTGAATCCAATCGGGGCTTAAAATCAAAAAAACCCCTCTGAACCAATAACAGAGGGGCAAACAGACAGAAAAAAAATTATATCTGAATTATTCTTTAAGAATAAATACTATCGTGTATCTATTCCTGTTCAAAAATATAATTCATATTTTATATAATTATAAATAGTTTAAAGAAATTGTTAATTTTGTTTTATGAAATTATTATCATATAAAAAAAGCCTCTCTGAACCAATAAACAGAGAGGCTTTTAATTTGAAAGATGAGAATATTTTAGAAATCCAATATAGTATTTATATAAAATCTGTTTATGCTGCTTGCTGTAGTACCGTCATATTTTACAACATAGTTCTGGTCATAGCTAGTACTCTGATAACTTACACCGATAGTCAATAAGCTGGCAGGTTTGAACATTAAACCGATAATCATTAAAGATTGTTTTCCTTTATCAAAGAAAGCTGTTGAACCGTTATCTGTGTTTTGAGCTTTGAACATATCATACCTGAATGTCAGGAATAATTTGTCGTTTAACTGTTCGAGGGGTGGATTGAATTCCAACCATGATGATAAACCGCCGCCGCTATATGTAGAGTCTATTGTCGGTGTTAGAGGATTTGATGGAACCTGGTTTGTAAATGCACTGTATTCACCGCCTATTTTTAATGAACCAAAATTTGTGAAGTTAAGTTTGAAATTAAGCATTCCTCCAAATCTCGTGTTTTTATACTGACCGCCGTTTGCAACTCCAAATTCATTATTGGCCAGTCTGCCCATATAGGTAAAACCGCCAACCGTTAAATCCGTAATTCCATCGAGTCTGGTCTTTTTGGAATTTTTCATTATTTCGGTTCTTTTTGCAATTTGTCCTGCGAGCGGATGAATAAATCCTGTTACCATAAAATCCTTGAACCTGTTCTGGTCGAATCCTTCATTCCTGAAACCATTGCCGTTTAAGATACTGACAAAAAGTTCTGCATATTTTTTAGGGAAAGATAATTTTGTTGTCATTCCAAGGTCAGCACTTGAGAAAAACGAACCTGTAGATGTTGTTACCTGGTATGCTTTACCGGATACAGGGTTTTTTAATATCCTTTGTCCCGTCACCCAGCTGTAATCCGTTAAAGTCTTTTGTACACCTCTGTAGCCATAATAGCTCTCGATATTGTTAATCCACTGGTTTGGTATCAAACCGAGACTGAATGATAGTGCCAGTCCGTCGTCAGTATTCAACGGCATATAATCAAAAAAAGCATATTTCATCTGCGTGAAATATTGTGTAGCTCCTGATTGGTCCTTTGCAGAATAAACATCAGGTGTTAATCTTGCTGTGATTTGCGGGGTCAATGAAGCTTTGATGTTTATATATGCTCTGTCTATATAAAAGCTGTTTCTGCTTGTTTCAAATTGATTTTTCTTTGGAGCAGAACCATAAACAGGATCAGCTATGGTTGAGTCCAGATTAAGTGTTCCCGGTAAATCAGCATTGTCCATATTGAATGTCCAGCCTGTAAATACAAGTCCGCCGATTTTAACTTCCTGTTTAAATTCAGGTTTGTTCTGTGCAAATAAAGCAGTACTGATAAACAATACGAGAAATAATAATAAAAGTTTTTTCATGTTTAATATTTTAATTTTTATAAAGGGTATTTACTTAGTTTAATTGTGAAATTTTTTCCAGTGCTTTTTTACTTACATCCGCAGGCAGCGGTGCATAACCGAGGTCTTTTGCAAATTTCTGACCGTCTGTCAAAGCCCATTGAAGGAAAGACTTTATCAATTTACCTTTATCGGAATCTTTGTTTTTTTCATATATCAATAAATAAGTGTAGCTTGCAATCGGGTAAGCACCTTTTCCTTTTGCATTAATGATAGACATCGTAAGACTTTCGGGCATTTGGGGTAACATAACTTCACCTGCTTTTGTAACTGATTCTAAAGTTGGAGTGATGTATTCACCTTCAGCATTTTTTATATTTGCGTATTTCAGACTGTTTTGAAGAGCATAAATCAGTTCTACATATCCGATAGAATATTCGAGCTGTTTTATTACTCCTGTAACACCTTCATTTCCTTTACCGCCCTGACCGACGGGGAATTTTACAGTCTTCGAAGTCCCGACATCTTTTTTCCAGTCGGCATTTACATTAGAAAGATAATCGGTGAAAATATATGTTGTACCGCTGCCATCAGTTCTGTAAACAACGGAAATATCTTTATCGGGAAGTTTTACCCCTTCATTTTCTTTTGCAATTTTAGTGTCATTCCATTTCTTTATTTTCCCGAGATAAATTTCCGAGACTATTTCACCCGATAAATTCAAAGGTTTATCAACTCCGGGAAGATTATAGGTAAGAACAACTGCTCCGAGTACGGATGGGAAGTGAAATATTTTTGTGTTATTTTTACTTTCAGCTGTTTTTGTTTCTTCATCGTTCATTGGTGCATCGGAGGCACCGAAATCAACCGTACCTTCGGTTAACTGCTTTATTCCGCCGCCGCTGCCGATTGACTGGTAATTGATTTTTGCATCTTTGTTAATCTTCGCATATTCATCGAACCATTTCGAGTAAATCGGGAACGGAAACGTTGCACCTGCACCGTTCAATTGCATATTAC
>Ga0224522_1000424_pt1 | contig 14189 bp, 14 predicted proteins | sample CFST25metaG_FD_182733 | JGI IMG/M metagenome (GOLD analysis project Ga0224522, IMG submission 182733) | Peat soil microbial communities from Stordalen Mire, Sweden - C.F.S.T25 | ecosystem: Environmental > Terrestrial > Soil > Wetlands > Peat | place: Sweden: Norrbotten County, Stordalen Mire...
GGCCCCAGTCACACCGGCGCGGGCGCGCCGTTCAGCATCCTGACCGAAGGCACCTGGCGGACGCCGCTGGGCGATGTGGAAATCGATTCCGAATTGGCCAAATCGATTCTCGCCAATTGCAGCCATTTGAAAGAAGACCGACTGGCGCATTTACAGGAACATTCCATCGAGGTGCAGCTGCCTTTTATCCAGTACTTCAAACCGGATATCAAAATTGTGCCGATTACATTATCCCACACCAACGCGGCTGTTTATAAAGATATTGGGCTGGCAATCGCAAAAGCGATTAAAGATACAGGTAAGCAGGTGGTGATGGTAGCTTCCGGCGACATGAACCATTACGAGTCGCAAAAAACGACCCACACAAAGGACAGACAGGCTATTGAATCGATTTTGAAATTGGATGCACAGCAGTTATTGGAGCGCGTCCGCGAATTTAATATCTCGATGTGCGGCTACGGCACGGCGGCCTGCCTGATTTATGCGGCCAAAGAACTGGGTCCGGTGACCACGGAACTGGTGAAATACCAGACCAGCGGTGATGTCACCAAAGATTTGGACGCGGTGGTGGGGTATGCCGGCATTTTGTTTAAACGACTGAAAGAATCGCCTCAGGTCAGGCTGGCGCGGGAAACAGTGGAAAGCTATGTGAAACGGGGGGAAGTCCCGCATTTGAAAACTATTCCGCCGGAAATGAAAGGAAAAGCCGGCGTGTTTGTTTCTTTACATAAGGGCGACGAATTGCGCGGCTGCATCGGGACAATCGAACCGGATGAACCCAATATTGCCCAGGAAATTATCCGCAATGCCGTTCAATCCTCTACCCAAGACCCGCGTTTCTCGCCGGTCACTCCCGAAGAGCTTCCGGAACTAATATACAGCGTCGATGTATTGACCGAGCCGGAAGCGGTGAAAAGCGAAAAGGATTTGGACCCGAAAAAATACGGCGCAATTGTGGAAGCAGGCTGGAGACGCGGCCTTCTCTTACCTGATTTGGAGGGAGTGGATACCGTAAAACACCAGTTGGAAATCTGCCGGATGAAGGCCGGTATCGGGCCGGAGGAAAAAGTTAAGTTGTACCGATTTGAAGTGAAAAGATACACCTAAAGAAATAATCAAGTTTCAAAAATCAAGAAACAAGTAAATCCGAAGCACTAATATCGAAATACTAAATAATATCAAAATCGGAAATCCGAAACGGGAGAAGCAATGTTCAAAGATCTGGTTTTGAAGTGCCGGAGTTACCGCCGGTTTTACGAGGAAATCGCAATTGAAAATAAAACGCTGAGGGAACTGGTCGATTTTGCCCGAATATCTGCTTCGGCAGTCAACCGGCAGCCGCTGAAATACATAATTTCCGGTGCGCGGGACAAGAACGCGCTGATTTTCTCCACACTGCACTGGGCCGGGACGCTGAAAACCTGGCCGGGACCGGCGGAAGGAGAGCGTCCGGCGGCCTATATCCTCATTTTAGGCGACAAGGAAATCGGTGCCAGTTTCGGAATGGACCCGGGCATCGCCGCCCAAACGATTTTACTGGGCGCGGTGGAAAAGGGATTAGGCGGCTGCATGCTGGGCGCCGTGGATAAAGAAGACTTGAGAAAATTGCTGAACATTCCGGCAAGATACGAAATCTCGCTGGTGATTGCCTTGGGGAAACCGAAAGAGAAAATTATTCTGGAAACAATGAACCCGGTCGACAGTTATGATTATTGGCGGGACAAAGAGGAAGGGCACCATGTGCCCAAGCGGAAACTGAGCGATATTATTGTGGCAGAATATTAAGGGGATTCAGACAACTCTGTCATTTCACCCTCACCCTGACCCTCTCCCATCGAGGTAGAGGGAACTAAAATTGAAAAGATAAACTGAACCCCATACTCTTGCTTCACACAGTACCGTGGCCTCTTGAACTCCTTTAGGTTGGGCTTGAACGGGATTACTTTTTATTTTATCAATAATGATGTAAAATGGAATCTCACTACACTGTCTGAGGAGAACACAAGCTATGAAAACTTTGAATCAGGAAATAAAAGAGAGCCTGTTGGGGCAAGGAGCGGCGCTGGTTGGTTTTGCGGACTTATCAGACCTGCCGCCGGATATTCGAGACGGCTATCTGTACGGCATCAGTATCGCGGTAGAATTGAATCCGCAAATCATAAAGATAATCGGGAACGGCCCGAGCCTGGAATATTCCGACGAATATGACAGGGTAAATAAGTTGCTAAACCAATTGGGAGAAAGTTGTGCGGAATTGGTGAAAACCAAAGGATTTAATGCGCTGGCTAAGACGCAAAGTGTTGTAGTTCAAGATGTACAAACGCAAACATCGAAGCTGCCGCATAAAACAGTAGCGACAAAAGCCAGTCTCGGCTGGATTGGGAAATGTGCGTTATTGATAACAGAAGAATACGGCCCGGCAATCAGAATTACCAGTGTGTTGACTGATGCGAATTTAGATGTTGGCGTGCCAATTACAGTGTCGAAGTGCGGCAAATGTGAAGAATGTAAGAAGATTTGTCCGGCCGAAGCTATTTCCGGAATAGAGTGGAAAGCAGGATTATATAGAGATGATTTTATCAAAGTGCTGGATTGCGACAAAATGTTAAAAGAGCGGGGCAAAGTAATCGGGGGCCGTCATGGGTCTTGCGGTTTATGTATTTGGGCATGCCCTTGGACGCAGAAACATTTGGAAAAGAGTCTAAAGAATTAGGGCAGGTACTCGATGATTCGCTTCGCGGAAGAACATGATTTTGAAGGAATAATGAACCTGCTCCGGCAACTCAACCCGGATGACCCCGTGATTAACGACGGGCGCGATAAAGTAATATTCGAGCGGATATTAAAAGAAACCAACCTGCGGATTTTAATACTGGAAGAAAATGGTAAAATAATCTCGACATGTTATTTGAATATTATTCCCAATCTGACCAGAAACGCGGCGCCTTATGCCATAATAGAAAATGTCGTGACGGATGAGGCGTTTCGGAATCAGGGCTTCGGTAAGAAGCTGATGGCATTTGCGCTGGAAAGCGCCTGGAAGGCAGGGTGCTATAAGATAATGCTGCAGACCGGTTCAAAAAAGGAGAGCACACACAAATTTTACGCATCCTGCGGCTTTGTGGGGGAGAAAAGTTCGCTTTTAACGCCAGAAACCAGAAATTTATGAATAAAAGGGAATGAAGCACCAAAGATTTGTTGTAAAAAATTTGTTAATATTGGCTCAATACCCCATCTCCTGCCTCTTCCCGCTGGGAAGAGGATTTTTCAATAAACAAAGAGGGGCTCAACGCCCCTCTTGAACTCCCTTAGGATGGGAAGGAAATAGAAATTATGGATATGTTCGAAAAACAGTTTGAGGAACAGAAGAAAAAAGAAGCGCCGCTGGCGGCACGGATGCGTCCGACCACACTGAAAGAATTTGTGGGGCAGGAACATATCGTCGGCGAAGGGCGCATACTGCGAAAAGCAATCGAATCGGGACAATTACCATCGATGATTCTCTGGGGGCCGCCGGGCAGCGGCAAAACCACGCTGGCGACGATTATCGCCAACACCACCGCTTCCCACTTCAGTTCGGTCAGCGCCGTTACGGCCGGCGTCGCCGATTTGCGGCGGATTATCGAGGAAGCGAAAGAACGGCGTAAGCTTTATCAGCAAAAAACGATATTATTTATCGACGAAATTCACCGTTTCAATAAATCGCAGCAGGATGCGGTGTTGCCATTTGTGGAAGACGGCACGATAACTTTAATCGGCGCCACTACGGAAAACCCGTCTTTTGAAGTTAACGCCCCTTTATTATCGCGCGCCCGCGTCTTCACGCTTAATCCTTTGACCGAAGGCGAACTGAAAACAATTATCCGACGGGCGATGCAGGATAAAGACAAAGGCATCGGCAATATCAAAGCGGAAATTGAAGATGATGCGCTCAAACAGCTAATCTCAGTTTCGAACAGCGACGCCCGCACGGCGTTGAACGCATTGGAACTGGCGGCACTGACGACATTGCCCGATGAGCAGGGGATGAGGCACATCACGCTGCCGGTGATTGAGGATGCACTGCAGCAGCGCGCTTTATTGTACGACCGGGCAGGGGAACAGCATTACGACCTGATATCAGCTTTACATAAATCTTTACGAGACTCCGACCCCGATGCCTCGCTTTACTGGCTGGCGAGGATGCTAGAAGCGGGAGAAGACCCTTTGTTCATCGCGCGGCGGCTGGTGCGGGCAGCTTCGGAGGATATCGGCATGGCGGACCCGCAGGCACTGGTGGTGGCGATGGCGGCGCAGCAGGCGGTGCATTTTATCGGGGTGCCGGAAGGCAACCTGGCGCTGGCGGAAGCGACGGTTTATCTGGCCACCGCCCCTAAGAGCAATTCCCTCTATTCGGCTTATTCCAGTATCCAGCATGAAGTGAAAAACGGTAAAAACGACCCTGTCCCGCTGCATTTGCGGAATGCCGTGACAAAATTGATGAAAGAAAGCGGCTACGGCGAGGGCTATAAATACGCGCATAATTTCCCCGGACATATCGTCGACCAGCAGCACCTACCGGATTCGTTGAAAGACAAGAAATTTTATTTTCCCGGCGATTTAGGATATGAAAAACAGGTCAAAGACCGTCTTAAAGCCTGGGAAACAATCAAGAAAGCCAACAGTAATAACCCTCCCGGGGAGAAGAGAGATTGATTTCCAGGCACGTCGTTTTTCCTTGCGGTGAAATTCAATTAGAAGGTGTATTGCTGCTGCCGGAAACAAAAGGCCCTTTCCCTGTAGTTATTGCATGTCACCCGCACCCGCTGTACGGCGGGGATATGGATAACGGAGTGCTGTTAGCGGTCTGTGTCGCACTCGGAGAAAAAGCAATCGCGACGCTGCGCTTCAATTTCCGCGGCGCGGGCAGCAGCGGCGGCAGCTATGACGAAGGCCGCGGCGAACAGGATGATGTAACTGCCGCGCTGGATTATCTTGCTACCTTAAAAGAGATTGACAGCCGGAAAATCGGACTGGTGGGCTATTCTTTCGGGGGAATGGTGGCCGATGCTGTAGCGACGAAGGACAAACGTGTCAAACAGCTGGCGCTGATATCGCCGGTATTAGGAGCTGCCGGCTGGGAGCACCTAAAGCAATATTCTCAGCCAAAACTCATTCTGATCGGTGATGCAGATACCACGATAGTTTTCCGTCCGTTCCAACGATTCTTTGGGGAAGCCCGGCAGTATCAGATGATTGCCGGCGCCGACCACTTCTGGTCCGGGTTCGAAGAACAGATTAGTGACAAAATTGCTTGTTTTATACGGGACGGATTTATTAAGCCCTGATTCCTATATATTTTCATTATTTACGCTCGTATTACGACAAATATTCACTCCATATATTCAATTCCCCGTACTACACGAAAACAAATATTTTGTAATTATTGCCAAAAGTACTCTTGATTCATATGAGAAATAGCGATATAATAGCAGTGCACTGGCGAATCATGGCGCTGTTATTTAGTCTAATTTCTGAAAAAGTGAATATTTCCGATAAAGAGTTTAAATTTGATTTGAGATACAGAATATAAGAGTTGTGCCGTCTGCGTTGGTATAGAAAAAATATTCCGATAATTAGTTGAAGCCGCTATCTTTTTGTTTATTATTCCGTTACATAAAAGTAAAAACTTTCAAAATTTGGAGAATATCAGTTTCTTTTTAAAGCTGGAGGGATGACATGGTAGCCGCCGTAAAATCGAAAAAGACAATCAGCAAAAACCTTGTTTTGGAAATGCGGCAGTCAGGTATGCCGATGCGTGAGATTGCTGAAAAGATAGGCCGGAGTAAAGAAAGGGTCAGACAGATTCTGATGGAGGACTGCGGGTCGACAAATCACGCATATTTGTCTACCCTGCAACTGTGTAAACAGTCCGGCTTACCCAGAAACCGGATTATAGAACTGTACCTGGATGGAATTATTGTGCCGGCCGTCAAATGGGATGCAGGGAATCGCGATTACATGTTATGGCATCAGGATGCGGTGGTGAAAATCATCGTGCACTATCAAAATCATAGGCTCTGTAAGGTTTGTAATCGTTCTTTGCCGAAAAACAGGATATATTTCTGCTCCGATAATTGCCGGCAGGAACGGCATAAATACAAATATATGACACACGAAGAAAAGAAAAGGGTTCTGGATAATATCCGGCGCTACCGGGAGAAACGAAAAATTACAGCCGAAAGACCGTTGGCAGTTGTGTTCAGGTAAGAATTAACTCCACGGTGTTTTAACTACGGTTTGGAATCTTTTGTGACAAACCGCTGAATAAAGCAGACTATTTCCGGAGCCGTTTCCGATATGTCATTTCCAGTGCCAGATTTGCCGGTGAATCAGTGATAACACCGTCTATTTCCCAATCCAGCGCCGTGCGTAAATTCTGGATGCTGTTGCAGTCCCAGACCATAATAGAGTACCTGTGATTGTGCAGCGCGTTAACCAGGGCCGCGGTGGTATAAGCGAAACGCGGCAATATAATTCTGGCTTTGCTGGTATCCATTACTTTTAAAGGATCCGTGATTCCGCCATCAATCAATATGCCCCGTTGTACGTGCGGCGCAAAATCAGCCAATTCTTTGACCAGTTTATTGTTGAAAGAAGTAATAAATAATTCTTCGGGCTTTATTATGGCATTAACAATTTCCAGAATAAGGTCGAGTGAATCTACCTGTTTTAGTTCCAGCATCAGTTTGATGCGTTTATGACACAAATTGAGTGTTTCCTCGAGTGTCGGGATTTGGTATTGTGCGGCCAGTTTTACCTTACGGATTTCCGCTAAAGACAGCATATTAATGGATTTACCGGCGATTTCGTCATCATGAAAAATCACAAAATGGTGATCGGCGGTTTCGTGAACGTCGCACTCTATCCCATCGGCGCCCAATTTGATGGCGGCGTAAAATGACTCGAGTGTATTATCCGGAGAATCTTTGGTAAATCCCCGGTGGGCGATATTTAGTGTCACAGACATCAGCGTATCCTATCAGCTTCCTGTCTTCACGGTAATTTTGTCTTTTCAAGCAAAGCATCGGTCTCAATGAGCGCTTGTTCCACGATATCCGGTATTTGATGATAATCACCCCAGCGGAATTTTTCCATTCCTTCAAGTCGAAACAGATAATCGGTGTTCGCCAGTAGTTTTTCTTTGATAGCCCGGCTGCTGATGTCATCGACGATAGAGATGATTTCCAGAAGAGTACGCGGATTACTGCCTATAAAGGGCATGGATAAGTCAACTGTTAAAACCGGCGCATCATTTTTAGTGATGTTATCCAGCGGCAAGTCGCAGTAAATAGTGCTGCTGACTAATTCCATTTCCCCAACCGAAACGGGGGGGAGAATGCCAGGGAAAGCCATGCTGGCTTTCATACAGTCATGTAGTTTGCCTTCTTGCACCAGGATATTCTTACCTTGCTTGAGGTCGATAACTGACACGGCTAAAGGAATTTTAAGATCGGAAAAAGTAGCATCACCGAAAATTTTGTTGATTTGCGGTTCTAATATCTGCCAGGAAAGAACACTTTCATTCTGGAAATTGGCTTGACAATAGGTTCTTTCCCGTAAAAAGTAAGAAAAACTATCTCCGACGCGACCTCTGGGACTCTGGAGCAAACCGGAATGCTGTTCCAGTCCCCAGAGCGAATTATAGTTGTCCTCGAAAAAACGAGTGAATGCATATATCAGGGTATCAGGCCCTTGCTCAAGCGCAAATTGCGCACTGATGGGGGCACTGATGCCGGCGGCGATAATTTTTTTGATTTTAATCCCGTGACTGTGCAAGGATTGGAGGACTCCGATACTGGCGATCCCCTTGACGCCGGTGCCCCCTAAAACCAGGGTAATCGGCTCAGACATGGGCTTTCTCCAGTTTTTCCTTCAGCAGAGGAATAACTTTTTGAGCTGCTATGTAACCCCGTTCCATTGCCACGATATAGTTTTCAAAGTGGCTGCTGTCGAATTGAGACATATCGATTGGGATGTGGAAATCAGACTGCGCGATGGCCCATTGCTCGAGTTTTTGCCGTTTCAAATATTCAACATAGTAAAGCAGGTCAACGCCGTTCTGATGATGAGTATTTGGCGATTCTAACAATTCAATCGAGATGATGAAATCAGCGCCTTGCTGGCGGAGTTGCGGCACAGGGATGTTTGCCAGGACATAGCCGTCAACCAACAGTCTCCTGCCGCGTACTACCGGCGGGAATATAGCCGGAATCGAAGCCGAAGCCAGAACACCGTCGATTAATTTACCTCTCTTAATAATTACCGTTTCTCCTGCGTTTATATCGGTGGCAATGGCGGAAAAGGGAATTTTTGTGTCTTCAAAACGATGTTCGCCGAAAAGGACTCTTAATGCTTTTATGTTATTCCGGTGGGATTGAATTGACATATTCAGAGCAGCAACGTCACAGACCGCTTCCGTCAACCAGTTCTGCAGGAATACCGGCCCCTCGGTGGAATGACGAAACAAATTGAAATGATTGATCCGCATGGACTCAACTACTTTCTTGACGAGAACAGTCATGGTATCCACATCCAGATACAATGCATACATCCCGCCGATAATCGCGCCGATGCTGGTGCCGTTGATGATATCAATTTTAATACCGGCTTCCGTCAGCGCTCTAATAGCTCCGATATGAGCGTAACCCCGCGAGCCGCCGCCGCCAAGGCATAATCCTATTTTCATGAACTACTCAAGCTCCCAGTCTTTCATGCCCTGTTTGATAGTGACGATATATTCCGGGGTTGGTTTGGTTTCTTCTTCCTGCCTCGTTTTTACATAGGTTATGGCTTTAACGGCAACATCGTCTTCGTTGAAAACCAAGACATTTAAGTGAGTGTAAGTGCCCGGATAATCTTCGAAACGGTCCAGTTTTCGCAAATCCATTTCCGAAATTTCATAAACTGCGCCTTTTACTTTCGCGCCTTTGAACGACTGGATGGTGGCCTTGCCGCCGTGCCATTCCCGGGACCAGCCGGTAAAAACAAGTTTATAGTTTGGCAGGACGGCGCTGAATTTCGGTTTGGCATCCGGGCAGCGCTGCCGCATTTGGGCCCGACTCAGATTGGAGGCGTAAGCAAAATAGTCCATTATTCCCTCCGCTCATAGATGATTGTAACCCGTATTATACAGTATTGGGAATAATTATGTCAGATAGTTTAGATTATTACCGAAATAAAAAATTCGAAACTCGAATATCGAAATTGTACTCAATCGAAGATTCGACTAAGCCCGTTCCAGCGCAGTGACCGGTGCATGAGTAGTCATTCCGTATTTAAAGCTGAAATGTGTCGGATGATTGCTAACAGCTGAGAGAGGTTGCCTATTAGCCTTAATATCAGGTATACTTAAAGCTGAAACAAGAAGATTTCCACGGAGGGTTAACACTTGTTAAAGACCCATTATTGTGGTGAACTGAAAAAGGAACTGAAAGGTACCAAAGTCACTCTGGCAGGCTGGGTAGACCGGCGCCGCGACCATGGTGAGCTGATATTTATCGACCTGCGGGACAGGACCGGCATTGCCCAGGTGGTGTTCAACCCGCAGATATCCAAAAAATGTCATGAAATTGCCGGACAGGTGCGCAGTGAATTTGTGCTTAAAGTGACCGGTGAAGTTGCACTGCGGCCGGCAGGCACGGAAAATCTGAAATTGCCCAGCGGTGAGATCGAAGTGATTGTCAGTGAGGCTGAAATCCTGAACACCTCCAAAACGCCGCCTTTTTATATTAATGAAGATTCCGACGTTGACGAAAATGTCCGTTTAAAATTCCGCTATCTTGATTTGAGGCGCGAGCGGATGTTGAAGAACCTCATTCTGCGTGATAACGTCATCCGGTTTATGCGTGATTTCTTCCATGACAAGGGTTTCCTGGATATTGAGACGCCCATCATGGTTAAGAGTACGCCGGAAGGGGCGCGTGATTACCTCGTACCCAGCCGGTTGTATCCCGGTCAGTTTTATGCTCTGCCGCAATCACCGCAGCAATTGAAACAATTGCTGATGGTGGCCGGAATAGAGAAATATTTCCAGATTGCCAAGTGCTTCCGTGACGAAGACAGCCGCGCCGACCGTCAGCCGGAACACACGCAGCTTGATATTGAGATGAGCTTCATCGAAGAAGAAGACATCCTGAAATTAATGGAAGAACTATTGACCAAGCTGGTAAGGGCAGTAAAACCGGATAAACGCGTGCTTTCCCCATTCCCACGCATCAGTTATAAAGATGCGATGGAAAAATACGGCTCAGACAAGCCGGATTTACGCTTCGGGATGGAAATGAAAGATATCACGGATATCGTGGCTAAATCAGAATTCGCCCTTTTTCATAAGGTTATTGCCGGCGGCGGCAAAGTTAAAGCGATATGCGCTTCCGGGTGCGGTGGTTACAGCCGCAGCCAGCTGGAAGAATTGAATAAATTTGCGCAGGGCTATGGAGCCGGCGGCCTGCTGACTTTTGCATTAGGGACCGCTGTAGGCGATTTAAACAGCCTGACGATGGATGCGGTAAAATCGGTGGCGGCTAAACATATGACGCTGGAACAAATCAAACAAATCGCGGTGCTGTTATCTGCCAAACAGGGCGACTTGTTACTGGTAGTTGCCGGAGCGCCGAAAGTGGTGGATAAATCACTCGGCGAAGTCAGGAAAGAAATGGGCGCGCGTCTCAAACTAGCGGACCCCAATCTGATGGCAATCGCTTTTGTGCTGAATTTCCCGTTATTCCAGTGGGATGATGAGGAAAAGCATTGGGCGCCGGAACACCATCCATTCACTTCTCCGATGATAGAAGATATTCCGTTACTGGATACTGCACCGCAGAAGGTGCGCGCCCGGCATTATGATATCGTCTGTAACGGCGTCGAGCTTTCCAGCGGCAGTATCCGTATTCATAACGCGGCCATGCAGCGAAAAGTATTCCGTTTGCTCGGCTACGATGATGCCGATGTCCAGAATAAATTCGGCACGTTATTGGATGCCTTCGAATATGGCGCACCACCCCACGGCGGTGTAGCCATTGGTATCGACCGCTTTGTGATGATGCTGGCCGGTGAGACAACAATCCGTGATGTTATGGCATTCCCGAAAAACCAGAATGCCGTGGACATGATGCTGGAAGCCCCGTCGGCCGTGCGGGAGAAACAGCTTAAAGAGTTACACATACGTCTGAGTGACGATTAAACTATACCCGGAGAGAAGATTGAAAGTAACTAACGAAAAAACAGAAAACCGTCAGGCATATTTAAAGATTGAAGTCGAGCCGTCTGAAGTCGCAACCGCAACCGACAAAGCTTATCACAGGTTGGTAAAACGGGTTAATATTCCCGGATTCCGCCGCGGAAATGCACCGAAAGAAGTTTTTATCCGGCATTTCGGAGAACACGAACTATTCCATGAAATGCTGGACGACCTGGTACCGGTGGTTTACAAAAACGCGATAAAAGAACAGAATTTAGAGCCGGTGGCTGACCCGCAATTAGAATTGGAAACTGAAGAGCCGGTTGTATTAAAAGTAATTGTTCCGCTCAAGCCGGTCGTGAATGTCGGCGATTATAAAACAATTGACATAAAGCCGAATCCGATCGAAGTCACGGATGAAATGATAAATTCAGTCGTCGACCAGTTACGACACCAGCATGCAACATGGGAAGCAGCAGACCGTCCGGTTGAATTGAATGACCTTGCGACCATGGATGTGGAAAGCACGATGAAAGGCGAACCTTTCGTCAATCAGAAGGGCGTGCAATATCAGGTGATGGCGGGAACAATGTCGCCGGCTCCGGGTTTTGCCGAGCAATTAGTCGGGATGAAAAAGGGAGAAGACAAAGAATTTAAACTCCAGTATCCGGCTGATTATCCGCAAAAAGAAGTGCAGGGTAATGAAGCGACTTTCAAAATTAAAATGATTGAGACCAAGCAGGAAAAACTGCCGGAAGTCAACGATGAATTCGCCAAACTGCTCGGCTCTGATATATCCTCGGTTGAGACGATGCGACAGAAAATTTCCGATGACTTAACGAAGAGAGTCGGGGATAGGGTAAAACGCGATTTTGAAGATAAAGTAGTCGAAGCAGCGACGGCATTAAGTCAGGTCGAATATCCGCCCGTTCTGGTGGACATGGAAGTCGAGCGTTCGCTGGAACGCAGTTTACGCTATATCCAGAACTCCGGTCAGAATATCGACGAATACCTCAAGAGCATCAATAAAACAGTCGACCAGTTGCGGGAAGAATTGAGACCGTCATCGACAAAACGCGTCGCCGAATCCCTGGTAGTCGGTAAAATCGCGGAACAGGAGAAAATGACAGTTGACCATGCTGAAATCGATGCCGAGATCGAAGAAATGGTCCAAATGTCCAGCGGCGACAAGGATGAACTCCGGAAAGCGTTAGAAACGCAGCGCAATCATGAATCGATTGAAGACACGCTGGTTGCGAGAAAAACTATTCAGCGTCTGGCAGAAATTGCACAGAGTGAAAAAGAAGCGAAGAAGGAGGCTTAAAATGAATATGGACCCGATGAATGTTATCCCGATGGTTATCGAAAGCGGCACCAGAGGAGAACGGGCTTTCGATATCTACTCTTTACTGCTGCGCGAAAGGATAATTTTTTTGGGAACCCCGATCAACGATCAGATCGCGAATCTGATTATTGCCCAGCTTTTATTCCTCGACCGGGAAGACCCCGATAAAGATATCAGTCTGTATATTCATTCTCCCGGCGGCGTTATCAGCGCAGGCCTGGCAATTTACGATACGATGCAGTTGATCCGGCCGGATGTATCGACCATCTGCGTCGGCATGGCCGCGAGTATGGGCACAGTTTTGTTGTGCGCCGGCGCTAAAGGAAAACGCTATGCGCTCCCCAATTCAACAATTCACATCCATCAGGCAATGGGCGGCGCACAGGGTCAAGCAGCGGATGTAGCAATCCAGGCGCGTGAGATTATGCGGATGCAGGACTTGATCCGCGATATCATCATCAAGCAGACCGGACAAACTATGGACAAAGTGGTTCATGACATGGACCGGGATTATTTCATGACATCCGAACAGGCAAAGGAATACGGTTTGATTGATGAAATTTTGGCGAAACCAGCCAAGGACGCAAACAAAAAGAAATAAAATATCCAATCGTCATTGCGAAGTTACGTTAGTACCTGAAGCAATCTCCGGGTGGGGTGGTTTTACTAAAGCAAAGAGAGGGAGTCAAAGCTCCCTCTCTTTTTATATAAAAACTGTAAAAACAACTTTCACTCAGATTTGGTTTCAAGGTCAATAGTGATAGGGGTGCCCACTATACCTGCCTGGGCTGCGATAATGGCCGCGTGTGTACGGCTACGTGCCTGTAGCTTGTCGATAACGTTTCTCACGTGTTTTTTAACCGTATCCAGAGTTATACCCAAGGTTTCCGCCATCAGCTTATTCGAGTCTCCATTACCCATGAGCCTAAGTATATCGATTTCCCTTTCAGTCAGATGAGCCGCCTCGGTAGTACGCTCGGCCAGTGTCTTCCGGCCGTTTTGAATCAAATTCTCCACCGCTTTGTGCAACAGTTCTGTCTTAATTTGCGTGCCACCCTTAACCACTTGCTGGATACTCTGCCGCAATTCATCCGGCGTCATATCCTTGAGGAAGATATATCCGCCCGCTCCGGCGTGGATGGCATCAATTACGAATGAGTCATTTGAGTTATCTGTCAGCACCAAGATGGCGATTTCCGGGAATTCATCCTTGATTATTCTCGTGGCCTGCACGCCATCCACTCCGTTATTCCTAGTTTCTGTCAATATTACATTAACAAATTGTCCCCGATCATGTAATCGTTTGATGTACAGAAGAGCGTCATACACATCTGGAGCGTCCCCAATCACTTCAAGTCTTTCGTCTTTAGTCAATATAGCCTGCAGACCGGCACAAACAACCGGATTAAAACCAATCATCAAGACTCCGAGTTTGTCAGGTTTAGCTGTGATCGACATGGTTGGACACCTCCTCGGTACACTTGTTGCATCACTCTTTGCCACTTTAGTGCATTACCGGGTACATTATTTTCCCCTACAAGCACCTTAAGGTACCCTTCATTAGATTAGTCTGACGGCACTACCAAACCCATAAATACCCTATAAGCGGTTTGTGGTGACGGG
>Ga0224522_1000426_pt1 | contig 14159 bp, 12 predicted proteins | sample CFST25metaG_FD_182733 | JGI IMG/M metagenome (GOLD analysis project Ga0224522, IMG submission 182733) | Peat soil microbial communities from Stordalen Mire, Sweden - C.F.S.T25 | ecosystem: Environmental > Terrestrial > Soil > Wetlands > Peat | place: Sweden: Norrbotten County, Stordalen Mire...
CATTGCTACACCGTTGAACCAGAATTGCCCCGAAAGCCAGACGCCGGAATGTAATTCAGGCTTTTGCATCCATTCAAATGACTTTACAGTCCTGCAGAAATCATCTGCCGATAACCATTTGTATCCGTTTTGGAATAATGAAATCTGGAGAATTGTTTTTAAAACAAGTAACAAAGCAAAAATAAGATATTTTCGCGCAGAGAAATATTTTACGACAAGTTTTATTCCGGAAGTTATATTATTATTTAATTCGGGGAATTTCACTTTTGTAATTTAATTCTGAAAGTTGTACCAACATCAAGCGAGGTATCGAGCAGAAGAAGTTTTCCTTTGTGATAGTCATTTATTATCCGCTGTGCCAGGGATAAACCAAGACCCCATCCCCTTCTCTTTGTCGAGAAACCGGGTCTGAAAATATCTTTTCTGAATTTTTTGTCCACACCTTTCCCGTTATCTGTCACATCAATTATCACTTCCTTCCCTTTTTCCGTAATATTGAAATTAATCGCACCGGTGGTTTTATCTATTGCGTCAAGGGCATTTTTTAATAAATTTTCTATTACCCATTCAAAAAGGTCACGGTTAATTTTCACAAATATCTTTTCTTTATTTAAAATATTTACCGAAACTTTCTTTGTTATCTTCCCGTCCGAGCTTACAAGCGACGGAATTCTTTTTTCAAAATAGCTGCATACACTTTCTATAACCTCGCTAATATTTTCTTCTTCGAGTTTCGGCTGTGAACCTATTTTTGAAAACCTGCCCGTAATCTTCTTAAGTTTTTCCAGATCCTTTTCAATTTCAGTTGAAATCTCCTGCAGCTCTACCGGCTTATTTTTTAAATCTTTCAGCATCACTTCCCAGCCCAGCAGAGATGAAAGAGGCGTACCGAGCTGATGTGCAGTTTCCTTTGAAAGTCCGACCCATATATTGCTCTGCTCGTGTTTTTTAATGTATGAAAAACCAATATAACCAAGAAAAATAAAAATCCCCCCGATTAAAAACTCAAAAAACGGTAAATATTTTAGCTGCGTAATTAAACCGGATTGACCGTAGTTTACATAACTTAATATCAGTGAATCTTTATATGATACTTTTATGGGCGGGTTTATTTCTTTCATTTCATTGGCTAATTCCAGTAGAACATCATTTTTCTTTATTGCGTTTAAAGTCGTGTCGATATTAACATTTTTGAAAAACTCTACTTTTTTGTAATCTTTATCCGTTGCAATTATGGGGAAATCAATCTGTAATATAATTTCATTGAAAATAAAGTTATATTCGCCTGTTGAGCTTGTATCATTAGCTATGTATTCGAGTGATTTTGCATATAAATCGGCAATTTGTGCTTCTCTTTTCTGGATTTTACTGATAAGGTTCTGGGTATAGAATAAAATACCCAAAGCTATAAATACACCGCTTAGTAATAATGCAATCTTTATATTTAATGACCCAAATTTATTCATTACATATTAAACCATAGTGATTTAAATTACATAAAATATTATAAAGAAATAATACTTTTGCCAAGAAAACTTTCAATATTAATTTTATTGTTTATTATACTGGTTCTGACTATAATAATTTCTTTATTATCAGGCAGTAGTTTTATTTCACCCGGGTTACTGTTTAATCTCAATTCCCCTGCGAATGAAATCAGCAGAAAAATTATATTCGACATCAGGCTTCCACGAATATTAAATGCAATTGCTGTCGGAGCTTCACTTTCCTGCGCCGGTATGATATTACAGTCATTATTGAGAAATAACCTTGCTGAACCGGGCTTGCTGGGAATTTCAGCGGGTGCGGGATTCGGGGCAATTGTGCTTTTTATTCTGCCTTTCCCGTTCACCATTGCATTTATAACACCCGTGTCATTCATATTCGCTGTAACTACTACAATAATAATATTTAATATCGCAAAAGGACTGAATAATAAATATACAAATTTTTTATCATCAAATAAAATTATACTTGCCGGAATAGCCATAAATGCCCTGCTTTCATCATTAAACGGGTTTTTCCTTCTCATTTCAGGAAAAAACCTGACACAGATAATTTACTGGCTCAGCGGCGGACTGTCGGGGCGCGGATGGAATGATTTTTATTATACTATCGGATTCGTTGTGATAGGTCTAATAGTCTCACTATTATTATCAAAAGAACTGAATGTATTAAATCTCGGTAACGAATTATCCATTTCGCTCGGACTGAATATTAAAACCGTTCAGAAAATTTCCATAGCAGTTTCTTCGCTTCTTGCTGCATCAGCGGTTTCAATTGCGGGAATAATTTCTTTCGTAGGGCTTGTAGTCCCGAATATTTCAAAATTGTGGATAGGAAATGACAGCAGGTATAATATACCCTGCACAATTTTACTCGGTGCATTATTTTTACTCGTATCGGACACACTTGCGAGGACTATCATTTCACCTGCGGAAATTCCTGTGGGAATAGTTACATCATTTATAGGGGCACCAATTTTCATCTGGTTAATTTTAAAAAAGGGAAATACTAATTTATAATGAATTTATCAGACACAATAAGTGCAATCTCTACACCTTTTGGAGAAGGAGGAATTTCAGTATTAAGATTATCGGGAAATAAATCATTCGATATAATAGAAAATATTTTTTTTAAAGACCCCGGGAGAAAAAAAAGAATCAATATTGCAGAAACACCATCTCACACAATTCATTTTGGATATTTATTTGATGAATCTAATCTTGTCGATGAAGTTCTAATATCAGTATTTAAAAAACCGAATTCATATACCGGAGAAGACACAATAGAAATTTCTTCACACGGCGGAGTGCTTGTCACGCAGAAAATTCTTGCTCTCACTTTAAAAACCGGTGCAAGGCATGCAGAGCCGGGAGAATTTACAAAACGCGCATTTCTGAATAAGCGCCTCGACCTTTCACAGGCAGAAGCCGTTGCTGATTTAATAAAAGCTAAAACAGAATCTGCTCACGAATCATCACTTAAACAGCTTGAAGGTTCATTATCCTCATATATAAGTTCGGTCAGGCAGGAGATTATAGATGCAACTTCTTTAATCGAACTCGAACTGGATTTCTCCGAAGAAAATCTCGAATTTATCTCTAAAGATAAGTTCAAGAAAAAAATAGAAACATTAACAGATAAGCTGAAAGATATCATATCATCATATCTTTCGGGAAAAATAATCCGCGAGGGAATAAATCTCGTAATTACAGGCAGAACAAACAGCGGAAAATCTTCGCTCTTTAATCAATTGCTTAAATCAGACAGAGCTATCGTTAGTGATATATCCGGTACGACACGGGATTACCTTCAGGAAAATATTATCATAAACGGAATTTTATTCAACCTCATCGATACGGCAGGAATCAGAAAATCCACAAACCTAATCGAAACCGAAGGAATCAAAAGAAGTTTTCAGAAAATCGAAGAGGCGGATTTTATACTATACCTTATAGATTCATCTTCGACCGATGAATTAATAAATAGTGAAATCGAATTTTTCAAAAATAAATTCAAATCAGAAAAATCCCTGCCGGTATTTACAAAAAACGATATTAAAGATTTAAAAGATAAAAACGGAATCACAATATCGATTTTTAATGATGCTTCAATTTACAAATTGAAAAATAAAATAACAGAAAGAATAAGAGAAAGCACAGTTCAAAAATCGAGCAGCGAAATCGTGCTGACAAACCTCAGGCATAAACTCTGTCTCGAAAATGTTGTAACTGCTCTTAGGCAGGTTATAGACAGCCTTGACAAGAAAATGAGCGGGGAATTTATATCGGTTGATTTAAGAAGCGCATTAAGCTACCTGGGCGAAATAACGGGAGAAGTAACAAATGAGGAAATCTTAAATAATATTTTTTCGAAGTTCTGTATCGGAAAGTGAAGTAATGAAAATAGTTTTATGAATTTTACATTATATAAATGTTTAATCAACACAATACATTAAAGTGTCCGAAATGCGGCGCCGTGAAAAATAAATCATTTTCATTTTGTCCTAATTGCGGCATGGACTTTAATGAGAACAAAATTAAATACAATAAGGATATTTCTTCATGGAAAAGGGAATTTTATAAACAAAACAGAGGATGGTTTATTTATATCGGACTCATTATAATAGTAGTACTTTCTGTAACGGCTTATCAAATAATTCCTTTTATTTTAGAAGACCTTTCCCCAAAGAATCCGGTTATACTTTATATTTCTGCCACAATTGTCTATTTAATAAATTTATATACTTTTCAATATAAGAAAATACTTCAAAATTTTATTTATTTAATATTAATGATAATATCTATAGCATATTCAATTTTCTTTTTTGTAATGATTTATAATTCAAATTATGGTTTCTTGGGTTTAGTTGGTCCATTAATAACAATTATTATGATTTTTTCTCCTTTTATAATTGGAAGAAAAAATATAACAATTCGTTAAATTTTGTTTAATATAAATTATAATTTTGTGCATAAAATAATTTTTCTTGCAATAATTTTTCTTTTTTTCTCCTGCAAATCGAAATCCAATCAGGTTGAAAAACCGGTAGAAATAATAAAAGCGAAAAGTCCAAAGGATTCGGTTTCTTTCGATTATGACAGCAGGATAAATGAGCTGAAGAAACAGCTTCAGGGTGATTTTATTATAAAGACATACAGCTGTTTTGTAATTGCGAGCAATATGACAGAATCGGAAACTCAAAAGATTATCGATAATACTATTGCAAGCGCGGAAGAATGTTTTTACAATAATTATTTCGAAAAGAAACCCGATGAAGTGATTACGATTTTTCTTTTTAAGGATGATAAGTCTTACAGGTTCTGGGCGAATAAATTATACGGAGATACTGACCTCTCGCGGTTTGGATACTACAAGCCGTCTAAAAAAACTATGCTGATGAATATATCTACCGGCGGGGGCACACTTGTTCACGAAATGACTCATTCATTCGTCAGGTATGACTTCCCCGATATACCATCCTGGTTTAACGAAGGACTAGGCTCGCTATACGAAAGATGTTCGATGAATAATAAGGAAATTCTCGGGCATACTAACTGGCGCCTGCCTGAACTGCAATCTGCAATAAGAAGCGGAACATATTCTTCTCTTGACTTACTTATTAACACGACCGATGAAGAATTTTACGGATATGAAAGCTCCGTAAACTATGCACAGGCACGGTATCTATGCCAGTACCTCCAGCAGAAAAATCTGCTGAAGAAATTCTATAAGACTTTCAGGGATAATTACGAAAAAGATAAAACAGGTAAAACTTTCCTGGAAGAAGTAACTAAGATGAAACTTGCGGATTTTGAATATTCTTTTGTAGAGTGGGTTAAGTCGTTGAAATATGAGGAGTAATCTTTAATAAATCCGACTCTGTAGGAGTCGAATATTAGTAACATAGAGATAGATAAGGTTCCGACTCCGTAGGAGTCGAATATAAAAGCATAATTAATATTCAACTCCTAAAGGAGTTGTAAATTATGGAAATATCCAATGTTACTAATATTAAACTCCTAACGGAGTTTTCCATCACTATTATTGATTAATTTCTTTCCACAGGCATAAGTTTAGCTGTTTATCCAATTCAGATTTGTAAAATTAAAATCTTTGACTCCATTCATTTTTCAATTTCTTAAAGATTCTATTCCAGATATATTATATAAAACTAAAATGCGGGAGGTTATATCGTAAATCTGCAACTGCGGACCGGATATAATTAATCTCTACACTAAAAATATTTGTAATAAATTTAAAACCCAGGAGAAAGTTATGCCAGTTGTAATCACAGGTAAAAATCTTAAAATTGAAGACGTTTACAATGTCGCAGTTAGAGGTGAAAAAGTTGAGCTGCACCCCGACGCGCTTCAGCGTATAATCAAATGCCGAGCATTCCTTGAAAAAAGAATAATTGCAAAGGAAATCATGTACGGTGTGAACACGGGAATCGGCGAGCTTGCCAATGTTGTACTGAACGATGACCAGGTAAAAGAATTCCAGAAATATTTAATCTATAATCACGCCGCGGGAATAGGCGAACCCTTCCCTATCGAAGTAGTCCGCTCTGCAATGCTTGCGCGCATAAACGTACACGCAAACGGAAATTCCGGATGCAGACCTGTAATCACGCAGACATATGTTGATATGCTGAATAAAGGCGTTACGCCTGTTGTATGCTCAAAAGGCAGCGTGGGAGCCTGCGGAGACCTTTCCCCGATGAGCCAGATTGCACTTTCTCTTATGGGCGAAGGTGAATCTTATTACAAAGACGAAAGAATGGCGACGAAAGATGCGCAGGGCAAAGCAGGAATTCCGATTCCCGGTTTGCAGGCACGCGACGGACTTGCTGCTATTAATGGCTCGAACGTAATTAACGGAATGGCTTGTCTCCAGGTTTATGAAATAGAAAGATTCCTCAAGCAGGCAGAAATCGCCGCTGCAATGACACTCGAAGCCCTCATGGCAAATATGAAGCCTTATGATACCCGCCTGCATCAATTGCGCGGATTTAGAGGCGCGGTTACATCTGCAGAAAATATAAAAAGAATGATTGACGGTTCCGACCTTCTCGGAAAAGTAAAAGTAAAAGTTCAGGATGCATATTCGATGCGCTCGACCCCGCAGGTAATCGGTGCTGCACGCGACCATTTAAGGTGGACACGCGAACAGGTTGAAATAGAATTAAACGGAGTCGGTGATAACCCGATATTCCTTCCAGATGATGAAGTGGTATTAACAGGAGCAAATTTCCAGGGCTCGCCAATCAGCGTTCCGCTCGATATGCTCGGTGCCGCTGTTACAATGGTTTGCGTTTTATCGGAGCGCAGGCTGAACAGAATGCTTCATCCTGCATTGAGCGTCGGACTTCCGGCATTCCTTACAAAAGGCGCAGGAATGTTTTCGGGACATATGCTGAGCCAGTACACAGCCGATATGCTTATAGTGGAGCAGAAAATTCTATCAGCACCTGCTTCGATACAGTCAATTCCTGCCGCGGCTGACCAGGAAGATTTTGTGAGTATGGGAATGAACACTGCACTCAAGACAAGACAAATTATAGATAACGCTTACGGAATACTCGGAATAGAATTCATCGCAGCAGCACAAGCAATTGATTTCAGGGATTACAGTGTCGGCAAAGGAACAAAAGCTGCACACGCAGCAGTGAGAAAAGTAGTGGAGCATCTCGATATCGACCGTCCGCTGTTCAAGGACCACAATAATATGATGGCTTGCGTTAAATCACGCGATATACTGCACTCTGTGGAAAGTGCAATCGGAGAATTGAAAATTTACTAAATCAATTTTTGTCATTCCTGCGAAAGCAGGAATCCATATTTCATCACTCGTTCCCAAACTTTGTTTGGGAACGAGATTAATAAAAAAAAATGAAATTATAGATAATTATTTCGAAAATAAACTGTTTGTAAAAAGTTATTTAGATGTTATAAAATAGCCCCTCCGCGCGTACAGCAGTGTTTCAGGAAAGAAATAAATCTTGTATTAATAAAAATCAAATATTCAAAGACCATTCGAGGTTGAACCGGGATTCGCAAAGGCATTATCCCTGCATCCGCTAACGCCCAATAGACCTCCGAACAAAAGAAATGAACGTAAATAAAAGAGATTTTTCTTAAAATGTTTTTTTAATATAAATTTTGACCTTAAAAATATTTAAAGTTTGAAATCAATACCAAGTTCAAGTGTATTGAAATCGTTATTGCCAAAACCCAGCCTGACAGTTCCTGCAAATTTCGGGCTGAAGAAATATCTCATACCCGCCTGCCCCCAGAGCCATGCGCCGCTTGTATAAGAAACATCCGTAATATAAACACCGTGTTTAGTTACATCTGTGTAAGTGTTACTGATGTTATTATACCCCAGGACTAGTCCTAAATAAGGGACAAATTTTCCATCTCCAATTTGAGTGAAATTGTAATTTGCCTGAAAGCCGAATGATGTGAACGTGTATTTCCTTGAATCGCCGTTGGGATAATCGTTTGTATAAGAATAATATCTGAACAACCCGCCGAGACCGATTGTTCCGCTTCCTAAATCTGCTACATGCGATTCAAAATTAAGACCAAGCATTGGCACGCTTCCTTTTACCCAAAATCCGACTGAAGCACCAAGAAGATTATCTCCTTTTTGTATTTGAGAGTGGAGGGGGGAAAGATTAAGAAGAATGATAAAGAAACAAGAAAGTAAAATTTTCATAACTTAGATTCCTTTGTAAGTTTAATTGATAAGTAATTACTTCACAATTAATAACTAAATTATCAATATATTAGTTCATACAGAAATATTGGTTTAAGATTTTGAATTCCCGGATTCTAAGAACACCTGCCATAGTAATAGATCTTGATAATTCTGCGATTATAGAACGTCGTGGTGGACATACGTACAGTACCGCTCGTGGTAATGGAAAGATTTACAATGATTTTTTAGTTACTGCCATATAATTCCTTCAAGGGAATTACAATTTCTGCCTCCACAGAATATTTCCTGTCAGGATTTCGATAGCTATAACTTCATCCTTCATTGCAAAATACATTATATCGGAATCACTATTTAGCGTCCAGCTTACGGGAAGCGGATATTCGTTTTTATCCCCGGGTCTAAGCGAACTTTCTTTTAATTCCCACAGTTTATTCTGCCCATCGAGTGAAATACCTGTTAATATAAAACCTATCTTTTTAGTAGTTTCAAAACTCATAACAACAAAGCACTTTTGCGGCTCGCTGACGGCAATAAATTCACCCATTACGAATTTCAGTTCATTAACAATTTTGCCGCTACGGTTTTTCAGATATCTTACTTCCTGGTTTCCGTCTGCTCCCTGCAACTGCAAAAGAACTTCTCCTCCCGGCCTGTCGTCAATTTTAATTTCATTATCATTTTGAAGATATATTTTCTTTGACGCAGAATATTCTTTTCTCTCTTTATTCTGTTTCACGGGATAAAGTGTTGCCGTTTGCAGGCTTAGATTGAAGTGATTTCCGTCCAGTGTTGTAAGTTCAAGCATTTTATCCGCATAAGAAATCATAACGTGGTCTATGCCCGATGATAATTCGGGAAATTCTTTAGGAAGATTTTTCCTGTTTAACTTTGCAATTGATTTTCCTTCCGAAGCGGAAAAAATACTTAACAGGTTTTCACCGTAAAATATCAAACTGTCTCCTTTGACACCGAACAATTTGCAATGCTCTCCTAAATTGAAACGCCGGATTTTTTCGCCTGACGCAGCATCCAGAACATGCACCCTCGAATATTCTCCTGGTCCGGATACTTTACTCCCGCCGGTCAGAATATAATCTACAACATAAACTTTTCCGTCTGCCGACATCATTCCGTCAACACCTGCCGGTTGGCCGAAGCCAAGGAACATCGGGTTCAGGAGAAAAAAAGTTATTATCCATAGAAATATTATACCGTAAAAAAGAAGCCCGGATAGAAACTTAGAAGTATCTGTGTAAAAAAATATATATTTTCGTTTTATAAAATAAAAAATGACGAGAAGCACAACCAGCACACCTAAATTAATGTACCAGTAAGAAAAAAAGGTATCCAGAACTGAATTGTAACTCATTTTATTCTATTTTTAAAATTTATTTGTGTATTTGGATGAAGGGAATATATAGAGTAAATATAAATAAAGGAATACAATAAAATCACTAAATTCTAATTTCTGCGTTCTTTTCATCCGCCGTGGCGGATAAATTCCAAATAATATCTATCATCTTTTATCTTTTAATTACTATTTGCGCGTTCTTTGCGTCCCGATGCTTTTTATCGGGATTATTTCTTTATTTTTTAGAATTAAGTATTTAGAATTTTAAAACACGTTACCTCTTTTGAATTTATAGATACTGAATAAATTTATAACAATCGAGATTCCGAAGAGGACTGCGAGGTACTGCCATATATCCATAAATCCTGCGCCGCGCCAGAGAACTGCGAGGAAACCCTCCACCGACCAGTAGACGATTGTGAGCTTGCTGAAAAACTGAATCGATGCGGGCATCAGGGAAACAGGAAACCACGCGCCGCCGACTGCACTCATCATAAGTATAAGAAACGTTCCCCAGCCGTTTGCCTGGCGCGGAGTATTAACAAGAGAAGCCAGAAGCATTCCGAATGCCGTGCAGGCAGTTGATGCGGCGAGTATGATTAAAACCAGGTTAAATAAATTAGAAAAAATATCGATATTAAATATCAGGTATCCGAAAAGAAACATCACGAAAAGCTGAATAATCCCGAGCGACATATTGAATAAATATTTGCTCCATAAAATATGCGTGCTTGTAACCGGTGCGGAAAGTATGCGTATCATTACTCCGCTTTTCTTTTCATCCAGAAGAGAAGTAGCCGAGCCGGTGATGGTGAAAAGCAGGAACATCATTGCCCACCCGCCAACACTTCGTGTTGCCATCGGGTTTGCGATGTCTTTTCCCACAAGCTGCTGCTTTTCGATATTGACGATATTTTTAAACATATTATTTCCGCCCGTACTCATTGCGGTATCGCTTTGAGAGTTCAGATTTTTATTTAAAAGCACTGAAGTATCAATTTTATAAAATTTATTTACAGTGCGTGCAATTTCGGAATTGAACATTCCCCCTTTTTCCTTTCCAAGATCGGTTTCCGCCTGGCGCGTCATGCTTTGCTGAAAAAGTTCAGGGAACTGCTGCATAATGGTTTGCTGGAGCATTCCGTCGATTAGCTGGGTTTCAAATTGATTCTTCGGGTCGTAGAAAAATATAAGCTTCAATGATTTCGATGTATCGGTATAGGCATCTTCGGGTATGATTAACGCAGAAGAAAATTTCCCCGATTTGATGTGGGTTTTAATCATGTTCGTATCGTACAGAACAATATTTCCTGTTTCATCTTTATAGTTTTTTACAAGTGCAAATGTTTTGGTAGTATCAAGAACCCTTTCTAGTTTTTTTGCAACCGGCGCACTGCTTTTATTTATAAATCCGAGCTGAAGATGTTCATCACCGCCGCCAACACTGCCAAAAACTTTTCCGAATATATAAATAAGGACTATAGGTACAATGAAGGTCAAGCCCATGGCTACTTTATCTTTAAAAAACAGAGTGTAATCTTTTTTGAATAATTGTAATATTGTCTTCAATCTCTTAATCTCCTTCCCGTTAAATTCAGGAAAAGCTCTTCCAGCGTGGGTTTACGGAAATCTATATTGTTGTACCCGATTCCGGAATCCTCGAATAACTTAAAAACATCGGACAATTTGAAATCTCCCTGAAGTTTTACTTCATACTGCTCAGCGTGTTCGATTATTTCACCGAACTTACCGAGCGAATCTAAAACCGATTTTGTCTTTTCATTTTTCCCTATAAATATCTCCTCTTTATACGGCAGCAGGTTAAGGAGTTCATCTTTCGTGCCCTGCGCAATAATTTTTCCCATATCTATGATTGCAATTCTTTTGCAGAGGCGCTCGGCTTCTTCCATGTAATGCGTCGTATATATAACGGTAATATTTTCCTCTTTATTAATTTTTTGAAGGTAATCGAAAATGGCATTCCGGGATTGCGGGTCAACTCCCACAGTCGGCTCATCGCAAAGAAGTACTTTCGGAGAATGCAAAAGCGCAGCAACAAGATTCAGCCTGCGTTTCATTCCGCCTGAAAAAGTTTTAACAATATCTTTCTTCCTTTCAAACAATCCTGCCGTATATAATTTTTCTTCAATAGCTGCTTTCAGTATATCTTTATTCATAAGGTACATGCTGCCAAAGATTTTCAAATTTGCTTCCGCGGAAATGTCCTCATATAGTGCAAGTGACTGCGGAGCCAGTCCGAATTTTTTTCTGACCTTCATAGAATCGCGGGATATAATGCTGTCTTTAAATGTTATTGTTCCCTCATCCGCATCGAGGTAGCCGGACAGGAGGCTCATCAGTGTTGATTTTCCCGCGCCATTCGGACCAAGCAGACCGAAGAACTCCCCGCTTTTAATTTCAAGCGAAACATCATCCAGTGCGGTAATGTTTTTGTATCGTTTTGTAATATTTTTTATTTGTATCATAATTAAACTCCGAACTGTCTTAAATGATGGTCAAGATGCTTCCACATTAGCCCGTCCCATTCGGTTGTGGTAAGTTTACCGAAAAAAGGATGTGCTTCTTTTGTCAGAATATTTTCACCTTCATCTGCAAAACGCTTAACATAACTTATCAGCTTTAATTTTTCTTCATCGAAATTTTTGTCTCCGTTAATTATAAATTCCTTTGCAGTAGCAAGGCTTTTCTTAAATGACTTATCGTTAACAAGCATTCTCCTTGCAAGCCTTCCGAATAAAATTCCGATAAATGCCCGCTTTAATTTTTGTTCGCCTAATGCAATTCTGAAAGCAACAATGCAATGCGCAAGCATCTGTGATACATTCATCTTTCCCCATTGGCGTTTTGTGTCAGGAGTGAGTTTGTTTATCCTTTCAATCAGTTCATTGTTGTTTTCTTTGTTGAATATACTTTTCATTTTTTATTATTTAAAATTTAAGTTCCATTAATTTCTCAATATCTTTCACTTCTTTTACTAATAATGCTGTTAAAACAATATTTCCGGATTTTGTTACAAGGACATCATCTTCTATTCTTACGCCTATTCCGCGGTATTGTTTTGGAGCATCGCTTTCTTTTGAAATATATAGACCAGGTTCGACAGTTATAATGTTCCCTGCTTTCAGAATATCGAAGTCGCCTTTTTCGTCCCAATTTGATTTCACTGCATCGTGAGTATCGAGCCCGAGGTGATGCCCGACACCGTGCATATAGTATTTCGTGATTTCTTCTTTTCTTTTTATAATCTTAAGACCGAGCAATGCTTTTGTAAGTGCTTCGACAGTATATTTTTTTAAATCGGTAAGTTTTACACCCGGTTTTATTTTTTTGATTACATCTTTCTGTACTTTTAATACTATATTATAAATTTCTTTTTGCTCTTTTGTAAATTTTCCGTTAACGGGAACGGTTCTTGTGATGTCTGAATTGTATCCGTGCAGTTCCGCTCCCGAATCAATCAAAACCAAATCACCGTTTTTCAGAGTGTCCTGATTTGTTTCATAGTGCAGCGTGCAGGCATTATTTCCCGATGCAACAATCGTATCGAATGCAACATCCATTGCACCGTATGTTTTGTAATTGTATTCTAGTATCGACTGCACCTGGTATTCCTTCATTCCAGCCGTAACCTGTGTAATGGCATCTTCGAATGCATTCACGCAGATATCTGCCGAGAGTTTCATTTCGGCAATCTCGAAATCAGTTTTTACAAATCTCATCTTGCCGATATTATAATTAACATCTATAAGCTGAATATTCGGAGTCATCGTATGCAGTTTTTCATAAAGGTCAATTACTATTCTTTTCATCTCACCGGTTAATGCATAGAATTCGGGAATGTTTATATAGAGTTTGTTTATATGCGAAGTAAGATTCGTTGTAAGGAAATTCATAAGTTCGGTATTCACCAGACCGAATTCGATTCCGAGTTCTTTATTTACATTTTCGAATCCGAGGCGTTTGCCTGTCCATACTTCGCGAGCCTTGTCTTTTTGCTGGACGAATAAAATTTCCTTAACTGTCTTAAATTTATTTTTTCTTGCTGAGACTTTTATTCCCGCCGGAGCGAGCAGCAGCGCGGCATTCGGCTCTTCGAATCCCGTCAGGTAAAAGAAATTCCTGTTTTGCTTTAAGGGATAATCATAATCGTATGATTTATGCTTAAACGTCGCTCCGAAAATAAGAACGAGCGAGTGTTTGTCAATCTGTTTCAGCAGTTCCTGCCTGCGTGATTTGTGAAAAGAGAGTTGTGGTTTGGTCATAAGATTTTATTAAATAGTATCATTACCTAAATTCAAAGGTTTATATTGTAAGTGATTATCTGCAAATACTTCCATTACTTTCTCAAAATCATTCTTTGCTTTTATATATTCATTTTTCTCAAAATAGGCTAAGCTTCGATTTAAATATGCATCATAAAAAAATGGTTGCAACCTTATTGCACGAGAAAAATTAGCTATCGCTTCATCATATTTCCCTAATTTATGCAAAAGTATTCCTTGAATTAAAAATAATTTTGAATTTTCTATATCATTGGAAACATTAAAGGTTTCTTTAT
>Ga0224522_1000427_pt1 | contig 14138 bp, 18 predicted proteins | sample CFST25metaG_FD_182733 | JGI IMG/M metagenome (GOLD analysis project Ga0224522, IMG submission 182733) | Peat soil microbial communities from Stordalen Mire, Sweden - C.F.S.T25 | ecosystem: Environmental > Terrestrial > Soil > Wetlands > Peat | place: Sweden: Norrbotten County, Stordalen Mire...
TTCCTTATTTTATATTTTATTTTTTGTCTTCTGTCAAAAATTTTTCTATTCATTTTTTTTATCTTTTAATCTTTAAACTATTTTGCTGCTGTTTTTCCTGCTTTTCTTCTTATCTTTTCATAATCATATTTTATACCTTTTCCTTTATACGGTTCCGGTTCTCTGAATGACCTTATTTTAGCAGCCACAAGGCCGACAAGCTGTTTATCAATTCCGCTTATTATAATGGATGTCGGAACGGGTACTTCAATTTTTACGTCTGGGGGAGCAACAAATACAATAGGATGTGAATAACCCAGAAGTAATACTAATTTTTCACCTTTTAATTCCGCTTTATAACCAATACCTACCAATTCAAGTTTCTTTGTAAATCCTTCTGTAACACCTGTTACGAGATTTTGCAGCAATGCTCTGTAAAGTCCGTGCAACGCTTTGTTCTTTTTATAATCATTTTCTCTTGTAAAAACTACTTCGTTGTCTTTCACATCGACATCTATTCCACCTGTTATTGACATGCTCAAAGTGCCCTTAGGACCTTTAACTTCAATTACGTTGTCCAGTCTTTTAATTTGAACACCCTTAATAATCTCAACCGGTTTTTTACCAATTCTGCTCATATATTTAATTTACTTTTTTTATATTAAAATTACCAAATAGCGCAAATTACTTCTCCGCCAATCTGGAGTTTTCTTGCTTCTTTTTCCGTCATCAAGCCCTTTGAAGTGGACACGACTGCAATTCCCAAACCATTACGTACCCTTGGAAGATTTTCATATTTCACGTATTTTCTAATTCCGGGTTTGCTTACCCTTCTTAATCCTTCAATCACATTTACGCCGTTATTGTATTTGAGTTTAACCGATAAATATTTCTTACCGTCATTCTCAACCAAGGAATAATCGCTGATATAACTTGTCTTTTTCAATATCTCAGCAATACCTACTTTCATTTTTGATACCGGAATATCAACAGATTTTTTTTCAGCTTTTATCGCATTTCTCACTCTAGTTAAAAAATCTGCAATTGGATCTGTCATAGACATAAAATAAATTCTCCGTTTTAAAATTTTACCAGCTTGATTTAACAACACCGGGAATCTTTCCCTGTAAAGCCAATTCCCTGAACACAAGTCTAGATACACCAAATTTCCTGTAATAGCTTCTTGCTCTTCCAGTAACAAGGCACCTGTTATGCAACCTTGTTGCACTGCTATCTCTGGGCAGCTTTGCTAATGCAGCATAATCACCTTTTTCCTTGAGTTCTTTTCTTTTCTCAGCATATTTTTTTACAGTCGCTACTCTTCTTTCTTGTCTCGCTATTGATGATTTTTTGGCCATTCTTTATTTTTTATTATTTAATATTTTATTTCGTAAAAGGCATTCCAAACTGTTTCAAAAGTTCGAACGCTTCTTCATCTGTTTTTGCACTTGTTGCAAAGGTAATATCGAGTCCGCTTATTCTCTGTACGTTATCTACGTTTATTTCGGGAAATATTATCTGCTCTTTGATGCCAATTGTATAATTGCCTCTACCGTCAAAACTTTTATCGGACAGGCCCCTGAAATCTCTGATTCTTGGGATTGTAATATTAACAAGCCTGTCAAGAAATTCATACATTCTGTCATTTCTTAAAGTCACCCTTACTCCTATATTCATTCCCTCGCGGAGTTTGAAATTCGATACAGATTTTTTTGCTTTTACTACTGTAGGTCTTTGACCGGCGATTGCTTCAATTTCTTTAACAGTGGTATCAATAATCTTTGGATCTGCAACTGCTGCTCCGACTCCGACATTTAAACATATTTTGTTTAATTTGGGAGCCTGCATTGTATTTTTATAATTAAATTTTTTAATCAGTTCAGGAACAATTTTTTCCCTGTAATGTTCCATAAGCCTTACCGGTACTTTTTCCTCAACGAATTTTTCTTTTGAATCCTTCGCGCCTTTTTTACCTTTTTGCGAATCTCCTGCCGGTTTCGAATCTTTTTTTCTGTCTTCCTTTGTTTTTGCCATAAAAATAATTAACTAATTAAAATTTCTCCAGATTTTTTGCTTTTTCTCATTCTTTTTATTTTGCCCGAAACTTCATCTTTCACTACTTCCACACCAATTCTTGTCGGCTGATTTGTTTTAGGACACATAAGTTCGACATTGGTAATATTAATAGGAGCTTCTCTTCTGACTATTCCGCCCTGCTGATTTTTCTGATTCGGTTTTGTATGTCTGTGTACAATATTAACGCCCTCAACTATAACTCTTCCTTTATTTCTGTCAATGAACAATACTTTTCCAATTGTACCTTTTGAGTTTCCGCTTATAACCTTGACTGAATCGTTTTTCTTTAATCTTGTTTTTACCATTTTTTTAATCTTTAATCTTTTAATCTTAAGAATCTTACGAATCTTATGAATCTTAATTTTAAATTACTTCCGGAGCAAGAGATATAATTTTCATGAACTGCTTTTCTCTCAGTTCCCGGGCTACAGGTCCGAAAATTCTTGTTCCTCTTGGTTCATTCTGGGGATTTATAAGAACTGCAGCATTTTCATCAAATTTAATGCAACTTCCGTCTTTTCTCTTCACTTCTTTTACTGTTCTTACTATTACTGCTCTTGATACTTCACCTTTTTTTACAGCGCCACCGGGTATCGCGGATTTTACCGATACAACTATTATATCACCCAAACTTGCATATCTTCTGTCAGATCCTCCAAGTACACGTATACATCTCACGGATTTTGCGCCGGAATTATCTGCTACTGTTAAATTTGTTTCTTCCTGTATCATAATATATTATATATATTCTATTACAATTTATTAATAAATAGGCGATTAGCCGCCTCTATTTCAAAAAAATAATTTATTTAGCTTTTTCGACTACTTCAACCAAACGCCATCTTTTCTGTTTGCTAAGAGGTTTAGTTTCCATTATTTTAACAATATCTCCTTCAGTACATTCGTTTTTTTCATCATGAGCCATAAATTTCGTCGTCTTTTTGAAGTATTTCTTATAAATAGGATGTTTTACTCTCTTCTCAATAGCAACAGAAATGGACTTATCCATTTTATTACTGGTAACGACGCCTATACGTGTTTTCCTTTTTGTCTGCCTTTTACTTTGAGAAACTGTGTTTTTTTCTTCGTTCATTAATCTATGATTCTTTATGCTTTTTTATTTTCTTCTTTTTCTCTTTCTTTCAAAACTGTCAAAATCCTTGCTATTACTTTTTTTGTATTTGCAATTGATTTGAAATTTTCAAGCTGTCCCGATGCATGCTGAAAACGAAAATTTTCCAATGCTTCATAATTGTCTTTTAAAGTAGTCTTCAAATCCTTCGTTGCTAAATCTCTTATTTGATATGTTTTCATTTTTGTATATTTTTACTATTACAATAAATTGCCTGTTAAATTTTTACATTGCAATTCTTTTCACAAATTTTGTTTTTATCGGTAATTTATGAGCTGCAAGTCTGAAAGCTTCTTCAGCGACAGTCTGTGTTACACCGTCCACCTCAAACATAATTTTTCCGGGAAGTACAACAGCGACCCAGTATTCAGGTGCGCCTTTTCCTTTACCCATTCTTGTTTCAGCGGGTTTTTTAGTAACAGGTTTATCCGGAAATATTCTTATCCAAACTTTACCGTCTCTTTTCATATGTCTGGTTAAAGCTATTCTGGCTGCTTCTATCTGCCTATCAGTTATCCAAGCAGCATCCAGCGACTTTAAACCGTATGAACCGAAAGCTACAAGATTTCCTCTTTGAGCTTTTCCTCTTCTGTTTCCTTTTTGTGATTTTCTAAACTTAACTCTTTTGGGCATTAACATATAGCTATAACTCCAGAATTTTAATAATTATTTTTTGATAACTTTTCTCCCCTGCAAATCCAGACCTTAACACCGATGGCACCATATATTGTATGTGATGTAACCGAAGCATAATCTATATCGGCTCTTAATGTCTGCAAAGGAATTCTACCTTCTTTATACTGCTCGCTTCGTGCAATTTCCGCTCCGCCAAGCCTGCCGCTGCACATAACTTTTATTCCTTCTGCTCCCATTCTCATTGTAGAAGTAATTGATGATTTCATTGCTCTTCTGAATGATACGCGGTTTGCAAGCTGCTGTGCAATACTTTCCCCGACTAACTGCGCGCTTAGTTCCGGTTTCTTAATCTCGTTGACGTTAATCTTAACCTCTTTGTTCGTAATTTTCTTGATTTCGTTTTCAAGCTGGGTTATTTCTTTTCCGCTTTTGCCAATTACAAATCCCGGACGCGAAGTAAATATTGTGAGAGTAATTTTTTTAAGTGTTCTTTCAATCAATACTTTCGCAATACCTGCTTTTTCAAGTCTTTTTTTCAAATATCCCCTAATAAGAGAGTCTTCTTTAAGCTTTGATGCAAAACTCTTCTCATCATACCAATTTGAGTCCCAGGTATTGATGACTCCTAATCTGAAACCTATGGGGTGTGTTTTCTGTCCCAATAAATCTCCTTAAAATAAGTTTTTAATTTAACTATGATTTACTTTCAATATGTTCCACCACTAATGTTAAATGTGATGAACGTTTCTGTATCCTGAATGCTCTTCCCTGTGGTGCCGGGAGCATTCTTTTCAATGACGGTCCACCGTTTACATAAGCTCTTTTTACAATCACATCTTCTTTATTTATTCTGCCGGTATCAATTTTTCTGACTAAATTCGAATATGCAGACAGTAATGTTTTTTCCACGACTTTAGCTGCATTTTTATTTGTAAATTTCAAAATTGCAAGTGCTTCGTCAACTTTTCTGTTTCTTATCAAATCGACAACCAGTCTCATTTTTCTGGGTGAGGACCCGATATACCTTGTTAATGCTCTTGATTCCATTATTTGGCTGTTCCTCCTGTTGCTTTTTCTTCTTTTCTCTGTCCTGAGTGGGCTCTGAATGTACGTGTATGTGCAAATTCTCCAAGTTTGTGTCCAACCATATTTTCCGAAACAAAAACGGGGATGAATTTATTCCCGTTATGGACTGCAAATGTATGGCCTATAAAATCAGGTGTAATAGTACAGGCTCTCGCCCAGGTTTTTACTACCTTTTTTTGATTTTTTTCATTCAGCTTTTCAACTTTCCCAAGCAGCTTATAATCTATATTTGGACCTTTTTTTAATGATCGGGACATTTATTATTTCCTCTTTTTAACTATGTATTTATCAGAAATATTTTTCTTCTTTCTTGTTTTATATCCTTTTGCTGGTAAACCCCACGGGCTGACCGGATGTCCGCCGCCTGATGTTTTACCTTCACCGCCGCCCATTGGGTGATCAACAGGGTTCATCGCAACACCGCGAACGTGTGGTCTTTTACCCATCCATCTTGATCTTCCTGCTTTTCCAATGCTGATATTCTCGTGATCTATATTTCCGACGATACCTATCGTTGCTTTGCATTCACTCTTAATCATCCTGACTTCACCTGAAGGAAGTTTAATCTGGCAGTATTTTTCATCTTTTGCAACTATTTGTGCGGATGCTCCTGCACTTCTTGCAATCTGACCGCCTTTTCCGGGTTTCAATTCAACGTTATGTATGAATGTTCCTACCGGAATTGAAGAAACCATCATCGTATTGCCCGTTTTGATTTCAGCTTCATTCGATGACTGGATGACTTCACCAACTTTTAATCCGTCATAAGCTATAATATATGATTTGCTTCCGTCAGGATATTGAATCAAAGCAATTCTGGAAGTTCTATTCGGGTCATATTCAATTGCAATTACTTTTGCTTCTTCTGAACTTGTTCTTTTAAAATCTATGATTCTGTATCTTCTCTTGTGTCCGCCGCCTCTGTGTCTGGAAGTAACTCTTCCCAAATTATTTCTTCCCCCGGATTTTTTCAGAGGAGCTAATAATGATTTCTCTGGCGTAGTTTTTGTTATCTCATCAAATGAAGATATCGAATAATATCTCGTTGCCGGCGTAGTCGGCTTTAGCTTTCTCAGTGCCATTATCGTAAATGTTTATCGAAATTATTGCTTCAAAAAAATTATAAACGATAAATTACCGAAATTTTTAAAAAATGTCAATATAATTAAAATAATATACTATGAGTATGTTACACTGCCATTTGGGGTTAACCAATGGTTGCAAATATTAATTGAATTATGTCTGTAAAAAAATGATAATTATAATTATATTTATTTATTCATAATATTAAAAACAAATTAATAAAACAGGATATCTGAAATATGCAAAAAAATTAATATTGATATATTATAAAATTTTTTTTAAATTATACTGTATCTTTTAAAAACCAAATATAAGGAGAAATTTTAATGAGGAACAAATTACTTATTATTACGTTATTAGTTTTATTTTCATTTATTGGTTCTTCAACATTTGCACAATCCGCTTATATTAAATTAGGCGGCGGTTATGGTTTAAGTTTAGCTTCACAAATGATATACGATCAAAGTACTACTCCAGCAACTACCTGGGATAATAAATACGGTTCATTTGGAGAAGGTATTAATTTTCAGGCAGGTTTTGGATATAATATTAACAGTAATTTCGCTTTAGAATTAGCCGGTTCATATTTATTAGGTAAAAAGTTCGAAAATACAGTCGGGACAACGACCAATAAATATTACGGAAACACTATTACCATTCAGCCATCCGTAGTTATTAAAGCTCCTATGAAAGATGTTACACCTTATACCAGATTTGGTATGGTTATCGGTATCCCATCATTATTCCAGGAAGTTACATCCACATTAGTAACAGGAACTGATAAATTCAAAGAATCAGGCGGAGTTGCTTTAGGAGTACAGGGTGCTGTTGGTATGAATTTTAAAGCAGGTAAGCATCTTGGAATTTTTGCCGAAGTATTTGGAATCGGTATGAATTATGGTCCAAGTCAAAGAGAAAATACAGAAACATTTGCAGGAGTGACAGCAGATCCTTTAGTTACTTATGGTGAAACCGGTACATATGCAACAGCAAACACAGAAGCAACGCCAAGAAGATCGTTAAGCAGTTTCGGATTAAATCTTGGTCTGACATACACATTCGGTAAATAAATTCGCATCGTAATAAATTCGTATCATTTAGATTTTAAAAAAGCCGGGTACCTTAGGTACCCGGCTTTTTTTGTACTTCATTATAAATAAAAATACTTATTTACTTAACTTTATCACCGAAAAGATTTTCTATAATTTCAAGTATATTTACATTATCAGCTTCGGCATTAAAATTCAATATCAGTCTGTGCCTTAATACTGATTTGGATATTTTCTTAATATCATCGATATTAGGACTGAATCTTCCTTCAAGCGCCGACAAGGCTTTTGCCCCCAGAATAAGATACTGGGAAGCGCGCGGTCCTGCTCCCCAGCTAATGTAATCTTTTATGAATTTCGGTGAATTCTGATTTGCAGGTCTTGATTTTGAAACAATATCAACCGTATATTTTATAATTTCATCAGCAACGGGTACTTTTCTTATCAGTTCCTGGAATTCAATTATTTCCTCTTTGGAAAAAATAATTTTTACGTCAGGCATATACATTCCTGTGGTCTTTTTTATTATTTCCTCTTCTTCGGAATTACTCGGATAGTCGAGCCACAGGTTGAACATGAACCTGTCGAGCTGTGCTTCCGGCAATGGATACGTGCCTTCCTGCTCTATCGGGTTTTGCGTTGCAAGAACAAAAAATGGTTCTTCGAGCGTATATGTAATACCCGCTGCAGTAACCTTATGTTCCTGCATAGATTCAAGAAGTGCCGACTGTGTTTTAGGAGGTGTCCTGTTAATTTCATCAGCAAGAATAATATTTGCAAACACGGGACCTTTTATGAATTTAAATTTTTCACCGCTGTTATCAGCATTATCAAATATTTCGGTACCCGTAATATCTGAGGGCATCAAATCAGGAGTAAACTGTATCCTGCTGAATTTCACACCAAGCACATCCGAAATTGTTTTTACTATCAATGTTTTTGCCAGACCCGGAACACCTATCAGAAGGCAATGTCCTTTTGATAAAATCGATATTATTATCTGCTCAATAATTTTGTCCTGTCCCACAATTACCTTAGCTATCTCACTCCTGAGGATTTTGTATTTTTCGTTTAATTTTTGAACGAGTTCCGTATCTGTTTGAATATTGCTCACCGGCATATTTATTTTTATTATACTTTTTTAATATTATTTAACTATACTTCCCTACAACTCTTCGATATTATTTAATACATCCACCTGTGCAATTTGTTCCATAGTCTCTTTTATAATTTCCACTTTTCCCGCAATGGAAATTACAAGATTACCGGGATGGAGGTATTTTTCCGAAACATTTCTAATATCTTCCAGAGTAACCGCATTTATTTTCGAGATAAATGTATCATAAAAATCTTTCTCAATGCCATATAATTCGAGATTGATGATTTTGTTTGCAATTGCATTTGGAGTCTCCAACTGAAGGGGGTAGCTTCCTGTCAGGTAATTCTTGACCGATTCAAGTTCCTCTACAGTTACATATTCATTTTTTATTTTGTCAAGCTCACTGATGATTTCTTTTATTGCATTATAGGTCAGAGAATTTTCGACACTTGTTTCGACGCAGAAGTCACCTGAATGTTTCCTGAAATTAAAATATGACCTCGCTCCGTAAGTGTATCCATTGATTTCCCTGAGATTCTTGTTTATGCGTGATGTAAAATATCCGCCAAGCAAAGTATTCATAGCAACAACCGGAAAGTAATCGGGATTCTTCCTGTCAACGCCAAGGTGTCCCAGCAATACCTCCGACTGCACTGCTCCTTTTTTCTCAATTGCAAATACTTTAGTCTTGGTCAGCGAGTCTTTTTTATAAATCGTCCTGTCATAAACGGATTTTTTTTTCCAGCCGTCAAATTTAGATTTGATTAAGGAGATTGCATCCGAACTTTTTATATCGCCTACAATTGCTATTATCAAATTCCCGGGCAGATAGAATTTATCAAAAAATTCTTTTATATTCTTTCTTTGAAATATATTGACAGAACTTATTTTTCCTTCGATGTTTAATTTGTATGGTGAATTTTCATAAACATTTTTCTTAAATCCCCTTTCGGCAAGAAAACTACCTTCATCGAGACAGGAAAGCAGTGAATTTGCAATCTGCTGTTTTTCCCTTTCCACTTCTTCGTCGAGAAATGCAGGGTTCATCAGTAAATCAGATACAATATCGAATAACCCGGTAAAATATTTTTTTAAAGATGTCAATGATAAGTATGTGGCATCATATTCACACCCTCCTGAAATCGAAGCTCCGTGAAAATCAATTGTCTCGGCGACTTCCACTGCATTCATTTTATCCGTTCCTTTGACAAGCAAATCGGAAGTTAAAGATGCGAGACCGGATGAGTCTTCTCCGAACGCTAAATCATCATATGTGCCTGTTTTAATTACAAATTTCACAGAGATTAAAGGCAGTTTATCATCTTCAATCACAAATACTTTAATTCCATTGTGAAGTTTATCTTCAAAATAAGCAGGAAATTTTACATCCTTTGATTTCATTACTACAGGAGGTTTGGACCTGTCTAAATTCGCATAATCAACACTCATATTTATTCCTTTGGCAAATAGCTTAAATTAACTCTTTGATTTTTATTTAAATACTTATTGGATATATTTATTATATCATTTCTGTTAATGCTTTCATACATATTAATTTCATTTATAAGGCTTTCATAGTTTCCAAACAAAGTTTTATACTCGGATAATTTTTCTGATAAGAATACTGAAGAACTGAATTTTGCAAAATAACCCGTTTCCAGTTTATTTTTTGCCTTCTGAATTTCTTCATCTGATATATTACCATTTTTAATTCTTTCTAAAATATCATCAAATTTCATTTCGAGTTCTTCAACTTTAACACCTTTTCTTGCAATTAAATTAACGAAAAAAATGCTAATATGTTCCATTCCGTAAATCATTGACTCTGCTTCATTCGCCATCTGCGAATTATAGACCATCTCATTATACAATTTAGAGCTTTCCCCAGCAGTAAATATTTTATTCAAGATCTGCATTTCGTAATATTCCCTGCTGCCGATTTTCGGAATAAGATAAAACATAAATTTACCGGGTAACTGCACATCACTTATTATAGTGGAGGAATTCTCTTTTATTAAGTATCCGTCGGTAAATTTTTTTCTCGGGATTTTTTCACCTCTTTCAATTCCACCATAATATTTGGTGACCAGTTTTTCAGTTTCCGAATAATCAATATCCCCAACTATGCTTAATACAGCATTATTGGGTTTGTAAAACCTGTTGAAGAAATCTTCAGCATCCGATAATTTCAGATTTTCAATGTTATCTTTAAAACCGATTACCGGCCATCTATACCCGCTTGTTTTGAATAATCTACCACTGCTTTCCTCTTCAAGCGAACCGTACGGCACATTATCCTGAGTCTGAAGTTTTTCTTCGAGCACTACGCTTTGCTGTACCTTAAAACTTTCTTCGGAAATTCCGAATCCCGTCAGCCTGTCAGAATCCAGCCACAGGCCAAGTTCCAGCTTCGTTGAAGGCAGAACAAGATAGTATCCTGTCATATCCCACGAAGTATATGCATTGCTGTCGCCGCCGTTATTATTTAATATTTCATCGAACTCGCCTTTACCTGTATTGGGCGACCCTTCGAACATAAGATGTTCGAGAAGGTGCGCAATTCCCGTTTTATTTTCCTCTTCATCTTTCGAGCCGACATAAAATGTCATATTCATAGACATAATTGGCAGTTCACTTCGCTTCGACATTATCACCTTCATTCCGTTCGGCAGTTCAAATTCCTTAATATCCAAATGTAATTTTATATTATCACTCACTTAGTTTTTCGGTAAATATGTTAATAATAATTTCGGTACAAAAAATAAATATTTTTTGACCGATTCAATGATATCATCTTTCCTGACGCTTAAATATTTCTGAAGATTGCTGTTAACCCTTCCGGTATCATTATAGAAGAACCAGCAATTGAACAAATCTCCGTTAATATTATGCAGTGTTGCCATCCTGGCATTAAATGCATAATCCAGTTTATTCTTTATTTTCAGGTATTCAGCATCTTTAATTCCATTTCTTACAAAATCGTTTATGCCGTCAGTAATTTCCTTTTCAATTTCCTCATTATTTGAATCAGGATAAGCCACAGCTGTTATTATAAATACTCCGGTTTCCAGAAACTGATATTTTGTAGCACTTATAGATTTTAAAAGCTTCTTTTCATAAACGAGATTCCGATAAAGCCTGCTGCTGCGGTTATTCGCGATAATGTTAGCAAAATATTCCATAGTATATTCTTCCTGACTTCCTGCCGCGGGAATCGGAAAGCAAAAATATAAAACAGGAAGTTTAATATTATCGTAAATTTTCAGTCTTCTGTCTTCGGTGAAAATTTCAGGAGTTTTATAGTTTCTGTTTAATTTCTTACTTTTATTAATTTTTCCGAAATATTGATTTATCATATCAATAGTTTCGGGATAATCTATATCACCGGATATTAATAGTGCAGAGTTATGAGGAGAATAATAATTATAATGAAATTCTTCTGCTTCCAATTTTAAAAACGACCTTATATCTTCCTCATTACCTATTGTAGCGATTTCATAAGAAGAGCCTTTAAATAATATTTTTAATATATTAATCATTGCAGTTCCGTAAGGTGCATTATCATAATTCTGCATTTTTTCCTGAATCACTACATTTTTCTGATTCAAAAGATTTTCTTCGGATAAATCTATTTCATTCATCCTGTCGGATTCGAGCCACAGACCTGTTGCGAGATGATTGGAAGGAAGATTTTCATAATAGACCGTCATATCCTGACTTGTAAATGCATTGCAATATCCGCCTGTTCTCTGGACAAATTCGAAATGGTCGCCTTTTTTAATATTCTTCGAGCCTTGAAACATCAGATGCTCGAAAAGGTGCGCCACGCCCTTCTTGCCTTCGGTTTCATCCTTCGAGCCGACCTTGTATCCCACCATAATATTTACAATAGGTTTGGATTGGTCCTTGTGCAGGATGCAGTGTAAATCGTTTTCCAGTTTAAATTCAACAAAATCAATCATAAGAAAAATAAGAACTCAAATTACTCTATTAAAGTTTAAAATGCAGGGGAAAAAGAAAAACATAAAATAAAAAACTACAAAAGACATATATCCTTTTGTAGTTTCAGAATATTAATCATTTAAATTAGCGAAATCAATAATGTTATTTTATCAATACCATCTTTTTCACAGAAGTGTAGGTCTTTCCACCTTCTACTTGTATTCTGTAAAAATAAACACCACTGGCATACCCTGTTCCGTTAAACTCTACAGTATAACGACCAGCTTGTTTTAACTCGTTAACGAGGGTCTTTATTTCTCTACCAAGAATATCATAAATTACAAGTTTTACTTTTCCATCCTTTGGCAGGTCGTAATTTATTTTAGTAACCGGGTTAAACGGATTAGGATAATTCTGAGAGAGATTAAATTCAGTCGGGATTAAATTATTAATATTACCACTACCCGTTACTTTATCTGAACCGAATACTTTTTTAATATCTGCATTTACTATTTTAATATGCTCGTTTATGTCTTTTGGTTTTCTCACTTTTACGACTTCACCCAAAGCTTTCATTGTTTTTAATTCTTTCTTCGCTTCGTTTATTTTCGTTTCATTTTTCTTACCATCGGATTTTGAAGTAGAAGTAGAATTGGAAAGACTTGTTATTTGTTTTTCAAGTTCTTTGAGCTTTTCGATTTGTTTTGTTCTTTCATCGGTAAATGCATTCTGAACATTTGTGTTTATTACTTCTCTATCTTTTTTTGTGAATTTTTTTGTATCGTAATTCTCAGTTGTATATGAATTAACTGATACTTTTTTAGTACTTAAAGAATCAAGCATTGCATACAAATCAATAATATTAGTTTCGCTTTCTTTTAATTCATCATTAATAATTAATAATTCATCATTGAATGCTCCTCCGCTATTTGCAAGTAACTGTGTTGCCGCATAGTCCCAGCTTGCTATCAAACCTTCATAGCTGTATGGATTTTGATTAATTATTTCCTGAAAGCCCTGCAATGCAGAAGTATATTCCTTTAACTGGGCTTTGCATTTCTGCACAAAGTAATTTGCTCTTTTGATAAGTGGAGTATTATTCGGATTATTTAAAATTAAAGTTTCAAAAAAAGTCTTTGTCGCCAGAATATGGCTTCCTGCACTATCGAGTGATAATGAGGACAAATAAAGTTTAGAAATTGCACCAATACTTTCACTGCTATCGGGATAATTTAAAAGCATTCGTTCACATTGCGGTTCAGTTTGATTGTAATTTCTTTTTCTAATATTTATGTTTAAGGAATCCTTTAAAATCTTATAACTCGTCTGTGTTTCTATAGCCATTGCCTGACCTTCTTTATATCCTCCTCCGTTTCCGCCTGTCCTTATATATATAGTATCGTTTATTCCTCCGGGAAGTGTAAATACATCTAATCCTGTAAACTCATTCGAACTACAGGAAGTTGGGTTTGTATGAAAATTAATTTTATCTACTCCGTTCGATTGTGTAATATAAATACTTGCCGTATCAACTACGGAATTATTTTTCCAGCAATTATATATCGCATCATAATCAGAGTTTGAATTTGAGGGGAAAGAACCTGATATATGTCTCTGGGATTTGCTAAAATCTATATTGAAAATATTATATCCATTATTAATATCAAAATAAGAATTATTAACCGAAATATTCACAGAATTAGAACCTGAATTAAATATATTATTAGAGCCTCCGACAAAAGAACCGCTGGAAGTAGGAGCGGCATCTTCATCACTTAACATCAATTGTATTCCGGTTGAACTTCCAAGATTACTTGTGATAGTATTTTGAAAGAAATTACAACTCGAAGAGACCATTGTAACGCTGTTTAAATAATTTGTTATATCATTTTGACTTACAACACCACCTGTTACCCCGGTAAGAAAAACTCCTAAAGTTGAATTTGAAGTTGTAGTAAAATGATTACTTTCAATCAAAACCGGAGTAGTCGTTCCTGCATTTGAAATTACCTGCACTGCCGGGTTAGAATTTTCTATAAAACTAAATGTATTATTC
>Ga0224522_1000429_pt1 | contig 14094 bp, 12 predicted proteins | sample CFST25metaG_FD_182733 | JGI IMG/M metagenome (GOLD analysis project Ga0224522, IMG submission 182733) | Peat soil microbial communities from Stordalen Mire, Sweden - C.F.S.T25 | ecosystem: Environmental > Terrestrial > Soil > Wetlands > Peat | place: Sweden: Norrbotten County, Stordalen Mire...
TCGTTATATATTTACTTAGAACAAATTCAATTAAAACATTATACGATGTTAAAAAACTTTTTTAACTCGGCTATCCGGTTCTTAAGACACAATAAATTATTTGTCGGAATCAATTTGATTTGTTTGTCAATAGCTTTGGCAGCATCATTCATTATGCTGCTATATGTAATAAATGAACTCCGGAGCAACTATTATAATACTAATATAAATAGGATATACAGAGTTCTAAATTACAATGAAGAAATTAAGAAAACTATGGCATCTACACCATATTTTCTTGCAAATTCATTAAAAGCAGAATTCCCACAAATCGAAAATTCCATAAAAACATTTAAAATATTTGGATTTAAGCTTAAGATTAAAGATGAATATATAAATGTTCCCGACGCAATATCAACAGATTCTGAGATATTTAATATTTTTACAATTCCTTTCATTTATCGATCTTCTGACAAGGACTTACTTGAGAACCCGAATTCTATCGTGATCTCACGAGAACTTGCTGAAAAGATTTTCCCCGGACAAAACCCTGTCGGAAATGAAATTGTTGCTCAGGAACTTAATATAGACTACATATTCATTGTTGGCGGAGTTTTCGAGAATATTCCTTTCAATTCAACTTTAAAGGCTCAATGTTTTATTAATCACAAATGGACGGTTGGTTATCTTAGTAGAACTTTAGGGTTGAACCTTAATAAAGACTGGTCCCTTAACTTTTGGGAAACATGGATTCTTCTTTCAAAAGAAAGCAATCCGAAGACTTTCAATAATCTATTTAAAACCTTTGAGAAAAAATATCTTGGAATACATTCGCAATACCATTATTCATTACAAAGTTTACGAAATGTTTATCTTGGATCAGGCAATGTTTTGCTACCTGGAATTGTAGGTAACAAAAATATTATTAAAATTTTTTCTGCTTTTGCGCTGCTTATTATACTTGTCGCCACTCTGAATTATATAATTCTTTCTATAACAGTGTCATTGGGTAGAAGGATGGAGGTAGGTATCCGAAAGGCATTTGGAGCAACCAAAAGAGAGGTAGTTATTCAATTGTTAAGTGAATCACTATTATTGTCTTTATTTGTTTTGCCTGTTGCGTATATTTTTATGAGGATAGCACTTCCTTTTGCAGAAGATATTTTTCAAACCAAGCTGATATTAGTCTCAACAAATATTTCTTTATACTGCTTTGCATATATAGCACTAACAATAATTATTGGCATTGCTTCAGGTCTTTATACTTCGTTTTATTTGTCAGGACTTAATATTATTGACATTTTTAGAAATCAGACTTTCTTAGGTAAAAAGAAACAACTGTTTCGTTCTTCATTAATAATTGCCGAACTTATAATATTCTGTTCATTCATTTCATCTGCTTTGATTATTCGTTCGCAATACAAATATGAAATAAACAAGGATTTAGGGTATTATAAAAAAGATATTCTTTTGATTAATTTCGGGAGTGATTTTTTTGCTAATTCTGCCTATATCAATACCATTAATTCATACCCAGAAGTAATTATGGCAGCAGGTACCGTCAACAACCTTCCCAGGGATCTAGGTTTGACAATAATTAGCCATCATTTTCAGGATAAATCTATTGAGATTCCGCTTTCAGGATTGATTGTCGGTTATAATTTTATCAAAACAATGGGAATAACCCTTATAGCAGGTCGCGAATTCTCTACAGATTTTGGAAGCGATCTTGAACAATCTGTAATTTTGAATGAAACTGCTGTAAAAAGGCTGGGAATCGTTGGTGATCCAATTGGTCAGAAAATGGGAAAGGAAACAATTATTGGGACAGTAAAAGATTTTAATCTTCGGTCCCTGCATCATGAGATACCTCCAACTGAGATTATTTTTGCAAATAATAATTACATTGAGCAAGTTGCAGTACATTATAAACCAGGTACTCTAAACATTTTATTACCAAAACTTAAAGCAGAATGGAAGAAGGTTGCACCTCACAAGCCATTTGATTTTTCAACAATAGAAGAAGTCATAAAAAGCCAGTATGACTCCGAAAGTAATTTGAGTAATATAATATCAATATTTGCTGTCTTTACATTTCTTATTGCTGCATTTGGATTGTTAGGCCTTACTTTTTTTGTAAGTCGATCCAGAACAAAAGAAATCGGTTTAAAAAAAGTATTTGGCAGTTCTGAAAAATCTATTGTTTATTCCTTCTTATTGAATAATCTTATTCTTGTAGTAGTAGCAGCATTGATCTCTTTCCCGGTAACTCTTTTGATTATGAAAAATTGGTTAAACAATTTCCCATTTAAAACGAACATCAGTTCCCTGATTTTTATTATCTCGTTTTTAATATCTGCAATTATTGTCCTTTCAACAGCATTTCTCTATGCTTACAAAGCTTCTAATATTAATCCTGTTGAAGCATTAAAACATGAATAACTCCTGACCTAATATGAAAACTTATTTTCTTTTATTTTTAATCTGTATTTCAATCTCTGAAAGTCTATATTCTCAAAAGTTTAAAAAACCAATAAACTATAGATTCAAAGATGGTGAAATGGGCTATATCTCATTTTTTTCTAAAAGTGTTCACTTCCCTGTAACTGCAATAGAGAAAGGGACATTTGCTAATTCAATAACTAAAATCTCAATAAATCCTGAAGGAGGAATAACTGAAATTACTGTAGTTAATCCCATTGACAGTATAATTGACAACGAAGTACTTCGCGTAATTAACCTTTCAAAAAACCTTTGGAAAAAATGTGACAGTATCAATCACGATCAGGTATTTTATATTCAAATTGCATTCTCATTGCCAGGATTTATGCCAAATCTATGCAGATCTAAATCTCAAGAGATTATGAAACTATTTCCGGAACCAATCATAGTTAGCATACCTGAATCCTTACTACCTACCTTATCAAAAGAGAATGACTCCAAAAAACCAATTGAAAAAAGTGAAGAACTATCGGAAAAATTAAATTCAAACCTAAACATTGAGAAATTTGAAGATGCCTTACCTATTTTAAATGAACTTATTAAAAGAGATCCTTTCAACAGAGACTTGTATAAAGTGCGTATAATGATTAATGTCAGATTAAACAGACCTGAACTTGTTAACCAGGATGATAATAAAATTTTTGACTTCGCAGAAGGATTTTCACTCGATGAACTAAATAAGGACCATTATTAATATTGAGTAAGCTTTATTTCTCTTCATAATTATAAACTGATATTAAAATTTACCTAATGAGAAAGTTAATTCTATTATTTCTTTTCTTCAATATCAATTTAGTTGCTTATAACCAAGTTATTAAAGGAACTATCTTCGATACAAAAACCAAAAGTACTATTTACTCGGCATCGGTATATTTTAACGGAACCTCTGTCGGTACTCTGTCAGATGAGAATGGAAACTTTCAATTGGATATTTCTAAATATCATCCTTCAATGCCCATGACAATTAGTGCTATAGGTTATTATTCTGTAACCCTGAAAGATTTTTCAACAGCTAAACCGAATCTGGTTTATATGAACCCAAAGCTATTTGAATTGAATGAAGTAACAGTGAATGCCAAATTTCATGGATTGGAAAGGAGTGAAAATTTAACGATTTTCAGAAATGAATTTCTTGGAACTACCGGGAATGCCATGAATTGTAAAATAACCAATGAGGATGACATAAGATTTAAATATAGCTCAAATAAAGATACACTGAAAGCATACGCAACCAAACCATTACTAATCGATAATAGAGCGCTAGGATACAAAATCACCTATTACCTTGATAAATTTGAATATGACAAACAAAGTAAATCATTTCTCTTTAAGGGAAATATTATCTTCCGGGAGGATTCAACAGCTACGGCTGCAAAAAAGCAATACTTTGAAAGAAAAAGAAAACTTGCATACCTTGGGTCGAGAATCCATTTTTTCAGGGCGCTTTGGACGAATGATTTAAATTCTGCAGGATTTACAGTAAGGAATTCAGCAAACGAGATTGTCCCTTATGAGAAAATAGTATTTCAAAAAGATAGCCGTACAAAATATCTTAAATGTCCAGGTGGTTTAGGTATTTCTTACTATACAAAGCAGCCTACGAGTTTTATTGTTTTTCTTAAGGAGAGTGTTTCTTTTGATCCAAGTGGATATTTCGAACCAGAGGGTATTATCTGGGAAGGAGAAATCGAAAGACAACGCATTGCTGACTTGGTACCATATGACTTTTCAACAAATGAATAGAGGGATATTGACTCTCTTTAAGCAGGAGAAATTCGTGATTAAGAAATTTAAAAACTACTGCTAACAAGGTCGGTGCTTTAATTGCCTTCGGCAGCCCGGACAACTTCATTATGATACCCAACGCTCGTCCACTTATCGGGACTTTGCAAAAACACATGCCAACACTGGCACTGACGGCAACTCACTATTCCACCGGATCGTTATAAGCCATAATTTCAGAACCCATGATAAATTTCAGACTTAAAATCTTTACTCTGATTAATTTGATTTGCATTTGTGCCTCAGGACAAACATTAGACTTCGTAAAGATTCTTCCCGGCAGAGGCATTGTGTATAATAATGATTCCATCTTGCTATATAAATCTACTATGCGAGATGTTTGTAACATATTAAAAATTAAGGAGAAAGTAAATCCCAAAGAAATTTTATTGCGGCACTGGGACGGTTATAATTCTCAGACACTTGAGTCAACATCAGGGACAGAATATTTTCGAGAGATAAAATTTAAGTCTTTGGTTTTTGAATTCTCAGATGAAAAGGATAGAAACCACTTGAAATTAAAATGGATTCGAACAAAGGATGACAAAACTTTGAAAATTTATACTGAGAAAGGGTTAGTCATGGGAATGATTAATCCACAAATAAATGTTATATATCCAATACTTCAAAAAATTGATTATGTATCAGATAACAAGATGACTTATAATTTATATACCTATGGTATTTCAATACAATTGGCAAAGTTAATGACTGGAGATTTACAAATAATGGAAATATCAACACATTACATAATAAAATAAGAGAGTTTTATTCTTTTAACTTGGACTATTGCCGTCGTGACAGTTTCATCATGACCCAAAGCTCACATTCATTACCCGGACTTGGTACCGTCAAGACAGTTTCATCGTGATACGACACTTCTGTACCGTCTACTGGGCCAGTTGGGGCAAGATTTGGGTTGTTTAAATTAAAACATTAAGATATTACAACCTGAACAATAATTCAAAAGTGCACTCTGGTTCAATTTTTGTATGATATTTGCCTTAAAGCTTGACCTTATCTAAATCAAAGGAAGTTAAAAAACTATCTACATGAAAAGTACACTGCAGGATTTAATAATTCTCTTTTCAGTCATTTTTGCTATTTCTCTTTTAGCAACATGCAAGAGAGAGGAGAATCCCATTATACAAAATAATAATTGGCAAACAATCTATCAAGATTCAACAGTTTTTATGTCACAGATTCGGTTTTTAGATAAAAATACCGGGTTTGTTCTAGCCACAAATAGTGTTCCTATAGATTCTTTACGCGGAAGGCAATTTGTTTTTAAAACTTCTGATGCCGGAAAAACATGGACCAAATTTGCATGTGGATTTCCAACAGTTCGCGATGGCGCAAGAATGGTCGCTCCAATAAATGCAAATACACTAATAGGTGCTGGTTACAATATATTTAAGTCGATAGATAGTGGTTTGAACTGGTCAAATTTGAATCCAACTTATGTAGGTTCTGGTTTTTTCAGCATTTATATCAAAGACAGTTTGAATTGGGTACTTGCTGATGGCAATTCAATTACCAGGACAAGTAATGGTGGAACAACTTGGAAGGTAGTATTAACAACTGAATTCCCGGCACCTTTCAGCCTTTTCTCTTTTCCCTCTGATATGGTTGGTTATGCAACCGGAGGAGCAACTAATGATTCTTACTCATTTGGGTTTTTAGCAAAAACTTTAGATGGAGGACAAAGTTGGGTTGTTCTCAATCCTGGACCTTGGAGTTCGGATAATAAGTCTTTCCCAGATGTTTTTACAATTCAGTTTTTAACAGAACAAATAGGTTTTATATTTACTGATGATGGTAAATTATATAAAACTTTGGATGGAGCTAGTACGTGGTCATTAATTTATGATAAGAAAGAAAGTGCTTATACTAGAAGTTATTTCCTATCAGAAGATGTTGGATATTTTAGCGAAATGAATAAAATATATTGTACTGGAGATGGAGGTAAAACATGGGTAGTAGATGGCACCATTTCTTTAATTCCTAGTGACGGTGATATTATAGATTTGTTTTTCTTAAAATCTGGTTCAGGATATGCTATCACCAGAGATAGTAAAATAATAAAAAAAAATAATTAACACGATTCCTTCCTAACTGTCAAGCAAATTTACTGCTTATATTATTACAATACGTTCAATTAAAAATTCCAATAAACAGAATTGTCAAAAATGATTAAAAAACGCACTATAATTCACTTAAAATTCGTTTATCAGATATTCTTTTTTTGTCTGTTTTAAAAGGTTAATCACAGATAATATTTAAACATCATTCGTCATGAAAAAGTATGTTATTTCGTTAATCCTAATTTTTATTTCAGTTGCTTCTTATTGTGATGTTATTTTTTATCCCTCTTATCATCATGATCAATTGTGTTATTCAACTGAATTGATTTATAGCTTCGAAAAGGCAAAAAATCCTATTTGGACAACTGTTTTCTGGGGCGGAGCAGGTTGTGTAGGATCACTAAAATCCTTCAATCAACCATCATACGGATTAGAAATCGCAATCGAGAAAAGACTATACTTTCAAAAAGATAATTATAAACATTTTTTTGTCAGCGCCTATCTTGGTTCTGCATATATGACTGACTTTAAGAATGCATCAAATATTGGCATTATCCCAGGATTTAAAATCAATTACAAAGCTGAAATTTCAAGTAAATTATTATTAGAGCCTTATATCAGTTTATCTCTCCCATTAACTTATGATATTAAGGAATCATTAGGAATTAAGCCGGTCTCAGTTGTGACAATAGGCGTAAGATTTGGATTGTTTAAATTAAAAAACGAAAAAAAATTACTGCGTGATTAATAATAAAACGCACTATAACACCGACGGTGCTATGAAAAGCACATCACCATACAGAGACAAGTCCTGGAGAAATTCGGGACTTTTTGTTTATATCAGGACTAATGAATTGATATTCGGCCGGATTATTTACAATACTTTCCCGGTTGCAACCTCTCCAGGAGGATAATCCAAATATTCCATAGGTTTCTGGGCTTTCAAAATTTTCTTCCGCTTATTCTTTATTGCCTCATTAACCTTTTTATTGAGCTTTCTAAACTGTTCCTTATCTGATGCTTTTTGGATGTAGGCCTGCATTGTCTGTACTTGTTTATGACCGGAGGCATTCATGATTACATTCAGAGGAATTAGTGACATTATACAGAAAGTTATGAAACTTTTCCTGCAAACATGGGAAGTAATGATCTTTCTCCTCATGACCTTCTTGTCCTGTTCTTGCTTAAAGACTTTTCTTCTTACAATTACTTCGTCCTCGAATAACTTAAAATGTTCAAATATTTTTTGGAGTTGCCTATTAAAATATTGACCGGTATATGTAGGCAATTTAAAGTCATACTTCTTCAATATTGCCAATGGAATTTCAATAATAGGAATTGATACAGTTGTACCTGTCTTTTTGTTTACACTTGCATATTTATAATCTCCCCCCTCATCCATAAGGAAATCAGCTTTGCTAAGTCTTGAAAGGTCTGAGATCCTTAATCCCATAAAACAATTGCAAATAAAAGCATCCATGATTTTTTGCCAGGATGGATTTTCTATTTTCAAATCCATCAATTGCTGTATTTCATCAAAATTCAAAGCAACTATGCCCGTATCATATTTTTTGACTCTATATGAAAAAACAGTTGTATCAAAACTGAATATTCCTTCCTCGGTACAGTATCTTAGAAACGATTTAAGGCTATTCAATCTCTTTGCGATAGAATTATCATTCATTCCTCGTTTTTCACCTAGAAACTTGCAGAAATTAATAAGGGAAAGCTTTGTGTTAAAATCAATAAGGTATAGTTTATGCTTCAGAACGTCCTTCCCATATTCCTCAAGACACCCCTTGAGGTTATTATAATACTTCATTGTCGAAGCCTGGTAATTATACTCGGTATTAAGGTTAGCAATATAGTTACTGAATATTGGTACTAACAGTTTGTTATCCGCTTGATCTGAATTCACCGGATTATTGTTAAAAGCAACATTTTGCGCTTCCTTTTGATTTATTTCCCCTAATTGAGAATTGTTTAGCAACCGGTCACTGATATATTTATCAACCCTTTGCTTCATAAGAATGATAAGATCATTTTTCTTTTTGTAATCCGGGACTATGCTTTTATACAAGTTTTCTTTTGTCATGCTATTCTTGACAGCTGTATACTTGGTATTTATCCTGACTAAGCAATTCTGTTTGTAATAGATATAAATGTATTCATACCCATTGGATTTGAAGATTTTCAGTTCGGAAGCAGTTTTCATAGCATGTCTGGTTTTATCCATCAAATATACGGTTCAAAATTTGAACTTCCAAATCATTTGTACTAGTTTTGAACTTTTAAAATGTTACATAATAAGCAGATATACAATAATATATAAACTTGTTGGTTTGGTTCCTAATCATTTAAGAAATATCAGTTAACGAACAAATATACAGCATATTACAGCCGTTTTTATGGAGCCCAGGTGGGTCAACAAATTAACTTCTTTACAGCCCTGATATTCAAATGTATCGGGGTTTTTTATTTAGCTTTAGCTGGCACATAGCTGGCACAATTTTATCATTATATTTCCTTTTATTTAATTCAATAGTTACTATAATGTACCCCGATATCAGGGCAGGATTTAATCAAAGTTAAGTTTGTTTTTCATTTATAATGTTGATGTAAAATTTTTCTTTTTTGCTACTTTTTTCTTTTTGTTGATAAGTGGTAATTTGTTGATAACTCAGGCTGCCTTTTTGTAAAGCGATTCCGGAGTTTCGTAATCCAAAGACTGATGAAGCCGTTCCGTATTGTAAAAGGTAAAGTAATTGTCGAGTCCTTCGTAAAGCTGAACGCCATCCTCGAAAGCATGGAGATAGATGCATTCGTACTTAACGCTCTTCCATAATCGTTCAATGAAGATATTATCAATGGCCCGTCCTTTGCCATCCATGCTGATTTTTATGCCTTTGCTTAATAGCATTTCTATGTATTCCATGCTTGTAAACTGACTACCCTGATCCGAGTTGATTATCTCCGGTTTTCCATGCATCTCTATGGCTTCCTCGACCAGCTGGCAACACCACTGGGCAGTCATGCTGTTGCTTATGCCCCAGTTTACAACGTACCGGGTATGAAGGTCAATGATGGCACAAAGGTACATGAAGCCCCTTCGCATCGGCACATAGGTAATATCGATGCCCCAGACCTGATTCCGATGATCTATTTTCATGTCTTTCAATAAATAAGGATATATCTTATTCTCTTTATTTTTCCAGCTTGTGTTTGGCTTGCGGTATAGTGTCTGCCAGCCCATCTTGCTCATAAGTCTGATGACTCTTTTGCGATTAACCTTGAACCCTTTCTTATTGAGCCATCTGGTCATTCTCCTGATCCCATAAAATGGCGTTCTTAGATACTGCTCGTCAAACAACCTCATATACTTAAGATTATCTTCACTCTCAGGCAATGGCGCATAATACAAGCCGCTGCGATGGATTCCCAGAAGTTCACATTGGCGGCCTAATCCTATATCGATGTTTCTCTCAATCATCAACCGGCGATCTTTAAGCGGTTTTACTGAAGTTTTTTTTTCAGCCAGTCTATTTCTACCTTTTGCTGGCCGATCTGTGCATACAGCTTCTCTCGTTCCTCTTCCTGCAGCTTTTTATCCTCCATCCGTTTTTCCCCGGAGGAGAAGACAGATGCTGCATTGTTTAAAAACTCTTTCTTCCAGGCGTGGATCTGGTTTGGATGGATTTCATACTTTTTGCCAAGCTCTTCTACTGTGTTACGCTCTTTTAGAGCTTCTAATACCACTTTTGCCTTGAATTCGGCATTGAATTTTCGTCTGTTTCTCTTTTCCATAATGGCAACAATTTAAGTTTTATTTTCACAACTTAAATCACTGTCCTAAATTTGGGGTACATTATATTACATTAATAATAGAATAAGTGATCTAGTTGGTTTATTGAATAATCCTGACAGTGAGCCACTCATTCCTGAGTAAACTGAGCCACTTTGCCAGAGGATAATCGGGACTGACATTCCGGCATAAACTGAGCCACCCTGATAGCGGATTTGTAACAAGAAGCTGTGTTAATTTGGTTTTAAAATCAAATAACATGGCAAATAAATTAAAGAGTATGTTACAAGTACGTCGGATATTAAAGTTACTATCAGATATCCACAGCAAGCGCGAGGTGAGTCGAAAAATCGGAGCCATCCGTAACACCATCGATTCTTATGAGGCACGTTTTCATCTTTCGGGCAAGAGTTACGATGACTTAGTACTGGCTAAACAATGTAAATATGAAAACGCATCGCCTTGGTCCATTTAAGAAATAAACCTATGTGATAGATTTTATTTTTGCTATCTGTAGGATTAACTATTTTCTATAAAAATCTATCTATCATTCTCTAATCCATTTTTATCCAAATACTTATCTACAAAATCAGCAATAGATTGAAAGGACTCCCCTTGGGAAAGAAATAACTGAATTATATGCTCCAATCTTTTACGGAGTTTATTTCCTGAATTTCTTCGTACAATAGCAGGGACTTTCAACCCTTTATCATGCAGATGTGAAGAAAACTCCCATGAGTGAAAATAAACATTCAAATATCCATCTTTCTTTAGTGCTCGTTTGCATAAATAAATGTAAAAACACAAAGGAAAATTATGCATACTCAACCAGAATAATGGGACACGGACTACAGGTGAAACTGAAGCCGGTAGTTCTAATATACCATTATCCAAATAACAGGAACGCGATAGCTGCAAATTGTTATATCGTCCGGGAATAAATGTTGGATTTATCGATGAGTCGTAAATGTAACCTGCTTCAGCAATATCCTTAATGTCAATTTTCATCATGTAAGCCATCCTGTAACCATTAACAGACTGTCCGACTATCTCTTCCAACTTTATTTTGGATCTTATTAAGTCTTCTTTAGTAAAGGATCCATGGCTATACCCATGTGAAGCCACTTCATGGCCTTGTCTAATGATTTCCGTTATCAATTCCCTGGCATTTATTGCAAAGACAGCAGTGCAAAAGAAAGTAGCTTTAACTTGATTTTTTGATAATATTTCAAGAATAATCCTCGTTCCTTCTTTAGAATACTCTATTTGTTTTTCAAATGATAAATCTACACCGTGTTTTAACGGTAGGTCAAATTCCTCAATATCAAAACTTAATAATATCATTCAGATCGTTTTATCATAAGAATCTTAAAAAAATTAATCAATTCTCTTTTTATTACTCTAAGGGGAATTTTGTTTGGTCTTATGTCTTCTCTTGTTATTCCCAGAATATTTACTATACGAATATCCTTCTCCATGGAGGCTATATATATAAACTCTGTATCAAAAAGAAACTCATTAGTAGTAGTTTTCAAAAAAAGTTCTTTCCCTCTTTGATTAAAGCCCTTTAATCCTCCTTGAGTCTCAAAGTACATCATTCTTAAAAGGAACCTGTTCATTAGTTTGGACATTACTGAAAAGATTTTTCGTTCAAGAGGTATGACACCTAGATAGTCTTTATCTCGACTCACTAAAACGATATCAGCATCTTTATCCAATTCCTCAATTAATCTCAACATACTTTCCATACGAAAAGGGAAATCATAATCAGTATAAATGATAAATTGTGAAGTAGTTTGCGCAACTGCTTTACGTAAAGCGTATCCCTTACCATGGTTGGAACAATAGGTAACTATATGTACAGATTCCTGAATAGAACGTAATTGTTGAATTTGAATATCTGTAAAATTACAGGTAGATCCATCGTTCACTACATATAGATTCAGCTGGCGATTTGGATAAAAAGCTTTTAAAATCTGAAAATATGAATCCACAGTCAAAGCAAAATCAACTGGTGGATTATAACAGGGCAAAACTAAATCAATGTCTTGTGGCATGAAAATAGCTTTTTTTGCTAGAATAAAACAACAAATTACAAAAAATAAAGGTCACTTACAGTCAATTTTGGGTATATAATTGTAAAGCATAAACGATAATTATCGGTTAGAAGTAAAAAATCCGGGAAATATTTCATTTTTATTTTTTCTTTGATTTTGCTGAAAAAGAATGAAGATAAAATACCAATATAAGGTTCATTTCATTGTAAAATAAATGGGCGCGAATTCTGTACAGGATATTTTAACAATATTTATCAAAAAATTACTTTTATTTTCAGAAAATTTCCCATGTTCTAAAAAACAATAGTATTGATCATCTTTAAATAAATGAAATAAAATCGAATTAGTAAGATCTTTATATAGAAATTCAGAACTATAACTCTCAGGTTTCATTTCAGAACATAAAGCTTGTGCCTGGAAACGCAGTATAAATTGATGGTGATGAACCTCTGAAAAGTAAGATCTTATCTGGATATCATATTTATGGTTTTCAAAAGAAGCTCCCGAAAAGATTTACCAATTGGCACGATTTTAGAAGTATCCCCAACAGTCAGATCGATAGAATTTTCATTAATTGTATTTATCATATTCTTGTTCACTATAAATGATCTATGCACTCTGATAAAAATCGACGAAGGTAATTGACCCATTAACGCTTTCATAGTGAAATGAATGGTAAACTTCTTATTTTTGGTGTTAAGAATAACATAATTCTCAAGAGCTTCAATAAATATTATATCTGTAAGTTTTAGCTTTACTAAAGATGAATCATTCTTAATATATAACTCATTATCAATGTTATTACTTACATCCCTTCGGGAATAAAATCTTATTGCTTTATCAACTGCTTTGTAGAATCTAGAATAAGTGATAGGCTTAAGCAAATAATCAACAACATTTACTTCAAATGCCTTTAATGCAAACTGATCACTTGATGAAATCACTATAATATTAGGTTTATAATCCAGATTACAGATATAATCACAGAAGTCCATTTCTAGTATCTCAATATCAAGAAAGAGAAGGTCAATATCCTGCTGTTTTAATAATTGGTTCTTAACAGACAATGAATCTGTAAATGTTCCAACAAGATTTAGAGAAGAAGATTTCCCAACAAACTCTTCAAGCAGTTTACAGGTTACTTTATCGGAGACTAAAATGCAATTCATATAAACGAATTAAGTCTAACTTATGGAATCAATAATTAAAGATAAAAATTTATCAGACAAAAAAGGTATTAAGTTCATCGAATTAAAACTTAAAAACTTGGCTTAAATTGTTTTAAGCTGAATTTTAAACCACTGGAATAAAGTTTTATTATGTGGTTTCTTTTTGTATTTAACCTCCTCCTTTACATTCTTAAGGGATTAAATTTGTATCAGGCAATATTATAAAATGCTTCATGAGAAAAAAGATTATATAATTCAATAAAATCCTTAGCAAGTCGTCGAAATTATAAAACCTGATAATAAATCTGTGAAAAGTTACCAGGATTATATAAAAAAGTCATCTAAACATGTTAAAACACCGAAGATGAAGTTGTCTAAACTTGTCAAAATAAGATTTATATTTGAATACAATTTTAATTTCTACGAGCCATTAAAGATGTGCAGTAAACATAATGTTTATTGCAATACGACACATATTTCTTAAGCTATTATTATAATTTATAATTATGTCTAACATTGCCGCGAGAGTAAAAGAAATCACTATTGATAAACTAGGAGTTGACGAATCAGAAGTAACTCTGCAAGCCAGTTTCAAAAATGATCTTGGTGCTGATTCTCTTAGTGCTCTTGAATTGATCATGGAGTTTGAAAAAGAGTTCAACATTGGTATTCCTGAAGACCAGGCCAAAAGAATCGATACTGTTGGTGAAGCTATCAAG
>Ga0224522_1000431_pt1 | contig 14054 bp, 10 predicted proteins | sample CFST25metaG_FD_182733 | JGI IMG/M metagenome (GOLD analysis project Ga0224522, IMG submission 182733) | Peat soil microbial communities from Stordalen Mire, Sweden - C.F.S.T25 | ecosystem: Environmental > Terrestrial > Soil > Wetlands > Peat | place: Sweden: Norrbotten County, Stordalen Mire...
GACATACAGGCGGGACGCTCGATAAGCTGGAATCTATTCCGGGATTCAGGGTTGATTATTCAATCAGAGATTATAAAAAAATAATAGAAAAAGTCGGCGTTGTTATGATAGGGCAGAATTCAGATTTTGCTCCCGCAGATAAAAGAATTTATGCTTTAAGGGATGTTACTGGTACAGTTGATAATTTATCTTTAATCACCGCAAGCATTATGAGCAAGAAACTTGCCGAAGGAACTGACGCAATTGTATTCGATATAAAAATGGGTAGCGGTGCGAATCTTCAGAATCTTAAAGAGTCTGAAAAGCTTACAAAATATTTGATTTCGGTATCGAAGAAATTCGGGAAGAAAGCAATTGCAATTTTGACGGATATGCGCGAACCGCTCGGATATAAGATTGGCAACTGGCTTGAAGTAGAAGAATGCCTTGAAGTTTTGAACGGAAAAATTGTGAAAGATTTGAGCAAGGTGAACAATCTACTTTCAGGTGCAATGATTTATCTCGGCGGAAAAGCAAAAAGCATTGAAGAAGGCGAAAAAATTGCAGAGCAGAAAATAAAAGATGGCAGCGCATATAAGAAATTCCTGGAAATAGTAGAAGAACAAGAAGGCGACGTAAGTTATATAAAAGACTGGAAAAATTACAAGCAGGATAAATATTCGAAAAAAATAATTTCTGAAAAGACGGGATATGTAAGTGAAATGAATGCACACAAATTCGGATTGGCTTCGATTGAGCTTGGATGCGGAAGGAAAAAGATTACTGATAAAATAGATTATCTCGCAGGAATTATTCTGAATAAAAAATGCGGTGATGAAATAAAAAAGGGTGAAATGATTTGTGAACTATGGGCAGGCGATATGGAAAAAATCGGCAGGGCGGAAAAAATAATTACTGAAGGTTTGGTTGTATCGGACAAAAAACCGAAAGAAAGAAAATTAATTCTGGATATTATAGATTAAAATATGTTTAAGTTAACAGGTAAAATATTATCCACTTTAGCATCTTTGATAATATTACTTGGATTTGTACTGTATTATTATTTTAATCAATCTTCAGGTGTCAATAAATCCGTCGATATTTCAAGGGAGTATGTAATAGTTAAAAGAGTTGTCGATGGTGATACATTTTTGTTATCGAACGGGGATAGAGTAAGACTGCTTGGTATCGATACACCCGAAAAATACGATTCGAAAAAACTCGATAAAGATGTCGAAGCAACTCATCAGGATAAAAAGACAATAAAAAAACTCGGTGAACTTGCGAGTGAATATGTGAAAAATTTTGTTGAAGGGAAAAAGGTTTATCTCGAAAGAGAACCGAATTACGAGGATAAAGACAGATATGGAAGGCTATTAAGGTGGGTTTATCTCGAAGACGGGACTTTTATTAACGGGAAAATAGTAAAAGACGGGTATGGACAGGTATATGAACAATATCCCGTTTCAAAAACTGATGAGTTAAGAAAATACCAGAAAGAAGCCAGAGAAAATAACAGAGGATTGTGGGGACCTGTTGATGGATTGGAACAATTTAAATAATAATTAATAACTTAGTAATTTTTAAAATGCAAATATATATTTTAATATTGTCGTTGTTTTTTTCAACAGGATTTGATTGTTCAAAACCGGGAAAAATTCAGGATGTTGAGAAAATTCAAAACAATTCGATGTCAAAAGACAGCAGTACTAATGTCTGCGTGGAATTTGATGAGCTGAATACAAAAGTCAGGGATGGTGAAATCAGCAAGAAAGATGCAATCGAACAGATAAAAATTCTTATTCCGAAAATAAAAAAATATTTCTTCGATAACGGCGGGAAAGAATATACTTATAAAGAATGGGCTTTTCCTCTGAAAGGATACGGTCCCTCTGCAATCGGCGGAAAAAATGGAAGCGGTTATAATGCAAGCGGATATGATTACTTCGACGGAAACAAGCACGGCGGACATCCTGCTCACGACATTTTTATAAACGACAGGAATCAGGATGATATTGATGATTATACGGGCGAACCTGTAGACGTATTATCGATGAGCAGCGGTGTTGTTGTTGCACTCGAAAAAGAATGGTCACCTGATAGTGATTTAAAAGGCGGAAAATATATCTGGATATATGATACTTACAGCGAATCATTATTCTATTATGCTCATAACAGGAAAGTAGTTGTAAATGTAGGGGATATAGTTAAACCGGGTGATAAAATAGCTGAAGTAGGCAGGACTGGATTAAATGCTTACAAAAAACGTTCACCCACGCATTTGCATTTTTCATTAATGCCCGTGAAAGACGGAGTTGTAAAACCTGAAAATCCATATGAAGATTTAATAAACGCCAGAGTAATAAGATAATATTTGATAAAAAAAAGTATATATATAATTTTCTTTTTTACATTGTTGATTCAATGGAATGTGTTTGCACAAACATCTCCAATGCCTGAAGATGATAAACCAAAAAAGAAAATTTTAAAAATATCGCTGGATAAGTTAGCTCAGAAAGTTCAGGATATTAATGATGATGAGGAATTTTTAGCAACTCCTGCAAGGGGCTGGTATGCAATAATGAGACAGGTTAGAGACCATAAGCTTACACGCAAAATTGCGGTTGATTCGATGAGGAATTTCATTGAAGATTTGAATCTGTATATGATAAAATCTAATCCGAAGGTTTACAAAAAATCCGAATGGGTTTTTCCCGTGAGGGGATATACATCTTCTGCAATAGGAGGTTCAAATGGAAGCGGATATGTTGTTGCGGATTTTGATTTCTTTGATGGCAATACAGGAGGGCATCCTGCTCACGATATTTTTATTTCGGATAAAAATCAGGATTGCATTGATGATAATACGAATAAACCTGTTAAGATTTTATCTGTGAGCGGCGGAATAGTTGTGGAGACAAGAAAAAACTGGACATCGCAGATGATGGATATTAAAGGCGGTAACATTGTGTATATATATGATAATTTTACCGACGGATTTTTTTATTATGCTCACATGAATCAGGTGGAAGTGAATGTAGGGGATTTTGTAGAGCCGGGAACATTTCTTGGAACAATGGGCAGGACGGGAAAGAACGCTTTCCCAACACGTTCACCTACGCATCTGCATATTATGTATGTAAAAAATAATGACGGGGATTTGAAACCCGTGAATTTGTATGATGATTTGTTAAAAGTAAAAACAGTAAAATAATTAATTTTAATTTTTTATTATTATGGAGAATAAGATTTTATCCACAGCCATTACTTTTGATGATGTACTGCTCGTTCCGAGCAAATCAAAAGTATTACCAAGAGAAGTTGAAATAAAAACAAGACTGACGAAAAATATTGAACTGAACATTCCCCTGCTTTCGGCAGCAATGGATACCGTTACCGAAACTGAAATGGCAGTTGCCATTTCGAGAGAAGGCGGAATCGGGATAATACATAAAAATATGTCGATTGAACTTCAGGCATCGGAAGTAGATAAGGTAAAAAGAAGTGAAAGCGGAATGATAATGAAACCCGTAACACTTACTGCAGATAAAAAGATTAAAGATGTTACATACATAATGTCCAAGTTCAGCATATCAGGCGTACCTATCGTGGATAACGACGGAAGACTCATCGGAATCTTAACAAACAGGGATTTAAGGTTTGACCCCGATGAAAATATTCTGATTAAGGATATTATGACTAAAGATAATCTTATCACGGCACCTGTTGGTACGGATTTATTGCAGGCTGAAAAGATTTTGCAAAAACACAGAATAGAAAAACTTCCGGTTGTTGATAAAAAAGGATTTTTAAAAGGTCTGATTACATTTAAGGATATTCAGAAAAGAAAAAGTTTTCCGAATGCCTGTAAAGACAGTTTCGGAAGATTAAGAGTAGGAGCGGCAGTCGGAGTTACTAAAGATACAATGGAAAGAGTAGAAGAACTTGTTAAATCGGGAGTGGACGTGGTTATTGTCGATACTTCACACGGACATTCGCAGGGTGTATTGGATATGGTTAAGAGAATCAAGTCCGCTATTAATGTGGAACTGATTGCGGGTAACGTTGCAACTGCTGAAGCTACAATTGATTTAATTAAAGCCGGTGTTGACGGTGTGAAAGTAGGAATCGGTGCAGGCTCGATTTGTACAACGAGAGTTATCGCCGGAGTTGGAGTTCCTCAGCTTACAGCTATTATAGAATGTTCCAAAGTCGCAAAAAAATTCAGCATCCCGGTAATAGCTGATGGCGGGGTTAAGCAGACAGGTGACGTGCCGAAAGCAATTGCAGCAGGTGCTGATTCGGTTATGATTGGCGGAATGTTCGCGGGGACGGATGAAACACCGGGAGAAAAAGTTTTATACGAAGGAAGGAGTTTTAAAGTCTACAGGGGAATGGGCTCTATAGAAGCAATGAAAGAAGGAAGCAAGGACAGGTATTTCCAGGATATGGAAGATGATATTAAAAAACTTGTACCCGAAGGAATTGAAGGAATAGTACCTTACAAGGGACCACTCAAAGATACTATTTACCAGATTATCGGCGGTCTTCGCTCAGCTATGGGTTATTGCGGAGCTAAGGATATTAATGCAATGAAGACAAAAACAAAATTTGTAAAAATTACTAATGCAGGATTGAGGGAATCGCATCCTCACGATGTTAAGATAACTAAAGAAGCTCCAAACTATGGACAAAAAGTGTAATAGAGTCCGTAGAGTCTTTAGAGAAAAAAATTTAGTTAAATTTTAATTTTAAATTTTTATGGATAATTTTAATCAGCAATATGCACAATATAAACCTGTGGAAGCAAGTTTTTCCACGGCTGAAGTGAGAAAGTTTTTACTTCACGTTTATAACTGGATGACAATGGGACTTGCAGTTACGGGTGTGGTTGCATTCGGAGTGTATGTATCGGGTGTCGGCAGAATATTTTTACATACACCGTTTTTATTCTACGGATTATTGATAGTCCAGTTTATTGTAGTTATTGCAATGAGTGCGGCAATAAATAAAATGCCGTCATTTGTCGCCGTTGGAGCGTTCTTCCTTTATGCATTCCTGACAGGTCTTACATTCTCGATTTTGTTCTATTTATATACCAGCGGTTCAATTTCTTATACGTTTATTATCTGTTCGGCAATGTTTGCTTCCGTAAGTGTATTCGGATATATTACTAAAATGAATCTTGCCGGCGTCGGGACATTTATGATGATGGGCTTGTTCGGTTTAATAATTGCATCAATAGTCAATTTTTTCCTTGAAAGTTCTACTTTGTATTGGCTTATCAGCTACGCGGGAGTTCTTATATTTGTTGGCCTTACAGCATGGGATACTCAGAGAATAAAGAAAATGGCTGCTCAGACAACATTTGAATCCGAAGAAGGAAAAAAAGCCGCGATAATGGGAGCTCTTACACTTTATCTTGACTTCATTAATATGTTTCTTTTACTTTTGAGGATAATGGGTAGCAGAAGATAATTAGTCCAGAATCACTCCGTTCATCGGGATGCGAAGAGCGCATAATGAATAATTAGTAACGAGTAATAAAGAGCATTAATTCAAAAATATTCATTAGAAAATTTTAGATTTATTATTAAGATAAATTAATTAAAAAGAAATTAAAAACCGAATTTAATTTTTATGGGAAAAAATTTTATTTTCTGTTTTTTATTTTTACTTGCCTTTTCTGTTAATTCTCAGGTTGTAATTAATGAAGTAATGTATTCACCAACTCCCAATACGGAGAAAGAGTGGTTTGAGATTTATAATTCAGGTTCATCATATGTAAATATTATGCAATGGAAATGGAAAGATGCTTCATCCAATTACAAAACAATTACAACGGGCAGTACAATTTTAGGTGCATATCAGTATGCAGTCATATGCGATGATTCTGCCTCAGTAAGACAATTCCATCCGGGATTTTCCGGATTAATATTCCAGACATCCTGGACAGCTTTAAATAACGACGAGGATGCAATAATTCTTGTTGATGGATCTCAAAATTCTTACTTAATAGATTCACTTCACTATCATTCTTCCTGGGGAGGTACGTCGGGCTACTCATTAGAAAGAAAAAATCCGGCAGGACTGACGAATAATCCTTTAAACTGGGGAACATCTGTAGATTTTCAGAAATCAACCCCGAACAGGTTAAATTCTGTGACTCCGAAACTGTATGATTTATACTTAAGTTCATTTAAATTTACGCCTCAAGCTCCTAAAGCCGGGGACACATTAAATCTTAATTTTCAGATTAAAAATCCCGGGATTAATCCGGCAGGTAATTTTTTCCTGAATATTTTTCGCAATGCAAATCTGGACAGTGTAATCCGTCCTTCAGATTTAATACACGCGCAGAATTTTTCTCCGTTTGTTTTAAATCCCAATGATTCGATGACATACTCTTACAGCATAACAGGGATAGACAGCGGATTAAAACAATTCATTGGAAAAATCGTTTATGCAGCCGACCTTGATACTACAAATAATTTGCTTGTAAAAAATGTGCGTGTTAACGGAAATGGAATTATAATCAGCAACGGTTTGATTATAAACGAAATTATGTATCACCCGCAATCTTCACTGGAATGCGAATGGGTCGAATTATATAATAATACCGGCTCTCCCATAAATTTAAATAACTGGAAGATTTCCGATTCATCGACTCAATCAAATCCGATAATTATTTTAACTGATAAGATTATCGGTGCATATGACTATATTGTAATTTCCAAAAACAGGACGATTTTGAATGCACACAGGTTAATTGATTCAAATAAAGTTGTTTATTTGTCCAATCTTCCTGCTTTAAATGATGATAAAGATGTTGTTACTATATATAATAATGCAGGTGAAATAAACGACAGGGTATCTTACAAATCAAGCTGGGGAGGAAATAATGCGAGAAGCTCGCTTGAAAGAAAATCTCCTAACGGTTTGCCCGGTGATTCGGCAAGCTGGGGTACATCGATTGATTGTGAATATTCATCGCCGACTCGCGTTAATTCATTTTCTAACCTGGCTCCGTATTTAAGAAAAGATATAATAATTAATGAAATTATGTATGACCCGCTTTCGGTCAGCTGCGAGTGGATTGAATTTTATAACCCAACATACAAATTCTTAAATGTTTCGGGGTGGAGATTAAATGTTTCATCGAACTTTTATAATCTATCCGATACCTGCAATCTTGTAATTAATCCGGGTCAGTATTTGGTTGTGGCATTTGATACATCACTTTATAACAGGTTCACAAATTTAAGAAATCCTGACCAGTCAAGGAAACTGATTTTTAATCACAGTCTGAATCTTTCTAATGAGGGTGCAATGGTGAGAATATTAGATGCATTGAATAATGTAATTGATTCGGTATATTACAGCCCTAATTGGCATAACGGAAATCTACCCGACACGAAAGGATATTCTCTGGAAAGAATTAACCCTCAATTGAATTCAAACGACAGGAGCAACTGGAACAGCAGTACTGCACTGCTCGGTGGAACACCCGGAACAAGGAACAGCATATTTATTGAAAACACTGCAAGCACAAATTCGATAAGTGTTTCTCCGAATCCTTTTTCACCTGACGGGGACGGATTTGAAGATTTTGCAATTATTAAATACAAACTGAAACCCGCCATTTCGCAACTGAGAGTGAAAGTTTATGATGTAAAAGGTAGACTGGTCAGAACTTTGCTTAACAACCAGTTAAGCGGAAGCGAAGGGCAGATCATATTTGACGGAAAAAACGACAGCGGTGAAAAACTGAGAATAGGGATTTATATTTTATTTATTGAAGCAATAAATGATATTGGAGGAACGATTGAACAAAATAAAGCAACTGTTGTAATCGCCGCTAAGCTGTAAAACTTTTAAAAAAGCTGTAGATGGGAAAATTTGATATTTTTAAAATGAAACCGAAATATTGTTATATAATAATTGCAGTTTTTTCATTTCTTGTTTTTTATAATACACTGAGCAATGATTTTGTTTTTGATGACGAAAGTGTAGTACAGGGTTATGAAGCCATCAGGAATCTGAACAGCATACCAAAGTTTTTTACTGCACAGGAAGGTTTTCATAAGGTAATAGGAAATTACTACAGACCTGTTGTTTACACATCATATACAATAGATTATGCAATATGGGGCCTGAATCCGAAAGGATTCCATCTTACGAATAACCTAGTAAATTTAATTGCTTCATTATTCCTTTTTGGCATTCTTTCACAGTTATTTAGAAAATATAAATTCGGAATATTAGCTTCCTTGATAGGCACTCTGATATTTACTGCTCATCCCGTACATACCGAAGCTGTAAGCTGGGTGAGCGGCAGGACGGATTCACTGGTAACATTGTTCTTCTTTGCTACTTTTTATTTTTACATTTTGTATACGGAGGAATTTAAGCCAAAATATATAACACTTTCACTTGTGTTTTATACGCTTGGTCTGCTCTCCAAAGAAATGATAGTTACTCTTCCCGTAATTATAATAGTCTTTGACTTCACCTGGAAAAAGAAATCCTTAAAAGATATTTTATCTGACTGGAAGACCTATCTTTACTATATCGGTCTGACGATAATATATCTTGTTGTGAGATATTCTTTATTATCCGGAACAATTGAACGTACGAAGTATAATTATTTTTATGGCAAAGATTTTATTACCGCAGCTGCTACGATGCTGAAAACAATTCCTGTTTATTTGAAACTTCTGGTTTATCCCGTAGGTTTGCTGTATCATTATAACGGTGTAATGCCGGATTCAAATTCACTTCTGGATGGAAATGTTATTTTTGCCATAATATTAATAACAGTTCTGCTGGTTTTAGCTGCTATTCTGTATAGAAATTACGGGAAAATTTCTTTCTGTATAATTTTTGTTTTCATCACTCTTTTGCCCGTAATGAATATTATTCCAACGATGAATTACATGGCGGAAAGATTTTTATATGTCACCTCGTTTTCTTTATCGCTGCTGATTGCTTATTTAATAGTAAAATATCTGAATGAGGAAAACAGAAATATTATTACGACAGTTGCATTTCTTGTTATATTACTTTTTGCTTATTTGACTGTTCAGAGAAATTCCGAATGGAAAAACAATGATACATTATATTCGACGGGTGAAGGCATAGATGGTTCGGTTCTGCTCGTGAACTGCGGGAATATTTATGCCAACAAAAAAGAATTTGATGAGGCAGAAAAAAGATATAAAAGAGCAATTGAAATTAGAAGTAATAATGTTCTGGCTCATCATAATCTCGGATTGATTTATTTGATAAAGGGAAATCTCGATTCGGCGGAAATAAAATTTAAAGACGGGCTGACAGTCGATTCGCTTGCTCCTGACGGGTATTTCCAGCTTGCAAATGTTTACCAGCAGGAAAATAGAATAAATGATGCAATCGTGCAGCTCGAAAAATTGCAGACTATTGTACCCAATTACAGGGAATCAAAAGCGCAGCTTGATATACTGAAATCCGGACAAAATAATTCAAATCAAAATATCCCCGGAATAACACCCGGGCAGACAAATCCGAATCAGAATCAATTAATGCTGCTTGAAAAACGTTCATATCAGAATTACCAGCAGGGGAAATACGGAGATGCAATAAAAGATATTGAAAAAATGATTGAACTAAACAGTTCGGGAAAATCAGGATACCTGAATAATATTGCTTTATGCTACGAAGGTTTTAATAATATGGAAAAAGCAAAGGAATGTTTCGAAGAATCAATTAAACTCGACAATAAGAACACAAATGCAATCGGCGGATTGGCAGATTATTACCTGAAGAAAAATGATAAGAAAAAGGCGATTGAATATTACAATAAAGTACTGGCTGTTAATCCTGCGGATGCAAATGCAAAAAAGAAGATAGATTCTTTAAATGCGAATTAATTTATTTTCTTTTGTAAAGTTCCAGTCCGGCTTCTGAGTATACTAAATTATAGTTATCGCGAAAGTTTTTATTATTATTCAGTGCTTTATAAATTTTGTCATCCGGTGATTTGAGATAGAACAGAACCCATTTTACATAAGGAACCGGGTTCTGCAAAGATTTCTCTCCGATATCATACGTATGATAAGTTATTCTGTCCCTCAAGTAAACTCCCGACCAGGGAGGCAATGCAAAAACCCTGAAATCATATAATAAATTTCCACCGTCGTAATTTTTCTCGAGATACTTCGAAAGATTATAGGTAATAGTCCCTTTATATCCCGCATACCTTCCTTCGGCAACGGCAGGGACTTTTGACGGATAATAATAAATAAATGAAAATGTCTGCAGACCGATTAATAATATCGCTGCAAAAAATAATATTCTCTTGTACTTTATAAATTTTTCATAAATAAATCCCGTGAATAATCCTGCAAACAATACTATCCCGGGGATTGCATACAGTCCGTACCTTGAATTAAAATAACCCGGAGGTACCGACTCGGGAAGCTCGATTATTATCTGACCCAGGTATAATAAAAGCAAAGTAGTCGGAACGGCAATCAGGGATAAATAAATTAAGAATGAATTTACTTTAAATTTATTTTTAAATATGTATAATATAAATCCGAAAACGGATAATATTAAAGTAAGCCAGCCTGCATAAAGATAAAGGTCAAAGTAATATACGTTTATAGATAAACCCAGATTGCTCTTTGTCAGTAATCTTCCGGCGGCTTCATAATATTTTATCTGGAAGTAAGTGGAAAATTGCCCGCGCATAAATTCAAGAGGGTCTGAATAATATATGTAATTATGCGCCATCCACCAGATAATGATAAGTGCAGTCGGATAAAAATAATAAAAAATATTTTTTATGTATTCCTGTTTTGAAGAATATGAAATCAGAAATATCAAAACTGCTGCAGCAAGTGCGAATGTCCAGCCGTCGTATCTTGTACTGGATGCCATTGCAGTGAATATACCCGCAAGATAAATATCTTTTGTGACTCTGGTTTTATTCCACTTAATAAGATAATATACTGATAAAGAAAAGAATGTTAAGTAAAGCTGCTCGCTCATCGGAGTTGTCTGGAAGTACAAAATATTCGGATTAAGAATGAAAAATAATAATCCTGCATACTGAGCGACTTTATTTTCGGTTAATAATTTCATCGTAAGGAATATTGCTATCGCATTAAAAATGAATGCAATGAAATTCACTATGCTTCCTGCAAGTCCTGTTTTCCAGAGTATATCTATTGAAGCAAGTGGGAACATTATAAAATTCGGCAGGGGAAGCCATACAGTACCGATTTGATTGAAAATTCCCGGATTAATTGCATCATAAAAACGCCTTGATGCATCCAGCCGGTAAATTGAATCCCTGTATGCAAAAATATATTCATCCGAAAATGAAATATACTGGGCTATCAGACCTGCAATTGCTGAAATTAATACAACTAAAAGAATCTGATTTTTGTTTGATTTCCAATCCATAGATTTTACATATTATTATGCAAAATACCTAATATAAAAATCTAATTAAACCAAATTAATAATAATTTATTAAAATTAAAATGATTATGATTTTATTTATCAAATTATTTTTATAAATTATGTCTGCACTACCTTAGGTGGAGTCAAACACGGATTTTATATCTATTATTAATTATAAATTAATTTAAAATGTCATTACAAAATTCAAAATCTGCTTTTAGCCGATGGCTTGATGTTATGTTCCGGTACAGGAAGCATTCGGGAAGCTGGGCATGGATATTGCACAGGCTGACAGGGCTCGGGCTTACTGCATACATACTTCTGCATATTGTCGCATTAACAGGGCTGCTGAAAGGTGAAGCTGCGTTTAACGAGGAAATGAGATTGTTCAGTTCACCTGTATTCCTTTTTGGCGAATGGCTTCTTGGTGCGCTGGTTATGTTCCATGCAATAAACGGAGTAAGAATTGTACTTATTGATTTTGGAAACGGAGCAAGATATCATAAACAGATTCTTATATTTGTGTATATATTTTCTGTAATTATAGTAGCGGGAATGGGATATTTGATATTCAGACACATTTAATTCAATGTACAATAAGAGCATAAAAATTTGTAAAACAGGATTATTAAAAAAGTTTAAAAATAAAAAATGACTACAAAGATATTTAAATTTGAGGGAGCGAGAAATTCGGGTGCAAAGAGCTGGTATATGCAGCGCATCACAGGTATCATTCTCGTTATTGTACTGATAGGGCATTATATCCTGATGCACGCGACTCCCGATACCGGGCATACTTACAGGGCTGTGATGGAAAGACTTCACCAGCCAATCTGGAAAGTAATCGATTTGACTTTTGTGACTCTTGGCCTGTGGCACGGTCTTAACGGATTGTGGAGCGTGATTCGTGATTATGAAATGAGAGCGTGGCTGACGATTTTTATCTATACAATAATTGTTATTGCTGCTGTTGTTTTCTGGTTTCTGGGATTGAATACGATTTTATCTTTTTAAAAACTTTTACCACTAAGTGCACTAAGGACACAAGGAAAATTAATAATTAAAAATTAAAAATTCATAATTAAATAAATATGATTCATAAACACGATTTAATAATTGTAGGTGCCGGGCTGGCAGGTTTGCGGGCAGGTGTGGAAACCTCCAGATACTCCGATGTCGGAATAATTTCCAAACTCTTCCCGACCCGTTCGCACTCGGGTGCCGCGCAGGGCGGAATTGCTGCGGCTCTGGGTAATGACGAACCCGATAATGTCGAATGGCATATTTTCGATACGGTAAAAGGCAGCGATTACCTTGGTGACCAGGATGCTATAACAATGATGTGCAGCGAAGCTCCGGATGCAGTTTATGAACTCGAGCATATGGGCGTGCCGTTCAGCAGGACGAAAGACGGTAAAATTGCTCAGCGCCAGTTCGGCGGACATACAAAAGAAGTGAAAGATGAACAGGGAAATATTAAACGCCTTCCTGTTTTAAGAGCATGCTTTGCCGCCGATAGAACAGGACACGTATTGCTCCATACGCTTTATGAACAGTGTGTAAAAAATAATGTAAGATTTTATTCGGAATATTTTGTGCTTTCCCTGATTATTAAAGATGGTGTTTGCAGGGGACTTACTGCTTTTAATCTCCGCGACGGACAGATACATACTTTCCACGCGAAAGCCGTGATGTTCGGAACAGGCGGATATGGCAGGGCATACAGGGTCACATCCAATGCCTATGCAAATTCGGGCGATGGCGTTGCAATTGCTTTCCGCGCGGGAATTCCCCTCGAAGATATGGAATTCGTGCAGTTCCACCCGACAGGTTTGTATCCGCTCGGAATACTCGTTACCGAAGGTGCAAGAGGTGAAGGCGGATACCTTAGAAATAAAGACGGCGAAAGGTTTATGAAAAATTATGCTCCGACAGTTATGGAGCTTGCACCGAGGGATATGGTGACCAGAAGCATACAGACTGAAATAAACGAAGGCAGGGGAATAGACGGAAAAGATTTTGTGAATCTGGATTTAACTCATATCGGCGAAGCAAAAATAAAAGAAAGACTTCCCGAAATTACTGGCTTTGCAAAAACATACGTCGGAATCGACCCTGTGAAACAGCCGATACCGATTTTACCGACTGCTCACTATTCGATGGGAGGCATTCCTACCAATGTTCACGGCAATGTGCTATCAGATGAAAAAGGAACAATAGTCACCGGATTTTTCGCTGCAGGTGAATGCGCCTGCGTTTCGGTTCACGGTGCAAACAGGCTTGGTACGAATTCCTTGCTCGATGCGGTTGTTCACGGAAGAAGAACAGGAAAAACTCTCGTAAAATTCTTAAGGGACGCGGAATTCAGCCCTCTGCCTGATGATGCAGAAGAAAAAGACAGGAAACTTTTTGCCGATTTATATGCAACGGGTAAAGGCGAAAACTGCGATAAAATCCGCACACGCCTGAGAGATGAAATGACTAATAAATGCGGCGTATTTAGAAATGAAAAAGATTTATTATCTATGCTGGATACAATTCACGAGCTTAAAGAAAGATATAAAAATATATCGCTGATGGATAAGAGCAAGACTTTTAATACCGAGCTGATGGAAAATTTCGAATTC
>Ga0224522_1000432_pt1 | contig 14043 bp, 8 predicted proteins | sample CFST25metaG_FD_182733 | JGI IMG/M metagenome (GOLD analysis project Ga0224522, IMG submission 182733) | Peat soil microbial communities from Stordalen Mire, Sweden - C.F.S.T25 | ecosystem: Environmental > Terrestrial > Soil > Wetlands > Peat | place: Sweden: Norrbotten County, Stordalen Mire...
AATATTCACATTTTTTTCTATTGGAGTCCGAAAGAACAACCGCCAAATCGGGTCTAAAAATTCGTATAGGAATCGAGGGGAAACCGCCGCCTGAACCGATATCTAAAATCCTGGCGTTCTTTTTAAAGCCAAAAAGGAGGAGCGGTTGAAGAGAATCACAAAAATGCCGTAAAAACAGGTTCTGTTCATCGTTTTTCGACACTAAGCTTGCAACCGGATTCCATTTTAACAATAAACAAAAAAAGGAAAGAATTAACTCCCGCTGTTCGAGCGTTGGAGTCAACCCGAGACGTTCGAGCTCTTTTAGTTCATACGCATTTTTTGCGCGAGATAAAAATGGCTTTAATACTTTGTTCATAGTACCACCGTTCCACGTGAAACATTTTTTTTATTTAATAGATGTACCATTAACACTGAAATGTCCGCCGGCGTTACACCCGGTATTCGAGCCGCCTGACCTAATGAGCTTGGTTTTATTGTTTTTAATTTCGCTTTTGATTCATTGAGCAAACCACCTATAGCCTCATAATCTATTGTATCGGGAATAATTGAATTCTCCATTTTCTTATATTTTTCGATGGCTTCTTTTTCTTTATCAATAAAACCGCTGTATTTTATATCCGCTTCAACTCCAAATTTTAATTCCCGGCCTTTTATGCTTTCTTCTAAATAGGATTCGATATCATTGATTGAAATTTCCGGCCGTTTTAATAACTCAATCAATGATGTTTTTTGTTTAATGACACTTTCCTTGTTTTTGTCATTCCAGGCATCAGGTTCTATTTTCGTGTCTGCTATTCTTTTTTTTAGTTTGGCTTTTTCCTCCCACATCCGTTTTCGTTTTTCATAGAGGTTTTTTTCAACTAATCCTTTGGAAAATGCCCATTCCATTAAACGCTCATCAGTAGTATCTTGTCTTAAAATAAGCCGATGTTCCGCCCTGGATGTAAACATTCTATATGGTTCTTCCGTACCTTTGGTTATTAAATCATCAATTAATACTCCCGTATATGAAGTATCTCTGCTTAGAATTAAATATTCCTGATCTTTTATGGATTCAGCGGCATTTATTCCCGCAATAAGTCCTTGACATCCAGCCTCTTCATATCCCGATGTTCCATTAATTTGACCGGCAAAAAACAAATTTTTTATTATTTTTGATTCAAGATTGGCTTTTAATTGTATCGGTTGAAAGAAATCATATTCTATCGCATATCCTGGTCTTACAATATCCGCTGATTCTAAACCAGGAATGCTTTTTACCATTTTTACTTGGACATCAAACGGCAAAGATGTTGATAAGCCGTTTAAATACATTTCGTGAGTATCCAAGCCTTCAGGTTCTAAAAATAATGTATGCCCACCCCTATCTCCAAACCGAACCACCTTGTCCTCTATTGATGGACAATATCGCGGACCTATACTTTGTATTTTCCCGGTATACAGTGGCGACCTATTTAGGTTCTCCCGAATAAGCGTATGTGTTTCCATTGTTGTTTTCGTGATCCAACATTCCGTTTTATTTTCCGGCATATCCTCCGTTGCGTAAGAAAATGCCCACGGATCATCGTCCCCCGGTTGTTTTGTCATTTTTTCAAAATTTACATACCGGCCATCTATTCGTGGAGAGGTTCCGGTTTTTAATCGCCCTGAGTGTATACCAAGATCCTTTAGAGATTCGGTTAAATATAAAGACGACGGCTCCCCTAGCCTTCCACAGGGAAAAGAGTTAAGCCCAATATGCGCTATTCCATTTAAAAAGGTTCCCATGCATAAAACAAGAGCGCTTCCATCGCATCGCTCCCCGCTATTGAGCACTACCGAGTTAAATCTATTGTTCTTAACAACAATTCGTTCGACTACGCCTTGTAGCATATTGAGCGTTTCACATTGCTCAAGATGCATTCGGGCAAGTTTTCGATACAGATGTTTATCCGCCTGTGCCCGATTTCCCCAAACCGCCATGCCTTTGGTTTGATTGAGCATTTTAAAATGAATTCCTGCCCTATCAATAAGTTTCCCCATTATTCCGCCAAGGGCGTCTATTTCGCGAACAATATTTCCTTTTGCAATTCCCCCAATTGCCGGATTACATGACATTTGTCCTATCATGTCTAAATGCGTTGTAATTAAAAGAACGGAAAGCCTGCGTTTTGCGCAAATATAAGCAGCTTCGATGCCCGCATGCCCACCGCCAACAACAATTATATCATGTTTCATTAAAAATCCACGGTTGTTTCACGTGAAACATTTTTACCTATTTTCCAATACAAAATTCTGAAAAAATTGAAGATAAAAGTTCTTCATTGCTAGTTTCTCCGACAAATTCCTCCAAATCATTTAAAATTCCTTTAAACTCATGGGATAAAACCTCTTCTCCTATAGTTTTCCCGTTTATCATTAAGGGGGATAGTTTCTTTTTTATTCTTGTGATAATTTCCTCTTGTCTTTTCGTGCAGATTATCGCCGGTTCATCATTAGAAAAAGCTCTGTTCTTTTTTATGCTCTCTCCAATAAAATCTACTGTTTTTTTTCTGTCGCTTCTCCTAATAAAGCAAGTATCCAGGAATGAAATTCCATTGTTTTTTAAAGTTTTTTTCTTTTCATTTCCACTATTTAAATCACTTTTACTAATAATTGCGGATATTTTCTCTTTTTTTACTTCTTTAAGCAACCGGTTTTCTTTTTCCGTTATTTCTTTGTCCGAAGGAGTAACCCAAATAATGCTATCCGCATTTTCAACAAATTCCCACGTTTTTTTCATTCCAAGAAGTTCTATTTGATTCTCCGTATCATTTAATCCGGCTGTATCGATTATTTTAATTTTTTCTCCGTTAATTATAATTTCTTCGGAAACAGCATCCCTAGTCGTTCCCTCTTCATGATGTACTATAACGCGATCAAAACCTAAAATTAAATTAAACAGTGTGGATTTCCCGGCATTCGCAATTCCAACAATTGGAACAATCAGTCCTTTTGAATTCTGTTTTACCAATTCCCTTTTTTGGATTTCTTCTTCAATGATTGTATCTAATTTTTCCATGTTGTATAAATACGTATTCTTTTTTTCTTTTATATCATCCTCTTCAGGAAATTCAATTATAGCTTCAAGCTCTATAAGTATTTTTTTTATTATTTCTTTCCACCTAAACAGTTCATCCTTTGAATGGCCATAATACATTTCCCGTGCGCTATTAATTTGTTTTTGATTCGTAGCTTCTATAATTTGGTTAATCGATTCGGCTTTCATCAAATCCATTTTATTATTTAAATAGGCTCTTCTTGTAAATTCTCCTCTTTTTGCGAATCGTATGTTTGTTTTTATAAGAACTGAAAGTATCTCCTCAACAATGACCTCTCCACCATGACAAATTATTTCCACCATGTTTTCCCCGGTATATGACGCTGGGGATTCATATTTTATCGCGGTTACCTCATCAATCCTTTTGTTTTCTTTTTTGTCAACAATCTGATAAAGGCTGATTTCTTTTGCTTTTATTTTTAAAAATCGATCTTTCTGAAGAACACACTCCGCAACACATTCTATCGCTTGTTTCCCGGAAATCCGAATAATCGCCAACGCCGCATTTCCGTTTCCTGTAGCTAATGCGAGAATTGTATCGCTGTTTTCCAAATAATTGAGCATGATAAAATGCCCGGCTGGTAGGAATAATTAGGGAGATTTTTCCGCTTTGGGGAAAAAATTCTTTTTGCTTTTATACCGGCTCTGTTAGATTCGAGAATTCAGGAGTCGAAAGGACCTCTTTTTCTTTTTATCGTTTTTTACCACTTTTCGTTTTTTGATTCGGTATGTTTTGAATCGTTACAGGAATGCTTTTCGCTTTTAAGCTTTTTTCCAGCATGTATTGCTGTAAAATCCCTAACGCATTTGAAAATGTCCAATAAAGCACTAATCCTGCTGGAAAATTATTAAACAAAACCAGCATAAAAACCGGCATAAAATATATCATCATTTTTTGGTTTGGATCTTTAATAGTCATTTTATTTTGAAAAAAGGTTAAAATTGCCATAAGTATCGGGAGAAGCGCTACACTGCTTCCATACATCGGAATTCCATTCGGGAAAATACTTGTTAATGAAAAAAGAGATTCCGGCTGTGATAAATCATGCACCCAAGGAATAAGAACAGTATGTGCGCCTCTTAGCTCTATTGCTTTTCTTAAAACTATAAACAAAGCAAATAAGATCGGCATCTGTAAAAACATGGGTAAACATCCTGGGTTGAAAGGATTAACGCCTTCCTGTTTATAGAGCGCCATTACCTCTTCATTCATTTTTTTTGGATTTGTTTTATATCGTTCCCTGATATGATTAATCTTTGGTTGGATATCTTTCATTCTGCTCATTGATTTCATACTGCTTTGAGATAATGGATATGTAATTACGCGTGTAAGAATCGTCAAAATCAATATCGTTATTCCATAATCTTTAATAAAACCATTAATTGAAATCAGCAACCACAAGGTAATTTCACATATAAACGGGAACCAAAGATCCGCTCTTAAAAGCCATTCCCATCCACCAAAAAGCACTTTTTCAAATTTTTCTTTATAACTATTTATAAGCTTATATTTACTTGGACCGGCATAAATCCAAAAACCCTCCTTGTTTCCTTCCCCGGATCTTCTTATTTGAATCCCATAGTTTAAAGAAACCGCTCCTCTTTTTCCATCCTTATCCACCGTTGTCGCATCGCTCGACTCAATAAGGAGATCAGCGTTTTTTATCGTATCCGCAACCAACGCAATCATGAAATACTTTGATGTAATCGCGGCCCATTTGTAAAAGCCGGATTCTTCATCTTTTTCCACTTTTTTTAACTGGAAATGTGATACGTTTTTAGTATCGTATGCATGAACCTTTCTCGGTTCACTTACGCCTGCCGCGCTTTTTCCGTTCGTTGCCTGATTTTCACTTTCGCCTATTCCCGCTTTCCATCCTACTACGATGCTTTTTCCATCCAAGGCGCTATTAATAATATTGATTCCTATTTTATAGCTGTCCCCGAAAAACTCATATCGTTTTACTATCTCGTTTTTTCCTTCTCCGGAATATAGAAAATCGATCGTTTTATTTTCACTTTTTGATAATAAAATCCTTTTTTCCTTTATTTGACGAACAAATTTTTTACCATCATAATCCTGCCCGTTTATCATTAAATTCCCGCCGCCAAGTTCGCTGTTGGCTACAAGATCGATATAGTTTCTTATTGAATCTTTACTTTGCGCATTTGCGGCGTAGTAGTAGTTTTTCATTTTAAGAGAAATAATTTTTGCACCGATTTCCGATATACCGCAAAGATACTTATCATTTTCAATCCAAAGCGTATCGCCGATAGTCTGCATTTTTGCTATTGAATCGTTTTTAGGTATCATTCGCGGTTTTTCAACCGTCTTATATGATCCCTCATTCTCTTTTATATATACCGTATCCTTTTTTATTACCCCATCTTTCAATAAAGAAGGGGTTGAATTCTCTTTTTGGTTGTTTGAAATTTGATGGGTATGCCTTTCCTTTTTTAATATTTTTTCATACATTTTATTGTAAAAAGGGCTATTAAAAAACAAAAGAGTCAAAAGAATTAAACTAAAGGCAAGGACGGTATTCTTGTTCACAAGTATCAACCCTTTCTTGTTGTGCGCAGTACAGGATCGTAACCACCTTTGAATAGTGGGTTACATCGCATGATCCTTCCCGATATTTTTAATAACGCATGCCATAAAGGAAGTTTTTCAATTGCTTCGTGAGCATAATCGCTGCACGAAGGAAAATATCGGCAGGTTCCTTTCGGCATATAAAAAATCGTTCTAATTATTGAGTTGGCGACGCTTATTACAAGCGACACGACTCTTTTTCCAATTGCAATACCCATAATAAAAAGGCGCTCTTTATCTCTCTTGGTTCTGGTGAGATTCCGGGCCCCGGAATAATGAGGAAGTCAAAAAACGGAGGGTTACTGCGCTTGTTTGTCCTAAATATTTCCCTATACTTTCTTTTAATTCTGTTTCTCTCTACGGCATTTCCGTTTTGTTTGGAAACTAAAACGGCAAAGCGGTCATTTGATAAGGAGTTCCTTTCGTAGAGTATTTTGAATAAAGAACTCCTCCATGTTATTCCCGTTTTAAATATTCGGGATATTTCTTTTCTACCCGAAATAATATTTTCTTTTAAAAGCGAATTCAACAACCGGAGACTTACTTTTCATCGGAAACGGTAAGCTTTTTACGGCCTTTTGCTCTTCGTGCCTGTAAAACATTCCTTCCGCCTTTTGTCTCGTTTCTTTTTCTAAATCCGTGCGAATTCGTTCTTTTTCTTTTTGATGGTTGAAATGTTCTTTTCATGTTCTTTCCCTTTCTTGCCTAAAAAATGATATTCTCCGCTATATCCTGTCAACGCTTTTCATCGTTATCATGAATTATTTTACTTCGTTCGCCTTTTCCATAACCACGTATTGTAGATTTATCATATGCATTCATCACTGTGGCAAGAGACTCTTTCGGATATTTCCGCGCTCGTTTCTTCTACTATCATCGATACGTGGTTCCGGCCTCTTTCCATCCCCGACCAAAATGATTCATTAAGTTTTGTTATTTCGGCGCCCAACCAGTTTGTTGCCGATTATGTCGATCTTCATTATAAAAAACTCATACTCGCCTGTATAAAAAAGAAAAATGTAAAAATTAAAAATATCATTTTTTTAATCAAAGAAGATAAAAAATACATCGCAGCCGATATTCCTACTCAAAAATCGTCGCTTTTCACCAATAGAACTCTTCAAAAACCCACGGCGCCTCTTTTTTTCTTCAATAGAAATTTTACCTTTGATTCTTTTGTCGTAGGTCCTGGAAATGAATTCGCGAAAAGCGCTGCTCTTGCCGTTGCGAATGCTCCTGGCAAAACAAAATTCAACCCTCTCCTCATATACGGCGGCGTCGGTCTCGGTAAAACTCACCTTCTTCATGCAATAGGAAATTTTTTACTGTCCCCTTCAAAAACGGACGGCATCGTGTACTGCTCTTCCGAAGAATTTTATTTAAATTTCATTGATGCGATAAAGAACAACAATACCAAACAGTTTTCCGACGTCTTTCGCTCTGCCCGTGTTTTACTTATTGACGACATTCATTTTCTCTCGGGAAAAGAAAGCACGCAGGAAGAATTCTTTTATATTTTTAATACTCTTTATCAAAATGAGCGCCAAATAGTCATTACGACCGATATTCCTCCTTCTTCCCTTATCGGTATTCAAGATCGCCTTGTTTCCAGATTTCAATGGGGCCTCTGCGTTGATATCCAACCCCCGAATCTTGAAACGAGGATCGCTATTTTAAAAAAGAAGGCCGAGGAAGGAAATCTGAACATCGATGAAAATATTTTATCCTTTATCGCCGAAAATGTTTCATCGAATATTCGAGAATTGGAAGGTATCATTATCCGCCTTTTGGCGTATTCTTCAATTACTAAACAGGATATTACCCTTGATTTGATAAAAACCATCATACAAGAAAAAAATAAAAAAGTCACTTCCAAGGTTTCCATCGACGAAATAATCAATATCGTTACCGAATATTATAAAATACCGGTCAATAATATCCGTGAAAAAAACAGAAGAAAAGAAGTCGCTTTATGTCGTCAATTGGCGATGTTTATGGTTAAAAACTTCACTAATTATTCCTTAAAATCAATAGGCCTTCATTTTGGCGGAAGAGACCATAGCACGGTTATTCATGCGATACAAAACATCCAAAAACTTAAATCATCCGACAGCGCCGTTGCCGCGGATATTGAAAAAATTACAGCACTTTTAAGGAATAGTTAGATTGTCCTTTATTTATTTTATTTGTATGGTTTTTGAAATCTTTATATAATTACTCTACTCTTTTTTCTTTGAAAAATTATCGTTTTTTTTTTATCCCCGTTATTTTTGGGATAATTGGTTTTTTCCATGTGTATAATTCGTTTATAAGTATTAATTGTTATTTTATACTTATTTTCATTAATTCTTTTTCATTAACCGTTAATTGTTATTTTTTTTAACTTTTCTTTTATTAACATGTTACGTCATTATTCAACACTATCAACATCTCTAATAGTATTTATATTTTAATTAATCAGGTAGTAATAGTACTCTGTACTCGTTAATAATCAACAAATTTTCTACTAAAAGATAAAAAATGAAAGGCATTGTCGTATGGAATGCACGATACTTAAATCGGAGTTGTATGAATTAATTCAAAAAGCCTATCCTATTGTTCCCATGAAAAGTTCTTTGCAAATTTTATCAAATGTTAAAATTTCTTTTTTAAATGGGAAAATGGAATTAACGGCTACTGATTTGGATCACTCAATCATCGTATCGGCGCCGGTCTCCTTTGAAGGGAATAAGGAGGTAACGGTAAATGCGAAAAAATTGTTTGAAATAGTAAGGGAACTTCCTGAGGGTGAAATAGTGTTGGATATTGATGAAAATGTCCTTATTATTGAAAGTAAGAAAGGATTTTCATGTAAAATAGCGGGAACGAGCACGAATGATTTCCCGGAATTTCCGGCAATTGAAGGAGGAACATCATTTCAATTTGAAATATCCTCCTTAAAGGAAATGATTATTAAAAGCAGTTTCGCTGTTTCAAAGGATGAATCTCGAACGTGTTTATGTGGAATTTTATGGGACGTAGAGGCTAAAAAAACCGGGATGGTCGCGACTGACGGCCATCGACTTGGTTGTTCTTTTATTTGGGGCGATTATTCCGTTAATGAAAAAGTGGCAATGATTGTTTCTCCAAAGACGCTCCTTCATCTTATTCGTATTTTGGATAATGGAGAAAAAGAAAAAAGTATTTCCGTTTTTAAGAATGAAAAATACGTTCTCTTTTCAAATGAAAAACTTAAACTATGTTCAAAACTCATTGAAGGTCCGTATCCGGATTACGATAAGGCAATTCCAAAAAGCAATCCCAAGACCGCGATTGTTGAAAAGGATAAGCTTTTAGAGGCGGTAAAGAGGGTATCTATTTTATCAAATCAAAAAACGCATTTGGTTAAATGTATTTTTAATAATGATGAATTGGAAATTTCCGTTTTTAACAGGGATATCGGCGGAGAAGCTCGTGAATTGGTTCCTGTTTCCTATTCCGGAGAGATGCACGCCATCGGCTTTAATGCGCTCTATTTGATGGAAATAGTAACAATCATAAAACAACCTAAAATAAAAATGGAAATGAATACTCAAATCAGCGCATGCCTTATTTTTCCTTACTATGAAAAAGAAGAAGATAAAAAGAGCGACGATACTTTTCTTATTATGCCGCTCAGAATAATGGAAGAAATTTAACAAAAAGAGCTCTTTTTTATGGTGTTTTTATGTCTTTAATGGTATGCTATTCAGTTTCGTTAAACAATCCATCAATCAACAGTTTATATACCTTTAATACAAAGAGGAGAGGGATATGAGTAAAATCGTCCTGTTCGCGCTGGCCTCCGGAGGCCTTGGTGTAGTCTATGCCATTGTAACGGCATTATGGATCAATAAACAAAATAGCGGAACCGCGAAAATGAAGGAAATTTCCGATGCGGTCAAAGAAGGAGCATCCGCGTTTTTAAACCGTGAATATAGATCCGTTGCCATTGTCGCCATTGTCATGTTTATTGCTCTCTCTTTTCTTGGAATATGGACGTCCATCGGCTTTTTGATCGGTACGGTCGGCTCCGCTCTCGCGGGATACATCGGCATGATGGTAACCGTTCGCTCCAATGTACGAACCGCCGAGGCGGCCAAGGGCGGGCTGCAAAAAGCCTTAACGCTTGCATTTAAAGGCGGATCGGTAACGGGACTCATGGTTGTCGGTTTGGGGTTGATCGGCGTATCCGGATTTTATTTCGTTACGAAACATTTCGCGCCTGAATCGACATTTCACGCCCTTGTCGGTCTTGGTTTCGGTTGCTCTCTCATGAGCGTTTTCGCCCGTATTGCCGGTGGTATTTACACGAAAGCGGCGGACGTAGGCGCGGATTTGGTCGGTAAAGTTGAAGCCGGTATACCTGAGGACGATCCTAGAAATCCCGCAGTCATTGCCGATAATGTCGGTGATAACGTGGGTGATTGCGCCGGAATGGCCGCGGACCTTTATGAAACTTATACGGTAACCATTGTCGCCGCGATGCTTCTGGCAAAAACGGTTTTTAACGCCGCCAGTCATTGGGTGGAATTCCCGCTTTTAATCGGCGCCATTTCCATCATCGCTTCGATCATCGGTACGTATTTTGTAAAAATGGGAAAAAAGCAGTACATTATGGGTGCTTTGTATAAAGGGCTTGCGGTTTCAGGCGTTCTCGCCGCCGCGGCCTTTTATTTTGTTTCAAAAATGTTTATTGAGAAACTTCCGATCGATCAACAAATTTTTTCCGCCACGAATGTTTTTGGAATGGCTATTATCGGTTTAGCGCTAACCGCTCTCATCGTGATGATAACCGAATATTTCACCTCCACGAGTTTTAGTCCCGTTAAACATATCGCCGAAGCCAGCCAGACCGGCCATGCGACGAACATCATCGCCGGTCTTGCGGTGAGCATGAAATCCACTGCTTTGCCGGTACTCGTTATCTGTGCCTCGATTCTCGGCGCCTATTACCTTGGAGGCGGATTCTCCGGCAACGCAACCGCCGGTTTATTCGCCATTGCGCTCTCAGCCGTTGCCATGCTTTCCATGACGGGAATAGTGGTCGCGATAGATTCCTATGGACCGATTACCGACAATGCGGGCGGCATTGCGGAAATGGCCGGACTTGATGAAAGCGTTCGGGCCATAACCGATCCTCTCGATGCGGTTGGCAATACCACGAAAGCAGTGACAAAAGGATACGCGATCGGATCAGCGGCTCTTGCCGCGTTGGTTCTTTTCGCGGAATTTTCCCGGTCTTTCGGCGCAGCTCTTCCCTTTGATCTCGCCAATCCGTTAGTCCTTGTAGGACTCTTTATCGGCGGATTGTTGCCGTTTTATTTCGGTTCCCTTCTCATGGAAGCCGTGGGCAAAGCCGCCGGAACCATTGTTGAGGAAGTGCGCAGGCAGTTTAAAGCGATACCCGGAATTATGGCGGGTACGGCAAAACCGGAATATGGAAAGTGCGTTGACATAGTAACAAAAGGGGCGATCAAACAGATGATGCTTCCGGCCCTTATTCCCGTTGTCACTCCCATAGCCGTCGGACTCCTTTTAGGAAAAGAAGCTCTGGGTGGCGTTCTTATCGGCGCGATCATCACCGGTCTTTTCCAGGCGATAGCAATGACCAGCGGCGGCGGCGCTTGGGACAATGCCAAGAAATTCATTGAAAACGGCGCATTCGGGGGAAAAGGATCGGATGCCCACAAGGCGGCGGTCACCGGAGACACCGTGGGTGATCCCTATAAAGATACCGCCGGACCCGCCATCAATCCGATGATCAAGGTGGTTAATATCGTAGCGCTTCTTATCGTTCCGCTTATTAAATAGAAACGCGCATTTAACGATACTGCTGAAAGGCAGGCTTCTCGGGCCTGCCTTTTTTTTTGCAAAGAAGTAGTTTAAAATTGAGGGTTTGTTCTGAAAGTAGTGACATACGTTTTACACGACGCAAACAAATCTCTCCCTGCTGGGGCTGGGGGGTAATGAAGTATTTTCAACCCATGCACGAATTATCAATAGCCGAAGGAATTCTTTCCACCATTGAAACGCAATTAGGCGAAATCAAACCAATCATCCAAATCAACCTTATCATAGGGCCACTGGCGGGAATATCCTCGGAGTCATTGGAATTCTGGTTAACGGAAGTTGCCAGGTTAAAAGGATTCGGCTCTCCGGTCATAGTGATCAATAAAACCGTCGCTATGGCCGTATGTTCAGCGTGCGGTTCGAACTACGAGATAAAAAGTTTTTATTCCGGTTGCCCGAAATGCGAATCATTCGAGCGGACCATTATCTCCGGGCATGAATGCACCATCGAAACAATAGAATTGGAGGACTCTCCACATGTGTGAAGAATGCGGATGCGGTGACCTTTATAAAGATTCTCCAAAGAAACACGATCTTCATCAAGAACACCGCCACCATGACCATCGCGAACACCACGAACACGAAAGCAATGCAATTGTGCCGATCAATGTATCGGTATTGAAAATAAACGATGAATTCGCCGCTCGTAATCGTCAATTTTTTTCAGATTACGGCCTTCTTGCAATCAACCTCATAAGTTCCCCGGGTAGTGGAAAGACCACCCTGCTGCAACAAATGGCCGCGCGCCTCGGAAAATCCTTGGCCGTTGTCGTGGGCGATATTCAAACCCGGCGCGATGCCGATCGGATCATCGGATCGGGAAGCGGCGCATTTCAAATAGAGACCGGCGGCGCTTGTCACCTTGACGCGCACAGCGTGGGCCACGCGTTACAGGAAATGGAATTCGGCGGCGTGGACGTATGTGTTATAGAAAACGTGGGAAACCTGGTGTGCCCAGCGGCATATGATTTGGGGGAAGCAATGAAAATCGCCATCCTTTCTACGCCCGAAGGCGACGACAAAGTTCTTAAGTATCCCGCGATTTTTTCGAGGATATCGGTATTGCTTATTAACAAAATGGATATCGCCGACCGCCTCGATTTTGACGTTGAAAAAGTGACCCGCGAATGCCGGAGCCTCAATGTCCACTGCGATATTTTCAAAATCGCGGCGAAAACAGGGTTGGGCGTCGATGCGCTATGCGAGTATTTAAAGGAAAAAAGAAAGAAGCTAATGATAAAGTAAAATTGAAAGCTTCATCTAAAGACCGTTAAAAAAACCGAATTTGCGCGCAGGCATGTAAAATAGTATATTATTTCACTTCTTATCGCAACACCGGACGAATGACGGTTGTGTTGCGCAAGCGGGTTTTATACAGTGCAATCGGGAACGAACAACGAAGTTGGCCCGATTGACGACTCAATGAAGAGGCGATGTTCATGCAACAGATTTCCTTTCTTCTTCTATTTCCCCTCATTCCGGCGATTCTTTTAACCGTACTTCCCAAAGGCCTGCTCCGTACGATCATCGTCTGGTTCAGCTCCCTGTCGCTCATTTTCGTTTCCATCGGCCTGGCGACCAATTATATGGGAAGCGAGGCCTCGTTTTTTTCCATTGATTCCCCCATCCTTGACAAATTGTTTTTCGCGGGCGAAATCATCCTTTCCCTCTATTTTCTTTGGCGCTGCGTGGGTATAAAAAAGAAAGAGATGTACATTCCCATTCTCATCGCCGTTCAGGCAATCGTCATGATAATCCTCGAATTGAGCGGGAAACTTCCCAAGGTCGAAAACGCCTTTTACGTGGACAATCTCTCCCTGATCATGGTGCTTATCATAGGAATCATCGGAACGCTCATTTGCGTTTATTCCCTTGGATACATGAAAGAATATCATGAGCATCATTCTGAAATGACGGATCGCAGCAAAAGCTTTTTCTTTATTTTCTTCATTTTTCTCTCGGCAATGTATGGCGTGGTCCTGTGCAATAATCTCATATGGCTTTATTTCTTTTGGGAAGTCACCACATTGTGCTCCTTCATTATGATCGGGTATCCGAAAACCGAGGAAGCCACCAGAAACGCGTATCGGGCCTTGGGAATGAACCTCATCGGCGGATTAGGTTTTACCTTCGCTCTTTTTTACATGGTTTTCATAAGCAAACAGCCGACCATTGAGCTGGACAAGCTCATTCACGCCGGACCCGCGCTTGCGCTCATTCCCGCTTGTCTGATTTGTTTTGCGGGCCTGGCAAAATCAGCGCAGCTCCCCTTTTCTTCGTGGCTGTTGGGCGCCATGGTCGCGCCGACGCCGGTTTCCGCCCTGTTGCATTCGAGCACCATGGTAAAAGCCGGAGTTTTCATTATCATTAAAATGGCCCCGATACTGCAACATACCACCGCCGGACTTCTGCTTGCATCGGTAGGCGGCGTAACTTTTTTAATGACGTCGCTTATAGCCGTATCGCAGAGCAACGCGAAACGCGTTCTGGCTTATTC
>Ga0224522_1000433_pt1 | contig 14038 bp, 7 predicted proteins | sample CFST25metaG_FD_182733 | JGI IMG/M metagenome (GOLD analysis project Ga0224522, IMG submission 182733) | Peat soil microbial communities from Stordalen Mire, Sweden - C.F.S.T25 | ecosystem: Environmental > Terrestrial > Soil > Wetlands > Peat | place: Sweden: Norrbotten County, Stordalen Mire...
GCATCTGTTTTAATCAAATTATCACCCTTCAAAATCGTCCTTTCAGTAAATTCAAAAATTTCGATTACCTCTTTAAGGCCTCATCTCTCTACGGTAAACTTAAAACTTTAATAAAAATAATTTAACTCAATAAAACTTTCGAAGTAAAATGTCGTTATCTTTATTAATCACAACTAAAATATTATTGAATTATGGCTGATGACAATAAAGAAAAATGGACAAATTACCTTGCCATCACAACGGTATTAATTGCAGTATGTGCAACATTATCTACATTTAGAGGTGGTGGATATAGCACAAAATCATTGATGAATCAATCACTGGCATCCGATCAATGGGCCTACTATCAATCAAAAGGGATTAAGAGCTACGTTTTTGAAGCACAGTTAGATAATATGAAGTTTCAAAAAAGTATTTTAGACCAATCCGGAAAAGGAAAGATAGCTCAGAATCAGTATCAAACCCAGATTGATTTACTCAATAAAAAAATTAATAAATACAACGACGAAAAAAAGGAGATCAAAAAGAAGGCAGAGAATTTCGAAAAGGTGAGAGATGATTGTAAAGTGCATTCCAGTGCATTTGGGATAGCCGTTATTTTTCTTCAGGTCTCTATCCTGCTATCATCCATCTCGGCTTTAACAAAACGTAAATATATCTGGGTTATCAGTCTTTTTGTAGGGATAGCAGGTATCGTTTACTTTTTTGATGGCTTCTTTTTGTTTTTTTAAAGAGCCTTCCATTTACAAGAACTTTCAATTTCAGATCTGAAATATTACGTTGGGATGATGCTATTATTCATGATCATCATCCCAAATAATATGTTTGTATTTATTATACAGAAATGAGATAACCAACAAAAGGATCCCGAGCGTAACAAAGACAATTGTTCTGGCTATAGTCCCCATATCCCGTAAATCATAAAAGAAGAGCTTTAACAAAGTGACACTAAACAAAACGATAGCACCTATTCGAAGTTGCTGTTGCTTCTTCCAGATTCCAAGTACAATCAGCATTAGCGCATAACCTCCCCAAAGCAAGCTCAATCCCAGCTTATACGATTGATCGCCCCTGGCAAAATCAACCCAGGTGATCAACTCACTACTTAGAATCCAAAGCACAACTGCATGCAGAATAAGACTATTGGCTTTATTTAGTTTAATATCAATAAAGTCCTGCCTGACATATTGATGGCAGATGATCAGCATGGGTACAACAAATAAATAACAGACATACCTAAAGTTAAAACAAAATGCCCCCGGATGGTAAATGTCGGTCGATGTCTGATTTAAGAAACTATCACGAAGCTCACTTAAAGAAAAAAGTCCTTGGGCTAAAAACAACACCAACACAATCAGATTAATTTCCAGATTAATATACCCAAGTAATCTATTTTTCAGAACCTTGATATTCAAGACTGATAAGCCCACAAAGAAAATAAGGCTATAGTTAATAAGCCAGATAATTCTAAAATTTGAAAGATTGGTGTAGTGCTTTAAATTCAAAGCATCCATTGCTCCTTCAACAACGGTTCCACTTATTGCAGCTATTTGTTTATTCCAATAAGTGCTGATCTCGAACCAAAACATAAAATACAGCGTAATCAATAAAATGCCCGGCATAAAAATCTGCATGGCTTTAAAGAGTAACCCTTTATTATCTATAGTGGATGGATAACGCTCATTTCGATTTAAGAGGTTTATAAAAGAAAAGACAGCAACAAAAAGAAGTGTCGTAACGAAATAAATATTAGCAATTGGCAGAATATCTAAATGCTCTTTCACGATTTTAAAATAAGAATACCCCCGATCCCAATCGCCAAGAAGACTAAACATAGCGAGCAACATTAATCCAAAACTAAGTTGCTCGTAAATAGATATTTGTTTTACCCGTCCTACCCAGAAAAGAAGTCCGGCTTCACCTAACCAAAGAAGTGTAATCCAGTTACCATTCAATTGAACAGGAACAGCTATGGTGAAAAATGTTAATGCCAATGCTGAAATAAAATAAAACAAGTGCCATTCGGCTAGTTTCATCTTATAAATCAACCCGCAAACCATTGAGTGAATCACGGCAGTGATCAATGTAAATAATCCAAGATATTGTTGCCCATCCGGATGTTGCTTCAATAACGTATAACCTAATCCATAAAAGATAAAAGAGTTTGCCATGATGAGTATCACATCCCATCGGTTAAATTTTTCTTTGCGTATTAGATTATAAGATAAATAGGTGACATAAAAAATAAGATAGAAGACCGTCATAAACAAAAAAGCCGGATAGAAATGTTCTATATCCTTATAAGAGGTAGCATACCACGATAAATAGATGACCCATGATAAGACAAATGAGAAATAATATATAGACTTCCAGTATTTCTTAAAAGCCAAAACCATTATACCCAAATTGATGATAGACATATATGAAAATAACACCACCACTTTTCCGGAGCCATCACTTAATAAAAACGGCACTCCGTAAGCCCCCACCATGCCAATATGAGCAATTACCTGCCGGTCGTATTTAATAGCAGCATACACGGTAAAAACAGTGATCAGTACCATCAAACCAAAGGCTACATATTGCGGCATTAGTGCATAAAAGCTGTAAGCAGCATAGGTGATAAAATAGAAGATTGCCATTGCCCCACTCATCAATACAGCACTGAAGTTTTGATACGCCTTTTTCAACTTGACAGCAAAGCCGAGCAAGACAAAACCGACCAGATAACTTAACAAAATACGGGTTAACGGGCTTATCAACTGATGATCTATTGCATATTTAGCACCGATAGCAACACCAATAATCGTAATGAGAATTCCAATTTTATTGATGAGGTTCTCCCCGATAAACTTCTCTATATCTGATGATCGACGTGCTTTTTCTTTATTCAATGCAGCATAATAAGCTTTTTGTTTTTCAGAAAATGACGGATATGTGGGATCCGGTTCTATCGTTTTCGCAACAGGATCACTGCCCCGATCAATTTTAGGGCTCACGGGAGCACCCTTTTCAATTATCGATTGATTGATTTCAGCTTTAACAGTTTCGTGTATTTGTTTGGAATATTCTTCCGATTTGGAAACCGACCGTTTAATTTTCTCTAACTCGCTACGCAGCTCGGAAGTCTCCTTTTCAATAGTGGCTTGCTTTTCAAGAAGTGTGTTCAACTTCTTCAACATCTCATTTTCAGTGATCCGATCCTCGCTCATAGCCAAATGATTTTAAGTAAGCAACTGTTTCCGACAGGTTATCTTCCACCAAATATAGTATAAATATTTCGTTTTATTCACCCAAACAGAAGAGCTTCAATTGCAAGCGCAAAAACATGGATCACTACCCGATTTATCCATTTGAATCGTGCTGTGTTCTATTCCAAACTGATCGTGCAGTCCATTGACTACATGATCTAATAATTCATCGCTTACAGTATCATCAACAACCAGATGAGCTGTAAGCGCTACTTCTGTCGTACTAAGTCCCCATACATGCAAGTCATGAATAGATTCTACCCCCTGCTGTCCAGACAGATAAGCATGTACCTTATCAAGTTCTATTTGCTTTGGGACGCCATCAAGCGCCAGATTAACAGCCTCTATTAGTAAATTAATGGAGCTATATGTTATAACCACCACAATCAAAATACTTGCTACAGAATCAACCCAATAGTAGTTAGTATAAAGCATAATAACACCTGCTACAACAACTCCTGCCGAAACTAAAGCATCAGCTACAAAGTGAAGGAAAGTACTCTTAATATTAATGTCGTGTCCTCTATCCTTTACAAATAACCATGCTGTAAATCCATTGATAAAAATCCCAATAGTAGCTATTATGATTACGTTATTGCTATAAACTGCAACAGTGCCTTTCACTCTGCTAATAGCCTCCCAGCCAATGAATACAGCAGCCAACAGAATAATCAATGTATTAAAGAGGGCAATCAGAATGGTTGATCGCTTCAATCCATAAGTGAATTTGTAGGTTGGTTTTGTCTTAGCGAGATAAATAGCGATCCACGAAAAGATGAGGGCGATTACATCCCCAAAGTTATGTCCGGCATCAGCAAGAAGTGCTAATGAATTCGACATATAGCCATAAACAACCTCTGCTATAATAAAACCGATATTGATAATGATACCAATCTTAAAAGCGTTACTAAGATTATTTTCGTGATGATCATGATGGTGATGACTCATTATTTTGTAGATTGTAGTTAAAGAGACTAATCTTATTAACAGATTAGTCTCTTTCGTGTTTTATTCAGTTATGATAATTAACAAATCAAGAATCTTAACAACTCATATCGCCTGCATTTTTCTTGCCGGTCAGAATGGTATAGGCTCCTTTAATAACCACTTTGCTTTTCTTCAAATCAAAATTTGCTGGTAAAATAACTTCAGCGTAGCCATTATCAGTGACGCCACGTTTTACCTGCACCATCTTATACTCAGTGACTAGCTTACCATTCTCGGTCTTAACACGGTCGTAAATAAAGATATAGTCTTTCCCATCATATTGAACGATGGCCTCCGATGGTAACGTCGTGACCGTATTATCTGTTGTCTCCACATTAGCGGTGACATAGATTCCCGGAATTAAACGTGCCGAAGGATTGGTGATGCTACCATAAACTTTCACCGTTTTATCAGTGTTCAGAATTTTTCCTACCTGATATATTTTAGCCTGATACTGATCTTTTCCCTCATCTGATAATCCGAATCGTAGCTGCTGTCCAATAGAAATTTCATGAATATCTTTCTCAAAAACAGTCAGTTCAACCATTAGATGAGAGGTATTCACAATTTCAAAAAGTACATCGGTTGGTGCCACATATTTTCCAATATTGACGTTCACTTGTTTAACATAACCATCAATAGGTGATAGAACCGGAATAGCACGCATAATCTTATTCTCAGATATTTTTGCAGGATCAATGCCAATGAGCGCAAGCTTTTGAGTCAGCGCGCTTACCTTAGTCTTCAACTGTTTATACTCTGCTGTAATCTGTTGGAAGTTCTTAACGGATGAAATCTTCTCTTTGTTAAGATCTTTCTGTCGATTATAATCGGCCTCGATGTATTCCAGTTGACTACGACTATCAAGATAACTCTGCTGAAGCTCGATAAACTCAGGATTTTCAATCATTGCCAATACCTGATTTTTCTTCACGGCACTTCCTTGAAGCAGACTGGTGCTCTTGATAAATCCACCCAATGGTGCACTAATCGTAGCAATGTTTTGGGGAGGAGTAGAGATCATCCCATTAATTTTAATCAGATTGCTTAGCGTTCGCATCTCAACACTGCCCATCATTATTCCAGCCATCTTCGCCTGATCAGCAGTAAGTTCAGCTACATCATTGGCCAGCACCTCTTTCTCTTTCGTTGCAGTATCATTGTCAGTTCTGCTTCCACACGAACTCAATAAAAGAGAACCTCCAAATATGATTCCCAAAAACAATACCGAAAAATTTGATCTTAAACAACGACCTGATAAGCAAAAGGGTAATAAAAAATTACGCCCCAGACTTGAAAGTATTTTATTAGATATTGAATAGTTTCGATTCATGGTTTTTTTGATATTAATTGTTTTTTCCAAGGATGGTTTCGATGGATATAATTGATTGATTATAATGATGCAACACCTCCAGATAATTGGCCTTAATCTGGATAGCCCTGTTCAGACTCTGGATATAATCGCTGTAATCCAATGCTCCGGCTTTATAGCTTGATGTGGCCTGATTGATAATAAGTGAAGCTTGTGGATTGGCCGACTGTTCGTAATAATTCAAGCTACTTTCATCTTTCAGATATTCGCCTTTAGTACGCTCCAGCTGATTGATCAACTCTTGTCGTGTAGCATCAGCATCTGTTTGAGCCTTTAGCTTATTGAGACTGGCAGCCTTTATCCGTGCAGCTGGTGGACCAAACCAAAGAGGGATAGCAATACCTGCCTGAATTCCAGTAAATCGATCAGATGCAGTAAGCGTTCTGACGACTCCATTTTCATTCTGTTCACCCTTTATCGACTGATTGAAATACCCAACCTTCAGATCGGGCATTAACTTTGATCGCTCTAACGTGCTTTCGATGGCAGCTACCTCCACTTTGTGTTGTTCCAAAGCAAGTGTCGGATTATTCAATAAAGCTGTCTGTGGAAAGGCAGCCTGATTAGCAGTATCCTTTTTTATACCCTCAAACCATGATTTACCTTTATCGGCACCATAGAATGAAGCATTCTTAAGTCGATAATCAATACCCAACGGACTAAAACTATTACGTGTCAATACAGTATCAGCAATTACAATAGGTTGATTACAATTCAAGATATGTTGCAGCACCTTTGTTGTGGTTTCAATATCTGCCCGGGTCTGTCGAATACTGTTTCTTACCTCATCACGTTGCGATTCGGCAGTAATTTTCTCAAGCAGATTAGTCTCTCCGGCAGCTTCCCTTTTTGTTGCAGCCGAAGTAAATGCAGTAAGAATACTATCCTGATAACACAGCAACCGATGTCGTGAATGTAGATAAACCAACTGATTATAGGTCATCTTCACAGCATGGATCACCTCATTTTTGGTCACAGCCAAACCCAATTCACTACTCCTGACAGAAGCCCTGGCTAGTTTCGATTGATTTGCATAGACTGTAGGAAATGAAAATGATTGAGAGATCGAAATACTGTTATCCTTCTGTGCAGAATTTAACTGTCCATATTCAAAATCAACAGCCGTCTTTTCAAGATCCCATGCTGTACGTTTCAATACACGTTGTATTTCAACCTGATAAGCAGCAGATTTAATCAAATTGCTGCTATCATTCACCTGCTGTATGGCCTGTTGTAGCGTAAGAACCCGGGGATGATCAATAGACTGGATATATCGTTGTTGCGCTAAAGCCTTTCCACTAAATACACCACCTGCTAATCCAACCATCATCAAAACCAATATCATGGGTGATAGAAAACCACCTTTCCCTTTTTCTTCTTCAGAAGGGTTGACTTCATCTTCTATTACCTCTTCGTCATCTCTTCTTTTTCTTGTAAAGAGGATGTATAAAACAGGTAATACAACTAATGTAAGCAATGTTGAAGTGAGCAGACCACCAATTACTACGGTCGCCAATGGCTTCTGAACTTCAGCACCGGCAGAACTGGATAACGCCATAGGAAGGAAGCCCAACGAAGCAACAGCAGCAGTGATAATAACAGGACGAAGGCGTGTATGCAGACCTTTTCGAACACGTTCCTCCGGGTCTTTTATCTTTTCTTCCTTCTCTAGTCGATTAAACTCAGCAATCAATACAATTCCATTTAGCACAGCTACCCCAAAGAGTGCAATGAATCCAACACCGGCAGAGATACTAAAATGCATACCTCGTATCCACAATGCAAACACCCCTCCTACGGCTGCTAATGGCACAGCTGAATAGATCAATAGTGATTGCCGAACCGAATGGAAAGTAAAAAACAGCAGCACAAAGATGAGCAACAGTGCAACAGGCACTGCCACAGCCAATCGTTCCTTAGCAGCTACCAGATTTTCAAACTGTCCACCATAGGTTATATAATATCCCGTAGGCAGTTTAAGCGATTTTTCAATCTTTTTTTGTACCTCATCTACCACCGACTGCACATCTCTTCCGCGTACATTAAAACCAATGGTAATACGGCGTTTAGTGTCTTCGCGCGAAATCTGAGCAGGTCCCTCTTTAATTTCAATAGATGCCACCTGATCCAGACTGATCTGACCACCAGAAGGCAACGGAATAAAGATATTCTTTACATTATCAAGGTTCTTCCGAAACTCATCTTCCAGTCGTACAACCAGATCGAAACGTTTCTCTTCTTCAAAGATAACCCCTGCAGTTGTACCGGCAAAAGCTGTTCGCAATACCCTGTTGATTTCCGAGATATTCAGTCCATATTGAGCAATCCGGTCGCGATTATAGGTTATCTGAATCTGTGGCAAGCCCGTAACTTTTTCCACATTGATATCTTCTATGCCCTTGATTTGCTTAATCACCCTATCCACTTTGTCAGCATTCGAAGCCAACAGATCCAAATTATCACCAAAAATCTTAACAGCTACATCTTGTTTAGAACCCGTCATGAGCTCATTAAACCGCATCTGGATCGGTTGCTGAAACTCAAACTTCACACCGGCCAGTACAGAGAGTTTCTCTTCCATCTTTAGCATCATCTCTTCACGTGTCTTTGCAGAGGTCCATTCACTTTTCGGCTTCATACTGATGATGTAATCGCCGGTTTCCATAGGGGTTGGATCAGTAGGAATCTCACCGGCACCAATTTTACAGATAACCTGTTTCACCTCAGGAAAGTTAGCAACCAATATTTTATTGGCTTTCTCGACCGTTTCTATGGTATTTGATAATGAACTCCCCTGTAGTGTTATGATACCTGCTGCCAGATCTCCTTCCTCCAGATCGGGAATAAATTCGCCTCCTAGCCTTGTGAATACCAATACTGACGACAGTAATAGTAGTATAGAAAACCCAACAATGAGCCCTTTCTTTCGTAAAGAGAAATCAAGAATTGGATGAAAGCCTCGTTGGATCCTTGCCATGATACGATCCGAAAAGGTCACTTTATGAGTTGTACTTTTACTAAGGAATAGAGCAGAAGCCACCGGAACCCAGGTAAGCGAAAGGATGATAGCACCGATAATAGCGAAACTAACCACCTCTGCCATAGGCCTGAACATCTTTCCTTCAATACCTACCAACGATAAAATAGGAAGATAAACAATCAAAATGATGATCTGACCAAAGGTGGCCGATCCCATCATTCGGCGGGCAGAACTGAACACCTCACCATCCATCTGTTTAGCAGTAAGTCGCTTAACACCGGCATGGTGTGTTTTACTCATTGTTATTCGATGTACCACACTCTCTACAATAATCACGGCACCATCTACAATGAGACCGAAGTCTATTGCCCCCAAACTCATCAGGTTTCCCGAAACGCCGAAAAGCTTCATTAATGAGAGGGCGAAAAGCATGGAAAGCGGAATAACAGATGCCACAATCAAACCCGCTCTTAGATTTCCCAGAAGCAAGACCAAAACAAATATCACAATCAATCCTCCAACAAGCAGATTTTCAGAAACCGTATGAATGGCACGACTGACGAGGTCTGTACGATCCAGATAAGGCTTGATGGTTATCCCCTCAGGTAATCCCTTTTGAATGACCTCAATTCGTTTCTTTACATTCTTGATGACCTGTGAAGCATTGGCACCCTTCAGCATCATCACCACACCACCAACAGCTTCACCAGTAGTATCGGCCACAAAAGCTCCATATCGTGGCGCATTTCCATTTCGAACAGTAGCCACGTCTCTGATTAAAAGCGGCAATCCTTCATGGGTATTCTTTACAACAATCTTATTGATATCGTCGATACTGGCTGCCAATCCAATTCCACGAATAAAATAGGCATTGGGCTTTTTGTCGATATAAGCACCACCGGTATTCTCATTGTTCTTTTGTAAAGCCTCGATAATCTCAGTAATAGAGATATTTAGACTCCTGATTTTTTCAGGATTAATGGCCACTTCATATTGTTTCAGAAAGCCACCATAGCTGTTTACATCAGCAACACCTTCTGTACCGAGCATCTCTCTTCGTACTATCCAATCCTGTATAGTACGTAAATCCATGGCAGTATACCTCTTTTCAAAGCCAGGCGCTTTGTGAAGCGTATATTGATAAATCTCACCCAGTCCTGATGAAACAGGCGCCAATTCAGGCTTACCCAATCCTTCAGGGATCTGGTCCTCGGCCTCTTTGAGCCGCTCACCAACCAGTTGACGTGCCTTGTAGATGTCCACATCGTCTTTAAATACGATGGTCACCACCGACAACCCCAGTCGCGAAATAGAACGCATTTCAATGACATCCGGGATATTGGCCACCGATACTTCGATGGGGGTGGTAATAAATCGTTCAACCTCCTGTACTGCCAGTGTAGGCGAAATGGAAATGACCTGCACCTGATTATTCGTAATATCAGGCACCGCATCAATCGGAAGCTTTGCCAGTGAATATACACCTACAGCCATCAGAGCCACAATAAATAGCCCGACAACCATTTTATTCTTTAATGATAACTCAATTATTTTATCAATCATCCTTATAGTAACTTATTGTATATAAAACAAGTACATTTAATTAAAAACCTCAATGTATGAAACCATTTTTTGAGGCTATATTTTCTGTTATACAGATAAATTAAACCATTTTCGAATACTTAGGATTATATCTATTTAAAGATCCTGACCTGACAAAGTATAAGAAACAGATTTACTAATTACAGAAAAGAGAAAGGATTAAGACAGTTTAGGTGGCTGCCAGATGTGATTAAAATAGGTTGAAAATCGCTCCTGATAAAAAGGTATTACCTTAAATTCAATCGTTGAAAGCGGTTTGGCTTCAAACACGTAATATGCAAGATCTACTGTAACACTACAACATGCACAGACACAAAAAGGAGAACACGAATCACTATGATTATTGTGTTGATGGGTAGTCTGTCCCGTTTCTATTTTATGATCTATCTTTACATCTCCCTGAATATTATCTACACATGGCAACGAAACCATGAATAAAATATAGATGCTCATGAGAATAGAAAAGATTTTCATGCATCAAATTTACATGATTTTTATTCCATCACCTAACTTTTTAAGCATTTATTAAAAATTTAATACGGCTAAGAGACTGCTTAAATTTCTCGATAGCAACAAAGATTGAAATTTAAAACAGTCTCTTATCTTAACTCAAATTGAAAACACGTCCATTTCAGTTAACTCCGATAGCCCATCCATTTTCGATAGTCTTATCCACTAATTATTGCACCTTAAAATAAGGAGTATCCTAAAATAACAAACATCAGAAGTGTTGTCATGATTGATTCTGTACGCCTAAGCGGCTTTCTGCGGCAAGTCAAAAAAGCCATAGTTACCAGAATCGCTGAGATTAATGAGAACAGATAAAGTGGAACGGGAGTCATTATAACACAAATAGACGACAACATTAGTAAGAGCACCCATTTACCCAACTTGCGAACAATTAACCAAAACCAGACTTTGAACCCTTGATAATGTTTTCTAAACAACAGGATAAACAGAAACAGGAAGAGCCCAAAACTTATCAGACTTCTTAAGAAAAGTGGCTTCAATGTCTCAACTAACAACTTTTTAAAATTTAGAGAGATCCCTTGAATAGTAGTCTCCAACTCTTTTCCATCAGAAACTGCATGCTGTAAGAGTTTCAGTGTTGTAGCATCCAGTCCTGGTGTAGTCGCCAAATCATGAATGGTGCCAATCCCACCCATATTATTTCGATAAGCAATAATGGCATCAGCCTGTTTATTGTCGATACCTTTAAGTGACATTAAATCAACGGCATCACATGTATTGATATTGAATCGATGGAAGGGAAGTGTAAACCCAAACTGTCCAAGCACCAAATAATGATGATCAATTCCATAAGCATTAAGCCAAATTTCAGGGATTATCTTCCCTGTAAATTTATAACCAGTAGTTTCTTGATAGATATGCTTTATTTTCTCGCCCTCTGCCGGAAATTCTGTACAATACCCTGCAATGAAATCGCCTAGAAGAGAACCTTTTGACCGCTGTGGATTTACATATTTTGCGATCACAGTAAAGATTTTCAGATACTCATTTTCGAAAGGGGTAAAATAATTAGTCGCCTGAAAGTGTGCTGGCAGCTTTGTTTCAGAAAAGAAAGGAGCATAAACAGAATCGGCTTCGTATTGCCCCTTGAGAGGGCTATTTACTAACCGAAGGAAAAAAGAGGAGATCACCCCTTCTGTAGCATTGGCATTCGCTTCACTCCTCAACACAGTATCACGAAGAATGCCTGTATTTCTGAATAGGATATTCTGTTCAACATCATTGAAGTATCCGGATTTGTTAGTATATTTCACATCGCTACTGATTGCCAGATCATTCCGCCTTAAGTTCTCCAATGGTTGAAACCAAGACAGCATACTCAACCGATAAAATGAAATTCTCAACGGCCAGGCATAGTCGCGCACAAAAGCCTTTTGTTTAAGAGAAAGAGACAAACGAGAATGGGTCATTTCTTTTTCAATAGATTGTCGGGTCAGTTTATGAGGTTCGTTTTGATAAGAGAAAGGTTCAAAATGTTCTGCAAACCCCTCTGAGAAGGCTGTAAAATAGTCGGTAGTCAAGCTAAAATAATGCATATCAACACTGGCTGTTAATAACGGTTCAGGAGTTGCAGTAAGCATTCGTTGAAAAACATGTCCCGACTCATGTGGAAAGATCATTGTGAGATGGCCATTATCCTCCGCCCGTTTAGGAAGCCGTGCTAAATCAACAAAAGGAGTTTTCTCTTTTAGTGTCTCTTTTTTTCCCTCCTTCAGAATAAATCCGGTACGGGCAAAACCACCTTCCTGACCCGAAAGAAGAAGATAGGCTGGCTCCATCTGTTTTATTTTGCCTTTGTTAAACTCATATTGATTTACTAATTGGTACAATCTGAGCGTTTGATGCAAGTAGGTTGAGTCAAACAAATGTTTGGCTATTTTATATTCGGTAGTGTTTTTATCAAAAGGTGCACACACAGGTAGCTTCCCCTTTGTCCCTATCGGTTTAAGAAGCACAAATAATGGTTCATTTGAAAGGATGGATGACTGTGCATTAATATTGCTAATAATCGAAAAGATAATGAGCAAGGAGAAGACAATTTTTTTCATCATGGGTGGTTTATACTAGTTTTGACTACTATCAGTAAATAAGGTTACAAACAATTTTCGCTTTTCGACACAATGCAACAAATCGAAAGGTCAAATGACACATTTTTCTCTTTTTATAAATTATGTTAATCATATATGCATCCTTGTAAAAATCTCATCTCTAAATTCAACTGCTTTATCAATACTAAAACACAGATAATTAGATTTACAGGTGCTTTCTTCCTTCTAATATCATACAGTTTCTCTATGAATCATTGAACACTCTTCACTACAAACGGTTGATAATAGAGCATCAAAACGAGAACAGTTACAACGATTTTGATGTACCTTTGCACCAAAAATTTTGAATCATGCGCGATAGATATGATTTTCTTGTCATTGGCTCTGGAATTGCCGGATTAAGCTATGCCTTGAAAGTAGCACCTTATGGAAAAGTTTGCATTGTTAGTAAAGACAAAATCGAGAATACTGCAACCAAGTATGCACAGGGAGGAATAGCCACTGTAATGTATACACCAGATACTTATGAAAAGCACATTAATGATACCCTTATTGCAGGAGATGGTTTATGTGATGAAAAAATTGTCCGAATCACAATTACTGAGTCAACAGACAGAGTAAAAGAATTAATTCAATGGGGTGTCGACTTCGACAAAACAGAATCTGGAAAATATGATCTGGGTAAAGAGGGTGGTCACTCTGAATTTCGTGTACTACACCACAAAGATCAAACCGGTCTGGAGATTGAAAGGACACTGGTTAAGCAGGTTCGTAAGCATCCTAATATCGAAGTGCTTGAAAATCATTTTGCTATTGATATTATTACACAGCATCATCTCGGTATAGAAGTAAACCGTAGAACCAAAGATATTTGTTGTTACGGTGCTTATGTATTGAATACAATTACGCAAGAGATACATACCATCTTGGCAAAGACTACACTTATCGCTACCGGAGGAGCCGGAAATGTATATTCCACCACCACCAGTCCAGCCATTTCTACCGGAGATGGTATTGCAATGGTTTATCGCGCTAAGGGACAGATTACCGGAATGGAGTTCATGCAATTTCATCCCACATCACTTTATAATCCATCAGAACATCCGTCTTTCCTCATTTCAGAGGCTGTTCGCGGATTTGGAGGCATCCTCAAAACCCAAAAGGGCGAAGAGTTTATGCAGAAATACGACACCCGTCTCTCGCTTGCACCCCGTGATATTGTGGCTCGTGCAATGGACAATGAATTAAAAATGAGTGGGGATGATTT
>Ga0224522_1000436_pt1 | contig 13986 bp, 14 predicted proteins | sample CFST25metaG_FD_182733 | JGI IMG/M metagenome (GOLD analysis project Ga0224522, IMG submission 182733) | Peat soil microbial communities from Stordalen Mire, Sweden - C.F.S.T25 | ecosystem: Environmental > Terrestrial > Soil > Wetlands > Peat | place: Sweden: Norrbotten County, Stordalen Mire...
ATGGCTGAACTCCTTTATTCAAAATCAGTTAGAAATCGTGTTTTTTCCTAGAAAGGTCCTAAAGTAAATAAATGTTTTTAGCTGACCTACACCTTAGTTAATAAATCGAAGCGAGGTTTACATTAGCGAAACGCTCAGGACCAATTTCGTTGTAATGGGAAGATTGGTAGAGATTCGATCTGGTGTTTATCCAGCTTCAGAAGAACAACCTCTTCACTTGATTGGCTAATTGCAGAAACAGGGATGATCACATCTTTCTTTCCCCATAAATGTCCTTCGCGCATCACTAAATGAGTAATGTGATCGGTTTTGGGGTTGATAACAAATTCGTCGACATGGCCAACACGGCCATCCGTTGCTTCGACTTGTGTACCACGGCGTATTGCTAATTCCCCTGCTGGAATCTGCTGTTTGTCTACAGTTTCATATTCTGTGATTTCAGCAGTTACAAAGGGTAAGTAATAGGATCCTATTCTATACATTCCGTCCATGTTTCCAAAGTTTCTATCTGGTACTTTCTTTGCGATTACTGTTGTTTTGATAAACTGCTTCATCTTCATTAACTCGGCTTTGCTGCAGCGGAGTTGAATCGTATCGGCTACAGTTTTCGTCACCATCTCCATCGGAACTACATACTCCATATTAGGCGATGTATCTTCTTTCACAACCAAATGGGTGACTTGGTCGGTGACAGGATTGATCAGAACATATTCTGAATGTCCACAGATTCCATCCGTGCATTCGACTTGAGCGTTTACAGGAATTTCCATTTTTTACCTCCGGATATTTTTTAAAAGAACCTTTAATTAAGTATTAAGATGTTAATTAATTACCCTTTATATTAATCCTCTTCGAGTATCAAAGTCCTCAAAATAGACTACACTTTTAGTACAATCTTTCCATACGCCTTAAATATTGCCTTGGATCGCGTGAAGTTACATCGGTTCGTCTCGCTTTTTTTCACCTCAATAACGCTGGAAGTTCCTATCAAGCTTTTAGCCACCGGTCGTTTTATTTTCGGCTGAAGAAGTCCAAACCAATAGGGCAATCCTGTGCTATCACAAGTCTGACCAAAGCCCTACGCTTGCTATTAGTTACTTCTTGATAGTCAATCTTGACTTGGTGGTGGGGTAAATGATTTGGGTGAGTCATTGATTTCTGAAGCACGGTGTTAAACCTTTGGCGAGACCCGAACAGACGTAGACACGATCACCCAAACCGATTTTGATTGCACTTTCCAAAGCGGCCTGACATGTACTAGTTTGATGTATTACAAAATCCACTTTTATAACATATGGGTGTTTTATTCAGACGGATTCATTGTTTCCCGATTTGGGGATGTATCGCTTTGGACAATATTATTTAATAGTGGGGAGGCCCGAACGTGAGGCCCGAACGTGAGGCCCTAACGTGAGGCCAGGGAACCATTGATCTCCGGGTTACGCTAGCACCCAGCGCGATGCTTGAAATGAGCAAAGATCCTGAATCCGTGCTACATTGCCCAGTTTTTTCGGGGTTTGCCTGGGCGGGTTCTGCAAATCCCAGATAGAACTGGGGCAGGCAGCTTCACCCCCTAAAAGGGGGCAGGCCGACGAACGCTGGTCGCGAAGGACCATGGAAAGGGTTCTTGCTTGCCTGGCACGCAGTAGTAGTTGATCGATGTGCGTATAGAAATCTTTTTACCTGGGTTCGGTAAGGACCCATATTTCTATAGATTTAATAAATACACCTTCGAAGATTTACTAATCGCATTTGTGGAAATATTGAGCAATAATGTATATAGAAACTCAATTGATACGGAGGTAAAAAATGAGAATTAGTGCTCGGAATGTAATTAAAGGAAAGATCAAAGAGATTAAAGAAGGTGCAGTGAACAGTGAAGTGGTGATTGTCACTTCCGGTGGCGAAACTATTGTTTCAGTTATTACAAAAGAATCGATAGAAAGCCTCGGATTGAAAGTAGGCAAGGAAGTGTACGCGGTAATTAAGGCATCTAATGTAATGGTTGCCATAGATTAATTCTATTGTGGTAAACAATTCGTTTTAAAAATTTGGTTTGCATTTCTGGCCAGCTTTTCTGATCGGACCTGCAATTGTGGGGTACATTATAATTATTGATAAATGAATGACTCTGATCAAATATTTACGTATGAAGAAATGGCTGAACTCGAACGCCGCAGATTGGTGGCAGCGAGTTTACGTAGCACATTGGTCGTATTAAACTCAGGTTTACCCATTGATAAATTACTCAATTTTATTGTGAATCAAGCTCTGCCATTGTTAAGTGCCGATGCAGTGGCGATTTACCGTCTGCAAGAGGATGGATTTCTGACCATTCAAGCATGGGTTGGCTTATCCAGTGAATATATAAAATATGCGAATATCCCTCTGGGTAAATTAGCAACTGGCAGTGCGGCTTTTTTCAGGAAACCAGTATTTATTACGGATATAAGTGCATTAGCAAAAGAACCGGATATTTCCCCTGAATTCTCCAAGGCTTTGTTGGATATTGCGAAAAATTACCGTTCGATTCTTTCATTACCCCTAGAAATTCGAGACGAGAGATATGGATCGTTAACCCTTTATTTCACGAGAAGACATAAACTCAATGATGACGAGCTAGAACTTGCAATTGATTATTCGATCCAGGCAGCTTTGGCTATTGATAATGCGCGGTTGCGTTTACGAGTTCAGCAAGATGCAATTGCTCAAGAGCGCAACCGTCTGGCACGTGAGTTACATGATTCAGTTACTCAGAACCTCTTTTCTGCCAGTCTGATTGCGGAGACTTTACCCAGGGTGATGCAGCGAGATCTCGAAAAAGGTTACGAAGGATTAAATGAATTGCAATTACTGACTCGCGGCGCTCTGGCAGAAATGCGTTCACTATTATTGGAATTACGTCCGCATGCAATTGAAGATACGCGGTTAGAGGAGTTACTCAAACAAATTGCCGAAGCTGCCTCCGATAGACTGCGAAAACCGGTTATTTTCACCTACAAAGGTCAAGGTATCCTACCTGTGGAAGTTCGTCTCACTTTTTACCGATTGACCCAGGAGGCAGTCAACAATATCATTAAGCATGCAGAAGCGAACAATATTTCAATCATTTTGATTAGTGATAATAATGCATCGGGTGGCTTCTGTAAAAAAGCTAAATTAACAATTGTTGATGATGGCCGAGGTTTTATAGATTCAAAAGATTCAACCGGTCATTTAGGCTTCAAAATTATGAAGGAAAGAGCCGAATTAATCGGCGCAAAATTATCTATTAAAAGTAAACTTGAACGAGGCACTACTATTCAGTTGAAATGGGAACTTCATGATGAGGTGACCCCATGAGTCAGTTGAATCCTATTCGTATTCTAATTGTGGACGATCATGCTATGGTTCGCAGCGGTCTCCGTATGTTTTTAATGGCTTTTGACGACCTTGAATTGGCAGGTGAAGCCACAAATGGTGTTGAAGCAGTGAACCTGGCGGAAAAATTGACCCCTGATGTAATTTTAATGGATCTCATTATGCCATCCATGGATGGCTTACAAGCCACCCATCAAATTCACGCGAAGTATCCGATTATCAAAATCATTGCTCTTACCAGTTTCATTGAGCCACAGTTGATACACGATGCAATTGAAGCTGGAGTTTCTGGATACTTATTTAAAAATACCACAGCAAATGAACTGGCGAATGCGATTCGTTCGGTATATGCGGGTAATACTATTTTTTCTCCCGAAGCAACCCAGGCATTAATGGATCAACCCACTTCTTTGGAATCAACTTTCTATGACCTAACTGCCCGCGAGAAAGAAGTATTAGCCTTAATTTCCTCCGGAAAAAGTAATGCAGAAATCTCATTGCTGTTAACCCTCAGCCTTTCCACTGTAAAATTCCATGTTTCAAATATATTGTCGAAATTAAATGCTCACAGCCGCGGAGAAGCTGCATCAATCGCAATAAAGAATCATTTGGTAGGTTAATTTAAATCAGAATTCAGTTCTGTTTATTTCATCAGATGATAAATCATGATTAAGAATTACCTGTACTTAAGTACAGGTAATTCTTATATAAACCCTCCTTTAGTCTTGGGGGAGCCTGTCCTCATTGATGGCGTAAGGCAGGCTCAATATGGATAAACTTAAATTATCTTTCACTAGTACCCCGTCAAACGTGAATGTAATATTTCAACAATAGTTTTTTTCGCTTAATTATCAATACAAGGAAGTCATGGAATGAGGTTTGACAGAGTACGAGTAATCTACAAACGGAGGAATGTCGATGGCAAAATTTATCATGATCCACCCCGATAAATGTACGGGCTGCAAAAATTGCGTTATAGCTTGCAGCTACGTAAAAGAAAAGCAGTTTCGTCCTGCTGCAGCTCGCATCCATGTGTATGCCTGGGAGCGAGAGGGAATCTCGGTTCCGATGATGTGTCAGCAATGTAGCGATGCGCCTTGCACGACCGTTTGCCCAACCGGTGCTATGCATCGTGTTTCAGGCTCATCGTTAATTGCGTATGACGAGACGAAATGCATCCGCTGCCGTATGTGCGTCCAGGCTTGCCCATTTGGTAATGCTGTTTACGACACTGAAACAAATGCCATTATTAAATGTGATACTTGTAATGACAATCCAAGTTGCGTAGCTGCCTGCCCGGTAAATGCGATTGAATATGTAGAAGAGAATATCGCTACACGTTCAAGAAAGAAATCTTTTGCCAAAAAGTTCAAAGAAGCTTTCCAGGAGGTGGCATAATGAACGGATGGACTGGTGTTATCCTGAGAGTAAATTTAACCACTGGCGAAATTAAAAAAGAACCCACGAATTTGCAGAACGCAAAATTATTCATTGGAGCTCGTGGTTTGGCAAGCAAAATGCTGTGTGATGAAATTGACCCAAAAATTGATCCATTGAGCCCCGCCAATAAATTAATCTTCGCGCCAGGCCCACTATCTGGCACAATGTCTCCTTCAACAGGACGCTTTGATGTCGTTTGCAAGGCTCCATTGACCAATCTTATTGCTGCGTCCAGCTCCGGCGGCTCATTCGGCCCGGAATTGAAATTTGCTGGTTACGATATGGTTATCATCGAAGGCGCTGCCAAGAAACCAGTTTATCTTTGGATCAATGATGATGTCGTTGAAATCCGCGACGCCTCCTCTGTATGGGGAAAGAACGTCCCCGATACTACTGATGAACTTCGGGCTGTGACTGATGAAGACGCAAAATTAGCTTGCATTGGGCCAGCTGGAGAGAAGAAAGTTCTCTTCGCCAGTATCATGAACGAGATGAACCGCGCTGCTGGTCGATCCGGTACTGGTGCAGTAATGGGCTCTAAAATGCTCAAAGCTATAGTAGTGGTCGGTACAAAAGCGATTACAGTTGCAGATCCTGAAGCTTTTGAAAAGGCCGTCATGGTTGCCCGTAAGAAAATTTCTGAGCACCCTGTTGGCGGTACCGGGCTGCGCGTCTATGGCACGGATGTTTTAACCAATATTCTCAACAGCGTTGGATCGCTCCCCACTCGCAACTTCCACGACGGTTATTTCGCCAATGCAGATAAATTTGGCGGAGAAACCTTGACTGCCAAATACTTGATCCGTCCACGAGGTTGTTTCTCCTGTATCATTTCCTGCGGTCGTGCCACTAAAGTAACCAATCCAAAATATGCCGGTGAAGGTGAAGGACCCGAGTACGAATCCGCCTGGGGTTTTGGCTCTGATTGCAATATTGATGACATGGATGCAATTACTAAGGCCAACTATATTTGCAATGAGCTCGGATTGGATACCATCACTATGGCAACAACCATTGCCTGTGCCATGGATCTATATGAGAGCGGCTATATCACCACCAAAGATACTGGCGGTTTAGCAATTCAATTTGGTAATGCGGAAACAATGGTCAAGCTAGTCGAAATGACAGGCAACCGTGAGGGTTTTGGTGATCAACTTGCTGAAGGATCATTCCGTTTGGCCACTCGCTACGGGCATGTTGAATTTTCAATGACCACCAAGATGCAAGAAATGCCTGCCTATGATCCGCGTGGTGTCCAGGGCATTGGATTGAATTTTGCCACATCGAATTGCGGCGCGGCCCACGTGCGTGGGTATACCATTTCTCCTGAGGTATTGGGGGTTCCGTTCAAAGTGGACCAGCACGATACCAAGGGCAAACCTGAATTGGTGATCACCTTCCAAAATTTAACAGCTGCGCTTGATTCTACTGGTGCTTGCCTGTTCACAACCTTTGGTATTGGTGCTGAAGAGTTAGCTGCGCTGCTTTCCTCTGTCACGGGTATCCAATACTCGGTAGATGATTTTATGAAAGCAGGTGACCGCATCTGGAATTTGGAACGTCTCTTTGACCTCAAGTCTGCAATCACTAGCAAAGATGATTGCCTGCCTGAACGAATGATGAAAGAGCCGATTAAAACAGGACCTTCAAAGGGCGATGTTAGCCATGTGGATAAGATGATGCCTGAGTATTACCAACTTCGAGGTTGGGACACCAAAGGCATTCCCACTCCTGAAAAGTTAAAGGATCTCTCTTTAGCCTAATGAAAAATTAATTGTCCATTTTTATCCCCTCTCCTAAAGACAAGGAGAGGGGGTAAACTTATTTTCAAACATGTCTTCATTTTGGAAAAAGAGATTAATGGAAATTAAATATTACGCAACTCTTCGTGACATCACCAAAAGAACTGAAGAATCTTGGCCTGTTCAAGTAGCTACGCTGGCAGAATTAATTGACCTCCTCTCTGCAAAATATGGAAAATCTTTTCAGAAGTGGGTTTCTTTTAATCAAGGCGCATTTGGTAGTTTGAGTATTTTTCTTGTCAACGGGCAGGATTATCGCAGTCTAGATGGTCTGCAAACACGATTGAAAGAAAGTGATGTAATTTCGATCTTTCCACCGATTGCGGGTGGGTAATCTTAACTTACAGATGCGAGGCAGAAAAGCCTGGGGTCTGGGGAGTGGGTAGTGAACGCTCTGGCTGGTATTCCGCTAATAGTCTTGCTGGGAGGGGTTCTTATCCAGTTATTACTTGGGAGAGTCCTTTCGGTTCGTGGAAAAGGTTGGCTGGCATTTGCATTCGGAATTCTTGCGCTGGCAGGAGTAATCAGTTTTGCCCCAACAATCATCAAAGGTCAAGTCATTCAATTAAATCTATTCCCTTGGCAGGCTGAATCCCCATTCAGCCTCTATATCGATGGGTTAAGTTTTCTCTTTGCATTAATGGGAACCGGGATTGGCAGCGCTATTTTATTCTATTGTATTGATTACATGGAACACGAGACCGGCACCACTCGATTTTATGCATTAATGCTTACCTTTATTGCGGGGTTAGTCGGATTAGTTTCTGCGCGCAATTTGTTGATGGTTTACCTGTGCTGGGAAATCATTGGTCTTTGCTCTTACTTCCTGGTTGGATTCTGGTACAAACAAAAAGCCGCTGTAGATGGAGCAAAAAAAGTATTGGTGATGACGCATATCCCCGGATATGCCCTGCTAATCGGTATTTTGCTGCTCTATAAAGGGTCTGGTACGTTTGTCTGGACAGACCCAGCCCTGGCAGCACAATTTGGTACCGGTATATTTATTCTTTTCTTGATCGCTGCCATGGCTAAATCGGTTATGTTCCCACTCCATACCTGGATTCCGGAAGCCATGAATGCTCCAACCCCAGTCTCAGCCTTGTTGCATTCGGCTTGCTATGTAAAAGCAGGTGTGTACCTGGTAGCGCGTATGTATTCGATCACACCGTGGCATCCCTCCTGGAACGTAATCCTGATGGCAGTTGGCTGTGCCACAATGGTTGTGGGTGCTTTGTATGCGTTGACCCAAACAGACCTGAAACGCTTGTTGGCTTTTTCCACGATCAGCCAGTTGGGATACATCATGACGGCTTTTGGTTTGGGTACTCCGCTTGGATTGCTAGCTGGAGCTTTCTACGTGTTCAGCCACGGTCTTTTTAAGGGTACTTTGTTCCTATGTGCAGGTGCAGTTCAGCACGCCACCGGAACGAAGGACATGCGTAAACTTGGCGGTATCGCCAGCCGCATGCCAGGAACGGCCATTATTTGGTTGGTCGTTGCGGCAGCGATCATTGGCGTTCCGCTGACAAATGGTTTTGTTGCCAAGTGGCTGCTTTATGATGCTGCACTACAAGCAGGCGCCTGGGTAGTGGTGATTATTGCCTGGTTAGTCTCTACATTTACTGCTTTCTATATTCTCAAAGCAACAGTAGGTGTTTTCTTTGGTGAGCCCTCACCAGAAGTAAAGAATGCAGAAATCAAGGACGCTTCTCCGCGAATGTTGGCTGGAATGGGCGTTCTGGCACTGGCCAGCGTGTTCTTTGGTGTTGTTCCGCAGTTGTTTATTAAATGGATAGCTGGTCCAGCAATGACCGCGATGAAGGTGACTCTCCCAACGTCTGTGACATTTTTAGGGTTACAAGTTAATTCAGGTGGAGCACCTGTCACAGCTGGTGCAATTTTGACTCTATCTGCTTTGCTGATTATTGGTGCCATTTTTGCTATACGTCGACCATCTCCCAAAGGTGTCTCTTCCTTTACAGGTGGAGATCCATTGCCTCAAGGTGATACGCTCAATGTCATTGACTTTTCTGAATTTGCTGAAACTACTTTTGATCCAGCGATGCGATTAATGAACCCGGATCCAGTATATTTGTGGATTTGGCATGCGATTAGTTGGCTCTCTAAGCTTACTAGGACGATCTCAGAAGCAGTAGAGAAAAAATTAGGATTCCTGATTATCGGCGCAATTGTGGTCGTTGCTGCAGTGATCATTTGGTTATAGCCGGAGGCTGAAAATGGCTTTGTTTGAATATACAGGTCTTGATTGGAAAATCGCCTTTACAGCCGTCACGATAATTATTCTTCTCGCGGCTGAGGTTTATGCATTGTTTGTTCCCCAGGGGAAACGCTTCTCGTGGGTTAGTCTGATTACAGCGGGGTTGATCGTAGCGGCTCTTTGGCTGCCCAATGCAATTCTTAGAACTGTTCTTTTGGATGTAGCCGCCCTTGTTCTAGTCGCATTTGTCTGGGGTCAAGAGAAACACGCTGGAAAATTATTCCTGGCAGCAGTCCTCATTGGCTCAGTGTTGGTCGCAGCAGGCATGACTTTGGGTGGTTTGTTTATTGGAGGAACAGCTCAACCAGCAGGGGTGCTGGGAAAAGTAGTGATTTGCCTGCTTCTGATTGGATTTGCAATCAAACTGGCTGCAATTCCATTTTCTTTTTGGCTGGCACCGGTAAGCGAAAAATCAACTGCGATGACTGCAGTACTAGTGATCTGTTTACTGGATATGGCTGAGTTTGGGGAACTGGCCTCTTTACGGGTCGAGGCTCCCTGGGTTTTTAGCAGTATAAAATGGGTTTGGATTGCGCTGGCTCTATTGAGTATGTTTGGCGGCGCTTTCCTCGCTTTGTCTCAGACAAACGTTCGCAGGATGTTAGCTTACTCATCAATTGACGATATTGGCTATTTGGTGCTTGGTCTTGCCGCGGGAACAGTTGGTGGAGTGCTTGGGGCTGTCATTGGAGCCCTTTCACATTCGCTGTGTAAATTCTTGCTCTTCGGTTCAGTCGGAGTTGCTGAGAATGATCTCAAACATCCATTAACCACTGCAGATCGCGGATTGTCAAGTCGGAACCCCGTGGCTGGAGCTGCCTTTATTGTTGGGGCATTAGGAATGATAGGCATCCCTCCTTTTTTGGGATTTTTGGGAAGGTGGCGTCTTTACTTTAGCGGTCTTGAAGTAGGTGGGGTTGGAATTGTGATTGCAATGGCTGCTGCTACAGCATTAGCAATACTTTACTATGTGCGCATCATCCATAAAGTTTGGCTTGGAGAAACTGCTGAAGGTACTCTCTCTGCTCCCAAGCGGTTTATTTGGATTGAAGTTCTATTTATTGTGATAATTATTCTAATAGTTGTAGCCGGCCTATTCCCAGCGATATTGCCGGGATTGGGTGGGAGGTAAAAGATGAGCAGTATTTTTACAAAATTGATCAACCTTTCCAGAAGGCGTTCTCCCTGGGTATATCGGATCAACGCGGGATCCTGTAATGGCTGTGATATTGAAGTCGCTCCTTGTTTCAGCCCGCGCTATGACGGGGAACAAATTGGAGCCATTTTACAGGGCAGTCCCAAACATGCAGACATTTTACTTATTTCAGGACCAATCACATTGCGGACGAGAGATATCGTAAAGGATGTTTACCAGCAGATTCCATCCCCTAAAGCTGTGATTGCTTTGGGCTCATGCCCGGCTAGCGGAAATGTCTTCGCTGGCAGCCCCACAATCGTCGGTTCAGCCGAAGCTGTCATTCCGGTAGATCTGTACGTACCCGGTTGCCCTCCACGCCCTCAAGCGATTCTGGAAGCGATTCAAATGGCCGCTAAATTGCTTGAAAAAGGCGAGACAAGATCTCAGAAGGAGGCTCAAAATGCTTAATTGGTGGTTAAGAGCCATTCTTTCAATCGTGATATGGCCTGGGTTGCTGGCTGGCGCTGTGTCTGGCTGGTTCTTACTCTGGATGAGCCGCAAGTTTATTGCTCAACTTCAAGGCAGGCAAGGTCCGCCTTTATACCAACCTTTTTTTGATTTTTGGAAACTAGTCGGTAAGAAAACCATTATTCCTAAAGGGGTCAATCGTTTTATGTTTTTTGCATTACCGGTGATCAGTTTGGTTTCGGTGGTTTTAGCTCTGGCTTTATTACCAGTACCGGGTGGAAGTGCGATCTCCTTTGAGGGAGATTTGGTAGTCCTCATCTATTTATTGGAGATGCCCGTACTAATGGATATTTTGGCCGGATACGTTACCAGGTCGGTATACGCACAGGTAGGCGCAACCCGCGAAGCCTTATTATCCCTCGCGTATAACTTGCCCTTTCTAAGTGCATTAATTGCCTTGGCTCTGCGGTTAAAGACATTTCAACTCTCCAATTTTTCAGCTGCGCCAATTTCGATCGCCACAGTTGTGGTGGCAGCAGCATTATTCCTGGCATTACTGGCGCAATTGAAGGTCAATCCATTCTCGATCCCAAATGCTGAACAAGAAATTGTTGCAGGGACTTACATTGAATATAACGGACTTCCGTTGGCCTTATTCGAACTAACCCACGCGCTGGAGCTTTCTACTCTGGTTGGGTTGATTGCCTGTCTTTTTATGGGTCCTTTTGCTTCCATTTGGTTGAAATTAATTATTTTCCTACTCGTGGCTGCCGTGGTAATTGTGATGGTGAATGTTGTAGCAGCGGGTACGGCGAGGTTAAAAGTTCAGCACGCTTTTCGTTTCTACTGGACCTGGGGTGTCGCTGCATCCGTGCTTGTGTTTGCAGCAGCTCTGTTGTTGTGATTGAAAGGATATTATGGACATTTTCCAAGTCATCTTTCATAATTTTGCCACACGGTCTCGTACACGCAAACCCGAGGATAGCGTACCCTTTCCGGTCGATTTTAGGGGTGAATTAGTCCATGCCACTGACCAATGTGTATTGTGCGAAACATGCGTTTATGTATGTTCGCCGGTAGCAATCACAACCGATAACGAAGATAAAGAGGGTTATTGGCAATATGACGGCGGACGGTGTACTTTTTGCGGCCGTTGTGTGGAATATTGCCCTACTCATGCTTTGTCATTCTTAAATCAATCTGCCCCGACTGTAAACCAAAGGTCTTCTGAATATAAAACCCACATTGTTGAATATCAACATTGCAAACGTTGTGGTGCCTTGATTATCCCCTTACCCTATGAGACTCTGGTACGTTTGTACCATTCCGAAGAAGCTGCCCAACACGCTGTCCAGAATAATGAATTGTGCGAACGCTGTCGCAGCAAGGTTCAAAGTGAATTCCTGAAATCGGGAATTAGCGGAAACAAGAATTAATGGTGGAGGAAAAGACATGGAAGAATTGATCAATCAATTAATTGTACTTACGAAACAAAAAAATCCTCAGGAACGCATTGATGGAATCTGGTTTGAAGCTCCAAAGATTGACCTGGAAGCCCTGGCACAATTGATGTTGTTGAATCAATTTCGTCTCACAACGATGACAGGAATTGAGCGTGATGATGGAGAAACGGATGTGATTTATCATTTTAATGGTATAAAAATGGCGATTAACATCCGCACAACCACACTACAACAAAAACTTCCTTCAATCGCAAATATTTTACCGTCTGCAAACTGGATCGAAAGGGAAATCCGCGATTTATATGCAGTACATTTTGAGGGTCACCCGGATCCACGACCATTGGTCAGACCTAAGGAAATGCCGGAAGGATTTTTCCGCAAAGGGGTCGTTGAATCGCTGACCAAAGAACAGGAGGCAAAGTAATATGCCTTATAAACTTCCTTTAGGACCGCTGCATCCTGCATTTGAAGAGCCCTATAAGGTCACATTGTCTTGCAAAGGCGAAGTGATTGAAGATTGCCAGGTGGAAGTGGGTTTTGTCATGAGGTCAATTGAATTACTGACTCAGCGACGTAACTATATTCGCGACCTGGTTTTAGTGGAACATGTTTGCGGTATTTGCTCAAACGTTCATGCCAGCACTTTTGCTATGGCGGTAGAGAAAATTGCATCCATTGAAGTCCCTGCGCGGGCTCTATACATTCGCACAATTGTAGCGGAACTGGAACGGCTGCATTCGCATCTTCTTTGGGCTGGAATTGGTTCGGAAGACATCGGTTATCACAGTATGTTTATGGAAATTTATTACTTACGTGAAAGAGTCATGGACATACTGGAGGCTATCTCGGGAAACCGCGTCAATTACGGAATGATCACTTTGGGGGGAGTTACCCGGGATATCACTGATCCGAAGAGCATTCTGGCTGTCGTGAGTGAAGTGCATGCTGTTCTTGAAAAAGTAGTTATTCCTATTTTTACAAAAGATCGAACAATTATTGACCGAACGAAGGGGATCGGTATTCTGACCAGGGCAGATGCTTTATCTTATGGTACAGTGGGACCCCTGGCGCGTGCATCTGGCGTGCCTGAAGATATTCGCGAAAACTTCCCGTATGCAGCTTATGCTGAGTTGGGTTTTAAACCGGTTATGTTAGATTCTTGTGATGTAGCGGCGCGAATAGTCGTTCGTGCGCTGGAGATGCTGGAATCGGTACGATTGATCGAAGAAGCTTTGAAGAATCTGCCTGCCGGTTCGATTCGCCCAAGCGAAGTGCCCCTGGAGATACCGAAGGGCGAGGCGACTGCAAGATCCGAGGCTCCTCGCGGAGAAGTATTTTACTATGTAGCTTCAGATGGAAGTGATACACCAGCGCGAGTGAAGATTCGCACTCCATCCTTTGTAAATATTCCATCGATTCGAGCCATGGTTAAAGGGCAATATCTGGCCGATTTACCCCTGATTCAGGCGTCCATCGATCCCTGTTGTTCATGCACAGACCGCTGAACATTGAACAACGGATTAAGGTATTTGTTCGAATAGTTTAACCACTGGGTAATAAGTTGGTCTTGTGTTGAAAGAATTATTTTTCTGTATCATCTCAACTTACTCAGGATGAGGTGTTTCGATATTCCCGGAGTGATTAGCTCCCTCCAGGCTACTGAAGTGATCCAATTGGCACTTGGTATAGGCCAACCCTTGTTCGGGCATTCGAGGATCTGGAGGGTTCTTTCCAGAATGTAAAGTTACTCAAACAGAAAACAAGTCTGATCTGCGGAAAGGGTCCTTGCATTAAGACCCTTAACGAATCGGGACAATTTTTGTGGAGATGAAGAAATCATTTCTCTCACCAATGTGGAGAAGATTTCTGCAACAAGACTTGCTTTTCTATTAAAGAGTGACAAGCCACCACCTGACTTGCTCAAACTAGTGTCCCGGAGACAACTTTTTTAGTACCTCTGATACAGGTTCTGGAACTATCGGTTCAGCCAGAATCTCTTTTTCGTTGAACATCACGATACTTGAACGGATTGGCCGA